>Ga0256842_1001707_pt1 | contig 17087 bp, 11 predicted proteins | sample 4559240metaG_FD_185973 | JGI IMG/M metagenome (GOLD analysis project Ga0256842, IMG submission 185973) | Hydrothermal vent microbial communities from Guaymas Basin, Mexico - 4559-240 | ecosystem: Environmental > Aquatic > Marine > Hydrothermal vents | place: Mexico: Guaymas Basin | collected...
GAGCCAGATGCCCGTTACTCAGTTTTTTTGCCTCGTCGGCGTGGCAGCCGGCGCAGGGGGTGTTGGGAATGTCGTCGCTGTAGAGCATGATGCTCACGTTGTGTACCGGATGGCACTGCATACACCCCTGGCTGCTTTCAAACTTGGAGTGCGGTTCTTCGTGGCACTCGGTGCATTTGGGCAGGTAGCCGTGTTTGTCGTGGTGGCAGTCGTTGCAGCTTAAATCGGAGTGGGCGCTTTGCTGCTGCATCTGTTTGGCCGGTTCCTCGTGGCATCTGGCGCACAGCGGTTCCAGTTTATCAATGTCCAGACTGGCAATGGGGGCGTGAACATTGCTGTGACAGTTAAGGCACTTGTTCAGGTCGGCGTCGCTGCCGTGGGGTTCTTCGTGGCAGTTGGAACACGCCGGCACCCGCTGCTGCCAGGTAACGTGCGCACCGGTGATATGGAATTTTTCGTGGCATTCGCGGCAGTCCATCTTGTGGGCGCCGCCGTTGTCGCGCAGATCGGTAAACGCCTGTTCATGGCAGCGAGCGCATTCAACGGTGGTGAGGGGCTCTATCTTCTGGGCGAAAACATCCTCCTCAGCGTTGGCGTTAACCGCCGCAGCGGCCAGTAATGCTGCGCAGGAGATGACAAGTATCTTTATGCTGTTGGTCATGGTTCTATACCTCGCCGTAATTGTAGCTATCGGTTAGTTGCGCAGGTTATGGGGCCCTTTATGACACCTGGAGCATTCCGCGAATTTTTCGTGGATGCTCGGATCGTGGGGCTGACCGTGGCAGTTATCGCAACTGAGCACAACCTTGTGAGTGCGCCGGTGGCAGAATACACATTCCACCTCGGCATGTTTGCTGTTATTGGCGCTAAGCTGCTTGTACTGGTCGCCGTGGCAGCTGCCGCACAGTTTTGATTCAATGCCGCTGGTGCCGAACTGCAGGTGCGTTGGCATGTGCGGACGGTGGCAGGCGAGACAGTCATCATAGCGCATATCTTTGGCGTGGCCGTCGTGGCACTCCAGACACTCCTGATGTTCGCCGTGCTCTTCGTGGCATTCCTTGCAGTCCATCTCTGCGTGGGCGCTGGGATATTCGTGCATTTGCCGTCCCGGTTCCTCGTGGCAGGTGAGACATACCGGTTTTACCGGCGAAACCTTGTCTAAATGGACCTCCAGCGGTTCGTGCGGGTTGTGACAGGCGGAGCAGTTTTTCACCTTGAAGTGGGCGTTTTCGTCGGGATCATGGCAGTCGGCGCACTTGGGAATAACGCCCTGCTGTGCCGGCGGATGCTGCTGGTGACATTCGCTGCAGTGCAACTCGCTGGCGTGAGCGGCACCGTTCTTGTTCAGTTGCGCTACCTGCTCTTCGTGACAGGCGGCGCACAGGTTGGCGGGGGTTTTTTCATCCCACTCGTAGGCGGTGGGTTGATGTGGATTGTGGCATTGCTTGCAGTTGGCGTAGGTCATTTTGTCGTTATGACCTTCGTGACAGTCGAGACAGGTGGAAAACTGCCCCTTGGCGGTACCGTGCTGATTGTGACATTCGCTGCAATCCTGCTCGGCGTGTTTGCTCGGTTTTTCCGCCATCTCCTTGCCTATCTGCGGGTGACAGGTGAGACAGGCCGGCTTTACCTCGCCCAGCTTGTCGAAATCACCGATAACCGGGGCGTGCGGGCTGTGGCACTGAGAGCAGTCCTTGAGGGCAAAGTGCGGGTTCTCGCTGCCGTCGTGGCAGTCGGAGCACTCTGGAATGACCGCCTCGCCCATGGGTGGATGGTTTTCATGGCAGCCGAGACAGCCCATCTCGGTTTTGTGGCGACCGCCATCTTTATCCATCTGGGCTACCGGCTCGGCATGGCATTTGCCGCAATCGGCATCGGTGAGTGGTACTGGCTTCACTTCACACCAGGCGTTGGTTGCCAGCAGCGCCGCCACAGCACAGGCGGCGGCGAACAGGGCAAGGTGGCGTTTGGCTTTTACTGGGGTAATCCTGTCACTAGTCATGGGTGTCAACCGTTGTCAGCAGGGTTGGAAAAACGCACCGCGCCGGAGGAGCGAACTCCTCCGGCCGGTTTAGGGTGCGTGGTTTATTTCACCAATGCGTGGGGATCAACATGGCACTGGACGCACTTGGGATACTTCTTGTGCATGGCCGGGCTGTGCGGCTGATCGTGGCAATCCTCACACGGAGTGATGGTCATGTGCTTGTCAACGTGGCACTCGGAACAAGCCATTTCGCTGTGCTTGGTCTTGGAATTGGCCAGGGTGGTAACGATATCGCCGTGGCAGCCGGCGCACAGCTTGGAGGGGATCTCGCCGTAGGTTACCTCTTTGGGGCTGTGCGGCTTGTGACACTTGGTGCAGTCGGCAACGACCATATCTGCACTGTGGCCGTCGTGGCAGTCGAGACAATTGCTGAACTGCCCTTTGCCCAGGCCGTGCGCGTTGTGACAGGAATTGCAGTCCTGCTCGGAGTGAGCGCTGGGGTGAGCCGCCATCTCCTCGCCCTTGTCGGCGTGACATGTCAGGCAGGCCGGTTTGACGTTGTCCAGCGCGCTGAAGTCGATATTGAGGGGATGATGCGGATTGTGGCAGCCGTTGCAGTTGGCCAGACCGAAGTGCTTGTTGTCGCTGGCGTCATGGCACAGGGCGCATTTGGGAATGATGTCGGTGCCGGTGGGAGCGTGCTCGGCATGACAGTCCGTGCAGCCCATCTCTTTGTGAGCGGCGCCGTTGGCGTCGATGTCTTTAACTTCCTTGATGTGACACTTGACACAGTCGGCATCAGTCAACTCGCCGGTGGGCGCGGCGGCATAAACCGTCTGCGTTACGCAGAAGGCGGCAATTACAACAAGACACAGGCAGAAAATCCGTTTCATGTTAACACTCCTTTTCCCAATATCCATTTAATAGAAATAGAAAAAACCGCTGGCTGTCAGATGTCAGGCAGCGCCATTTGTATACAATTGCAAGGGTGTATAAAAGCAGAATTCCCGCTGAAAATCAACATCTGTTCTACGATTGTCGCCGTTTGTCCCAAGCTTTTTGCCCTGGCGAAGAAACACCGCGGCGTCCGTTGGCGCTTTCCTGTGTGTTACGGTGGCTTAAAAGCGTGATTGCCTGTCGACATCTTGTCGGAAAAGCGGTAAGTTTGCTTTTTTGTATGGCGAAGTTTGCCGCACTGGCTAACTTGCCGCAACATGAGAAGGAGGTTCCGGAAATGAGCCATAAATGGAATCTGGAGACGCTGGCGGTTCAGGGCGGCTACAGCCCCCAGGCTACGCAACCGCGTATCGTCCCCATTGTGCAGAGTACCACCTACAAATTTGATAACGCCGATCACGTCGCCAGCCTGTTCGATCTCGACTGCGACGACTTTATGTATACCCGCATCAGCAATCCCACCCAGGCGGCGTTTGAAAGCAAGATGGCGCAGCTCGAAGGGGGTGTGGGCGCTGTGGCTACATCGTCCGGTCAGGCGGCCATCACCATGGCTATCCTCAATATCTGCCGCAGTGGTCAGCATGTGGTCAGCGCCGCCAATCTGTACGGCGGTACTTACTCGCTGTTCTACCATACCCTGCCCAAGATGGGTATCGAGGTTACGTTTGTCGATCCGGAGGCTGATGCCGATGAGATCAAAAGCCATTTTCGTGATGAAACGCGCCTGATCTACGCCGAGTCCATCGGCAATCCCGGCCTGGGAGTGCTCGATTTTGACAAGTTTGCCGCCGTGGCCGCCGAGATGGCGGTACCGCTGGTGGTGGACAACACCTTCCCCACGCCGTACCTGTGTCGACCACTGGAGCTGGGTGCCAATATTGTTGTCCACTCCGCCACCAAGTATATCGACGGCCACGCCACCAGTGTCGGCGGGGTGATTGTCGACGGCGGTAATTTCAACTGGGCTAACGGCAAGTATCCCGAGCTTACCGAGCCGGACGCCAGTTACCACGGTCTGCGCTACTGGGAAAAGTTCGCCGCCGCAGCGTATATTACCAAAGTGCGCTCGCAACTGCTGCGCGATCTTGGCGCCTGTGTCAGCCCCATGAACGCCTTCATGTTCAATCACGGTCTGGAAACGTTGCATCTGCGTATGCAGCGGCACAGTGAAAACGCCCTGGAGATCGCCCGGCGCCTAGAGCTGCATCCCAAGGTTACCAAGGTGTCCTATCCCGGCCTGCCCAGCCATCCCAGTCATGAACTGGCGCGCAAGTATCTGCCGCGCGGAGCAGGCGGCGTTCTCACCTTCTGCATCGAAGGGGGGATGGAAGCGGGGCGGCGCTTTATGGAAAATACCCGTCTGGTGGCGTTGGTGGTACATGTGGGCGACGTGCGCAGCTGCGTGCTGCATCCGGCCAGCACCACCCACCGTCAGCTCAGCGAGGAACAGCAGCGCGCCAGCGGTGTAGCGCCGGAGATGATCCGCATGTCGGTGGGGATAGAAAGTGCCGAAGATTTGATCTGCGATATCGACCAGGCCCTGGCGGCGAGTTAGGCGTTATTTTTTTAACAGACATTGGCGCGGGGTTGTTTTATACTGCGCCATTTGGTGGAGATTGCCGCCGCTTTCAGGCGGCATTTTCGCCTGCAACATATAGTGATTGGATTAAATGCAGCAGTGCAGGAGTTGTTAGTTATGTCGGAAGATGTGCAACAGATACAGGAACCCCTGGAAGACGAGGAAAGTCAGGACTTTCAGGACAGCGAGGAAGAATCCCCGCCGGAGCAGCCATCGCCGCCACCGCGCAGTAAGGGGATCGCAGCTCTGTTTGACAAGGAAGAACTCAAGGATCTGTTCATCAAGTATCTGATCCTTATCGGTGTCATTGAGGGATTTATCTTTTTTGTCAGTTTTATCAGCCAGTTGGGACCGGAAAACGTGCCCTTTCCGTGGAAATCGTACTTCTTTGCCGCGTTTATTATACCGTTGACCATCACCTTTCTGCTCGGGGTTATTCTCATCGGTTTTGAGCGCTATGTGTACGGCAGTACGCCAACCGATTACAACAGTTCGGGTAGTGCCGTGGGTATATCGGTGAGTGAACAGCAGAGCCGGGTGCAGAAGTTTCACGCCTTTGTCTATGTCATCCGCCAGGTGCCGTTTCTCCTCGGGTTGCTGACGTTGGTGGCTTTTTCAGGGATAGCTTACAAACTGGACAGCATCCTCGCCATTATCGGCCATATCGGTGAGCGCACGGCTCATTATTCTCTTATCACCCTGGCGGTGCTGTTGGGAGTGGGAGTTGTTCTCGGTTTGGTGTGGATGTTTATGAGCTACAACCTGCGTAAAAAGGGGATGGAGTATCAGTATCAGTACAAAAAGGACGTGGTGGAGAAGACCGGCCTGATTATCCTCGACGACGACCGCATTATGGATCAGCAGGGTAATCTGCTCGGCCCCGGCAATGTGGCGCAGATTGAGCATCAAGTCGATGATGATGACGATGACGACGATGATGAGCCGGTGTTGATCGAACAAGTCAAATAGCCGGCAGTTACAGAGAGATTAATTGGAACCCCGTTGCGCATCCGGCAGCGGGGTTCTTGCATTGGATATCAGAGGAGAATGACCGTGGCCGCTGCGCACCAGACCATCTACCTGAAAGACTACACGCCGCCGCCGTTTCTCTGCCCGCAGGTGGAGATGACGTTTGACCTGGCCGCCGACTGCACTACCGTTACCACGCAGGCGGAATATGTCCGCAATGGCGGCAGCGCCGATCTGCATTTGTACGGCGAAGAACTGGAACTGCTGGAGATAGCACTGGACGGCGCCCAACTCGGCAGCGCCGACTATCAGGTGCTGACTGACGGCCTGTTGATCCCGGCGGTGCCCGACCGTTTTACCCTGCGCCTGGTCAGCCGTATCAATCCGGCCCAAAACAGCGCACTTGAAGGGCTGTACCTCTCCAGCGGCAATCTGTGTACCCAGTGCGAGCCGGAAGGCTTTCGCCGCATCACCTACGCTCTCGACCGCCCCGATGTGATGAGTGTCTACACTGTTACCCTGCGCGCCGGGCGCGCCGAATTTCCGGTATTGCTCGCCAACGGCAATCTTGTTGAGCACGGTGATCTGGCGGCGGGGCGGCACTACACCCGCTGGCACGATCCGTTCCCTAAACCGAGTTATCTGTTTGCCGTGGTGGCCGGTGATCTGGTGCGGGTGGAGGATTACTTTACCAGCGCCAGCGGCCGCGAGGTGCTGTTACAGATATATGTGCAGCAGCGCAACCGCCACAAATGCGCCCACGCCATGGCGGCGCTGAAAAAGGCCATGGCGTGGGATGAGCGCCGTTTCGGCCTGGAATACGACCTTGACCGCTACATGATCGTGGCGGTGGATGATTTCAATATGGGCGCCATGGAAAACAAGGGACTGAACATCTTCAACTCCCGCTATGTGCTCGCCAGCAGCGAAACCGCCACCGATGCTGACTATCTCGGCATTGAAGGGGTGATTGCCCACGAGTATTTCCACAACTGGACCGGCAATCGTATCACCTGCCGCGACTGGTTTCAGCTCAGCCTCAAGGAGGGGCTGACGGTGTTTCGCGATCAATGGTTTTCCGCCGAAATGAACAGTGCCGCCGTGCAGCGCATCGAAGATGTGCGGCTGCTGCGCACCCATCAGTTTGCCGAGGACGCCGGGCCGCTGGCACATCCGGTGCGGCCGGAATCCTACGTGGAGATCAACAACTTCTATACTGCCACGGTGTACAACAAAGGCGCCGAGGTGATCCGCATGCTCTATACCATTATGGGCGAGGAGGCGTTTCTTGCCGGTATGCGCTGTTATGTGGAACGTCACGACGGTCAGGCGGTAACCTGCGACGACTTTATTGCCGCCATGCAAAGTGTGACCGCCATCGACTTAAGCCGCTTCAAACGCTGGTATTCCCAGGCCGGTACGCCACTGGTGCAGGTGGAATGCCGTCACGACAGCGCCAGTGGCGAGTTGGTGCTCGACTGTCGGCAAAGTTGTCCGCCTACCCCCGGCCAGGCGGAAAAACAGCCGCTGCATATCCCCCTGCGCGTGGGGATTGTCGCCGCTGACGGTAGTTCAGTGCCGTTGCGCGCCGCCGCCGACGATGCGGATGCTGCCGTTAGTGAAACGGTGCTCCATCTGTGTGAAGCGCGGCAGCAGTTCCGTTTTGCCGCCGTGCCGCCGGGCAGTGTGGTGTCACTGCTGCGCGGTTTTTCGGCGCCGGTCAAGTTGGAGATGGCGTTTACTGACCCTCAACTGGCGTTTCTCATGGCTGCCGACAGCGACCCGTTCAACCGCTGGGACGCCGCGCAGCAACTGGCGCAGCGCGAGTTGCTGCGTCTGGCGGGCGCTGTCGCTGACGGTGAAGAACTGGAACTGGCCGACTGTTATGTGGACGCCTTTCGCCGCAGCCTCGAAGATGAACATAGCGACCCGGCCCTGCTGGCGCTGGCTCTCACCCTGCCGGAAGAAACTTATCTGGCCCAGCAGCAGGAGGTGGCCGACCCCGTCGCCATTCATCACGCTCGTCAGTTCGCCCGCCGCCGTATCGCCGCGCTGCTGCATCCCGCCCTGCTGGCCTGTTATCGGCGTAACCGCGTTACTGAACCGTACCGGCCGCTGCCGCGACAGATAGGACAGCGCAGCCTGAAAAACCTGTGCCTGAGCTACCTGGCTACCCGGGACGAGACTAGAGCGCTGGCGCACGAGCAGTATCGCAGTGCCACCAATATGACCGACAGCTGCGCCGCCCTGGCGGTGCTGGCCGACTACGCTGATGCCGCCAGTGACGCCGCCCTGGAAGATTTTTACCAGCGCTGGCAGCACGAGCCGCTGGTGGTGGACAAGTGGCTGGCCATCCAGGCGCAGTCGGCCCGGCCCGACTGTTTGCGCCGGGTGGAAGAGCTGGAGCAATCGGCAGCCTTCGATCGCCGTAATCCCAACAAGGTGCGCGCCCTCATCGGCACCTTCTGCCACGGTAATCCCGCCGCCTTTCACGCCGCCGACGGTAGCGGTTACCGTTTTTTACGCCGCCACGTGGCCGAACTGGATCGCAGCAACCCGCAAATTGCCGCCCGTCTGGTTATCCCGCTGCTGCGCTGGCAGCGCTACGACGACCAACGCGCCGCTGCCATGCGCGCCGAACTGCGTAAGCTGCTGCGGCAGGAGGGGCTCTCGGCTGATGTCTATGAGATGGTGAGCAAAGGGCTGGCGGCGCAGTAGGTGAATCATCATGCGCTGTTGTGTTTTAACGCTTGAAACCATGCCAATGGGGCGGCGTTTGTCCGCCGTTCAGGAGTTGTTATGGCCACCACCGAACAGATAGCCTTTGCCATCGACCGCGGCGGTACGTTTACCGACGTTTACGCCACCCTGCCCGACGGCAGCAGCCGCGTCCTTAAATTGTTATCCGACGATCCGGCCAATTATCCCGACGCGCCGCGCGAGGGGATCAGACGGGTGCTGGAGCAGTGGCTGGGGCGGGCGCTGCCTGCGGACGAGCTGGATGGCCGCTATATCTCCTCTATCCGTATGGGAACCACCGTGGCTACCAATGCCCTGCTGGAGCGCAAGGGCGCGCGCACACTGCTTCTAATCAGTGCCGGGCTGGGGGATGCGCTGTTCATCGGCAACCAGAGCCGCGCCGACATCTTTGCCCTCAATGTGCAGCGCCCGGAGCCGCTGTATGCCGAGGTGCTGGAGGTGGATGAGCGGATTCGTCCGGCGCGACCGCATGACGATGGTGTCTGTCGTGGCATAGATGGCGAGCGCTACGCGGTGCTGCGCGAACCGGACTGGGGGGCACTGGCTGAGGAACTGGTCCGGGCGCGCCGCCGCGGCTGTACCAGTGCGGCGGTGGTGCTGGCGCACGCCTACGCCTGGCCGCAGCACGAACTGCGTCTGGGGCGGCTGCTGGCAGAGGCGGGGTTTGCGTATTACTCGCTGTCACATCAGGTAATGCCGACGGTACGTCTGGTGCCACGCGGGTTGACTACGGTGGTTGATGCCTATCTTGCCGGTCATATCAGCCGCTATATCGACAGCTTTCGGCGCGGATTTGCCGACGGTCTGAAAGATACGCCGGTGCTGTTTATGGCCAGCGACGGCGGCCTGGTGGAGGCGGAGGCGTTTTCCGGCAGCCGGGCGCTGTTGTCGGGTCCGGCGGGGGGTGTGGTCGGTTATGCCGCCAGTGGCGCGCGGGCGCTGGGTGATGCCCCTCTCATCGGGTTTGATATGGGTGGCACCTCCACCGATGTGTCGCGCTTTGCCGGGGAGTATCGCGTAGTTCATGCCGCCAATATTGCTGGCGTGCCGCTGCATGTGCCCCATCTGGATATCCGTACCGTGGCGGCGGGGGGTGGTTCGCGTCTGTTCTTCAGGCAGGGGATGTTTGAAGTGGGGCCGGAATCGGCGGGAGCGCATCCCGGCCCGGTGTGTTACCGCAAAAACGGTTTTTTGACCGTTACCGACGCTAACCTGGTGCTGGGCCGTTTGCAGCCCGATTTCTTTCCGCATATTTTCGGCGCCGATGAAAATCAGCCGCTGGATGTTGCTGGCGCCCGCGCTGCTATGGCGGCGCTGACAGAGCAGGTGAATGACTGGATGACAGCGCACGGGCGCGCGCCCATGAGCGTGGAGGAGGTGGCGGCCGGGTTTGTCGCCGTGGCCAATGCCGTCATGGCGCGCCCCATACGGGCGGTGTCGCAGCAACGCGGTTTCTCCCTGGAGGAGCACGCCCTGGTGTGTTTTGGCGGCGCCGGAGGGCAGCACGCCTGCGCCATGGCGCGGCAACTGGGGATAAAAACGGTGCTGGTGCCGCGTCACGCCGGGGTACTGTCTGCCTGTGGTATCGCTCAGGCGCGGCGGGTGTGCGAACTGCAGGAGCCGGCCAGCGGTGAACTGTCGCCGCAATTGCTGGCCACATTGACGGAGCGCCTGCGCCACCTGCAGCAGCGGGCCTGCGCTGAACTCGGTTGTCGCAGTGATGACGCCGCAGTGGAATGCAGTTGTTATCTCAATTTGCGTTATCGTGGCAGCGATACCGCCATCATGGTAAAGACTCCGGCGGATGGCGACTACCGCGCCGCGTTTGCACGTGAACACCTACGGGAGTTCGGTTTCGTTCCCACGGCGGCTGTTCTGGTGGATGATGTGCGGGTGCGGGTGAGTTGCGCGCCGCCGCCGCAGGTGATCGCACGGTCGGGCGACGGCGGCCAAAGTGGCGGCGGCGCGGTACGCGCCCGGGCGCGGCGGCGCTGTTATTTTGCCGACGGCTGGTGCGATACGCCGGTGTATCTGCTTGAGGAACTGCCGACCACGGTTATCGTCGGCGCGGCGCTGATTATCCAGGATGGTGCCACCATTGTGATTGAGCCCGGCTGTCGTGCCCGGATAATCGCCGCCGGTGATGTGATTATCAGTGTAGCCGCCACCACGCCAGCTGACGACTGCAGCTTTGATCCGGTGCGTTTGGCGCTGTTTCAGCAGCGGTTTATCTCCATTGCCGAGCAGATGGGGTACACCCTGCAGCGTACGGCGGTATCCACTAATATCAAGGAGCGCTGCGATTTTTCCTGCGCCCTGTTCAACGCTGCCGGTGAGCTGGTGGCCAACGCGCCGCATACGCCGGTACATCTGGGGGCCATGAGCGCGGCGGTGCGCTGTCAGATTGATCACTTTGGCGCCGACATAGCTCCCGGCGATGTGCTGGTGAGCAATCATCCGCGTCAAGGCGGCAGCCATCTGCCCGATATTACCGTGGTAACGCCCCTGTGGCATGACGGTGCCATTGTGATGTATGTGGCCAGCCGGGGTCATCACGCCGATATCGGCGGCGACAGCCCCGGTTCCATGCCGCCGTTTTCCCGCACGCTGGCGCAGGAGGGCAGTATCATCAGTGCCACAAAACTGGTGAGCGGCGGCGAGTTTATGACGGAGCGGATGCGCGCATTGCTGGCGGGCAGCCGTCGCCTGGAGGACAATATCGCCGATTTGAAAGCGCAGGTGGCCGCCAATCAGTGTGGCATAAACCTGTTGACGGAACTGTTTGGCCAGGTTGGCGTGGCGGTGGTTGACGCCTACAGCGGTTATCTCAACCAGCACGCTGAACAGGTGGTGCGCGCCGCCCTGCAGCGGTTGTATGCCGGACTGGAGTGTTGCGACGGCACGGGGCGGATCAGCGCCTGCGATTACCTGGACGACGGTAGTGCCATCGACCTGGATCTGACCATTGCCGCCGACGGCAGCGCCCGCTTCGATTTCAGCGCCAGTGCCGCTCAGCAGTGGGGCAACCTAAATGCACCGGCGGCGGTAACCATGTCGGCGGTAATCTACTGCCTGCGCGCCGTGGCCGGGGAGGATATCCCCCTTAATCACGGTTGTCTGCGTCCGGTGGAGGTGTGTCTGCGCCCCGGTTCCATTCTCGATCCCCACGCCGATGCCGCCGTGGTGGGCGGCAACGTGCTTACGTCGCAGCGGCTGGTGGACGTGATTTTCAAGGCCTTTGGATGTGTGGCGGCGGCGCAGGGCTGTATGAACAATGTCACCTTCGGAAACGATGGGTTCGGCTACTACGAAACCATCGGTGGCGGTAGCGGCGCCGGACCGGGCTGGCACGGCTGTAGCGGCGTGCACACTCACATGACCAACACCCGCATCACCGATGTGGAGGTGGTGGAGCGGCGCTATCCGGTGGTGGTGCGTCGTTTTGCCCTGCGCCGTGGCAGTGGTGGTGCCGGGCGCTGGCGCGGTGGCGACGGCCTGGTGCGTGAACTGGAATTTCTGGCGCCGCTGCAGGTGGCAGTGCTGTCGGAGCGGCGTGTCTTTGCGCCCTACGGTCTGGCTGGCGGCGGCAGCGGCGCGCGCGGGCGCAATATCCTTATCCGCGCCGACGGCAGCGAGATTTCCCTGGGCGGTAAAAACTCCTTCGATGCCGCGCCTGGCGACCGCCTGCGTATCGAAACTCCCGGTGGCGGTGGTTACGGTCAGCCGGAGTGAGATCGGCAGGTTGCGCTGTTTTTTAAGGTTAAATGCGGCGGCGGGGGAGAAAAAAGGTGGAAAAAACGGTTCTGGTTAGTGGCGGTAAATAGCTTACCGGCGCATCGATGTTCGTGCTAAGATGAGCGTGCGCAGTGCTGTATCGGCACAACATGTGGCGTGCGCTGGCGCTGCTGGCGTGGAATAAATGTCGGTAAATGGAGTTCAAGTGATTATAAAAAAAGTGGAATTTGTCAAAAGTGCCACCCGTCCGTCCAACTATCCGCCTGCCGAACGCAGCGAGATAGCCTTTGCCGGGCGCAGTAACGTGGGCAAGAGCTCGCTGCTCAATGTGCTTATCGAGCGCAAGAATCTGGTGCGTACTTCGTCCACGCCGGGGCGGACGCAGTTGATAAATTTCTTTGCCCTCAACGACGATCTGTATCTGGTCGATTTGCCCGGCTATGGTTTCGCTCGTGTTCCGGTAGCGGTGAAAAAACAGTGGGGGCCGATGATTCGCACTTATCTGCAGACCAGGCCCACCCTTAAAGCGGTGGTGATGCTGTTCGATATCCGCCGTATCCCGCAGCAGGAGGATCTGCAACTGCTCGACTGGTTGGAGGAGTTTGATGTCCCTACGGTGCCGGTGATCACCAAGGCGGATAAAATCAGCCGGAACCGGCGCGCGCGTCAGGTGGAGCAGATAGCCGCCGCCACCGGTCTGGACGCCGGGGCGTTTACCCTGTTTTCGGCGCTTAACCGGCAGGGGCGCGATGAGATATGGGAGCGGCTGGAAGTGGCGCTGGAAGATGACTGAGAATGGGCTAACGCATTATCTTGACGTGGCGAAGATAAATGGCTAGAGTGTGCGCGGTTGTTAATATTTAAGGGAAGGTAGATTATATGGGCGTCGTATATGTTGTCGGTGCCGGTATCGAGGGGCAGGAGGGTTTTAGCGCCAGGGCGCTGGGTGTGGTGCGCAAGGCGCAGGTGATTTACGCCGCCGAGCGTTTGCTCAATCTGTTTGCCGATCTGCCGGCGCGCAAGGTAGCGCTGGGTGATCACGATGATATCGCCGCCCTGGTGCAGGAGTGCGACGGTGTTACCGTTGTGCTCACTTCGGGTGATCCGCTGTTTTTCAGCATCGGTCGCAGTTTGCTGCGCAACATCCCGCGCCAGCGGTTGGAATTTATCCCCAATGTCAGTTCGGTGCAGTTTGCCTTTGCCCGCATCAAACAGCCGTGGGACGACGCGGTGTTTATCTCCACCAGCGGGCGTCCCATGGTCGATGTGGTGGATCGTATCGTTGCCAACGATAAAGCGGCCATTCTCACTGACAGCGAGCATACGCCGGCGCAGATTGCCGCCGAACTGGTGCGGCGCGGCCGCGATGGATACACCGCCTGGCTGTGTGAAAACCTCGGCAGCGCCAGCGAAAGAATTGTCCAGACCGATGTGGCCGGTCTGCGTAACGAGGCGGCGGCGCCCCTCAACGTGGTTATCCTTATCAAAAGCTACGATGGCGCCACCACCCGCGATCCGCGCAGTTTCGGTATTGCCGACGTTGATCTTGCGACGTTGAAAAAACAGATGACCAGCGAAGAAGTGCGTGCCGTGGTGCTGGCCAAGTTGCGTCTGCACAGCGACATGACCTTGTGGGACGTGGGGGCCGGTAGCGGCAGCGTCAGTATCGAAGCCGACTACCTGTTGCCACACGGGCGTGTTTACGCCATAGAGCGCAATGAAGAATACCTGCAGTTTTTGCGTAATAATCTCAACCGCTTCAATACGCGCAACGTGCGTGTTGTCGCTGGCGAGGCGCCGCAATGCCTAGATGAGGTGCCCGATCCCGACCGGGTGTTCATCGGTGGCAGTGGCGGTAATTTGTGGGAGTTGCTCAACGTGGTTGATGGCCGCCTCGGTGCCGACGGGCGGGTGGTGATGACAGCCACCACCCTGGATACTCTGGTGGCCGCCACCGACTATTTTGAAAATGCCGGTTATCAGGTGGAACTGGCCACTGTTAACGTGGCGGTTACCAATAACAGAACCGATTACCGGGTGTTCGAGGCGCGTAATCCGGTGTACGTGATTGTGGCAGTTAAAGAGCATGGTTAGGGACATGGATATGGATAGCAATAATCGTCGTGATAAAGAGCGGTTTGCCACTTTGAACTTTGTCCATTACACATTGGACAATGCCGAGAATGGCACCATTCAGAATATGGGCAGAACGCTGGATGCCAGCGAGCTTGGTCTGCTGATTCAGGCACCGGAGGCGCTCGATGTAGGTCAGAAGTTGACCCTGAGCATCGGTTTGGGTGAGGATATCCTAGAGATCAACGCCAAGGTGGTGCATTGTGTCGAGGATGAAGAAGGGATGTCGCGTGCCGGAGTGGAATTTGTCGCCATGAGCGCGGAGCAGCACCAGCGTCTGCGTAGTTATCTGCAGGCATTTAAGCGCTGATAGCGTGAGTGCGGTATTGCCGTGGCCGCCGGGCAGTGTACCGCTGATGCTGGCCCCCATGCAGGGACTGACCAATCGTGCCCTACGGCAGGTGCAGTACGATATCGCGGCACCGGATGTGCTGTTTACCGAGTTTATCCGCGTACGCGAGAAAACACCTCGCCTGATCAGTGCTGTTGACCGAGCAGAAGTGCAGGCGACGGCCGGAGCGCCGCTGGTGGCGCAGATAATCGGTCAAAGCGCCGAGCGGCTGGCGCAGGCGGCGGTGGAACTTCAGCAATGTGGCGTCCGCCACATCAATCTCAACCTTGGTTGCCCGTTTGGCCGGATGGTTTCCGGCAGCAGCGGCGGTGCCATGCTGCGCCAGCCGGAGCTGGTATATGCCTGCGTGCGCAGCCTGCGCCGCGTAGTGACCGGCTCGTTTTCGGTCAAGGTGCGGGCCGGTTTTGACGATTCGGAGCAGATATTTTCTCTGTTGCCCATGTTTGCCGGTGAAGGGGTCGATTTCATCGTTGTGCATCCGCGTACCGTGGTGCAAAAATACGCCGGTAGCGCCGACCATACCATTACCGCCCGGGTGGTGGCGGCAACTGCGCTGCCGGTAATCGCCAACGGCGATGTGGTTTGCGCCCGCCAAGGGCGGGAACTGCTGCGCGACAGCGGCGCCGCCGGGCTGATGCTGGGGCGCGCCGCCATTGCCGACCCGCTGCTGTTTCAGCGCTTGCGCCGCCCCGATTGCGCTGCTGCCGATCCACAACAGCGCCGCGCCGACGCGGCGCGTTATCTCACCCGACTGCTGGCCGGTTACAGCGATATTTTTTGCGGCGATCAGCAGATTCTCGGCAAAATCAAGGCGGTGCTGGCGTGTTTTTCTGATGTTTGTTTTGATGTAATGGTTTTTAAGTTGCGGCGTTGCAGATCTGTTGCCGCGTTCAGTTCTGAGCTGAGGCGTTGGCAGTAAGTTGCGCAATATCGCTGAATACACGCTTTTTGCGGGCATGTCTGCGTTGGTCACAAAATCCTTTACAGCATCCGAATAGGGGTTATAATGGCCGCTGCGTCAATCGGCGGCATATTTCATTGTGTGTAGCTAATGCCGTTTGATGATTTTGCGTAATTGCGCCACCGGTGACTGGTGCTGATTGCAGGTGTATGGGCGTGCGTGTGACTGCGTGTCCACCGCCTAAAGTGTCAGGCGTGGAGCATAACTGTTTTAAGTTGATCGAAGCGCTTGTTTGCCGTACAGCAGAGGATGCTTATGGCGGGCAGGTGGCATTTAATTTTTTAATGCAATTGTGTTTGAGCAAGGGAAAGGAGTGTTGTTGCACGATGAAAACTAACTTTTTGTATGTGGTTGCGATTGCAACCTGCCTGATCTTCATCGGGGCCCCGGTTTGGGCCATGGAAACCGATGATTGTCTGGCCTGCCACACCAGTGCCGATGATGTTGGGGAGGAGAACGTTATCAATGCCTCCGTATTTGCCAAGACCCAGCATGCTGAAGATGGTTGTACCGGGTGTCATGAGGTGAGTGACGAACATCCGGATGCCGGTCCGGCACCGACGCTGTCGGCATCTTGTGCAGATTGCCACGATGAGCTGGCTTCAACCTACGCGGCCAGCAAGCACGGCGGTAATGCCGAGTGTGCCGAGTGCCACAATCCTCATGCGGCGCTGCCTGCCGCCTGGATGGCTGGGGTACAGATGAATGGCGCCTGTTTTAAATGTCATGAACTTGCTGATGTTGGTGAAGCTCATGCCTCATGGTTGCCAGAGGCCGGTATTCATCTGAGCGCTGTATCATGTGCCGGGTGTCACAGCTCAGCGGAAAAATTGGCAATTACGCTGTACATAGTCAAGCCGAAAGATGAGCGTAAATACGCCGAGTATGAGGTTGTTAATTACGCCACTTTGCAGCAGCGTGCCGGTGGTGTCGCGTCGATAGATCGCGATCAGGACGGTGTGGTATCAATAGACGAAATAGAGGCTTTTTATGCCGATAGCGACAATTCCGGTTTGCGCCTGTGGGCGATGCTGGTGCCGGAGGGGCTCAAGCACGATTTCGGCATCATTGACAGTTGCCGCGTTTGCAGCAAGTGCCATGCCGCCGGGCCGGATGCCATGGCTGACAGTTATCTTGCTTTCCCGCAGCCTGATGGTACCTTCGGGCGACTGCCGGTTGAGAAAGGTGCTACTTTAGATCCTGTTTTTGGTACTCCGGATTTCTACATGGTTGGCGCTACCCGCAGTAAGACCTTGAACTACATTGGTCTATTGATACTGTTAGGTGGTTTGGCAATGCCCATTGGTCATGGCAGCATTCGCTTCCTGACCCGTAAGAACAGAAGGAAGGAGCACTAAAAAATGGCTGAACAGGATAGAGTTTATATGAACCCGCTGCCGGTGCGTATCTGGCACTGGGCTAACGCTCTGGCGATTGTAACGTTGTGTATTACCGGTGCGCAGATCCGTTTTCCGGATGTTATCAATATTTTTGGCTCGTATGGGACAGCGGTCAGCTTGCATCATGCTGCCGGTATTGTTGTAGTGTTGTCGTTTTTGCTGTGGTTTTTTTACTACGTGGTCATCACCCGTACTTTTGGCAAGATTTACCTGCCAACTGCCAAGGATTTGCAGAGCGGCATTATCAATCAGGCCTT
>Ga0256842_1001708_pt1 | contig 17082 bp, 21 predicted proteins | sample 4559240metaG_FD_185973 | JGI IMG/M metagenome (GOLD analysis project Ga0256842, IMG submission 185973) | Hydrothermal vent microbial communities from Guaymas Basin, Mexico - 4559-240 | ecosystem: Environmental > Aquatic > Marine > Hydrothermal vents | place: Mexico: Guaymas Basin | collected...
ATGTCCGGCAAATGAAATAGTAGATGAAATGAAAAGCGCAGTTTTTAGGATTGAGAGAATAATTAAATCCACTCTTCTGTTTTCAAAAGGATTACAACTTAAAATAAGAGACTTTGCCATCAGTGAGTTTGAAAAGGAATTAAGAGAAAGCATAAAATATTACTCCCACTCAAAAGAGATTAAGTTCGTATTCTTTTTACCGAATATCAAAATGAAAGGAGATTTTGATTTATTATTGCTAGTACTTCAAAATATGATTTTTAACGCAATAGATGCCATTGAAGAGGATGAAAAAGAAGAAGGAATTATAGAAGTTTTGTATGAAAGTGATAAAGATTTTCATATATTTAATATTTATGACAGCGGTAAAAATTTTGAAAATAAAAATATTCTTTTTGAGCCGTTTAAATCTACAAAAACAAAAGGTAACGGACTGGGACTTGCTTTAAGCAAGGAGATAATAGAAGCTCACAAGGGGAAAATAAATTTAGCTGAAAATAAAAAAGGTTTCGTAATAAAAATCCCGAAAACTATCTAAACCATTTAGAAGAGATGAGTTTTCCGTTTTTATACTCATCTATTATCATCTTATCGCCGTTTTTGTAAAAATAAATAATCTTTTGAGAAAGATTAATAATATAAATACCGTTTTCAAAAATATAATTACCTTTTTTTATATTGTCAAATACCACCGATAAAATATAATCTCCCTTCGGGAAAGAAAATCCTTTTATAGAAAATCCGTCAAATAAAAATCCGTATAGAAGTTTTTTTTGAAGAACGATTGTTGAAAAATATACCGAATTTGTCCTTCCAAGCCTTGTTTTTTTGAGTTTATTAATAATAAAAGGCAATAAATACAATTTATCACTTTTTACACAAGAAATTCCTACTAAACTCAATATTTTTTCATCCGAAGTATTTAAATTTTTACTGACACATATTTTGTCGTATTTTTTTTCTTTATAATCGTCAATAACCGAAGCATATAATAAAAATGGCAAAAAAGCCAAAAAAAATTTTTTCATTATTCCCCCTTTTTCTCCTACTCCTTTTTAACTTTGTTGAGAAATTAATACATCTTCTATAACCTCATCCAAATCCCCGTCTAAAATATCATCGACTTTGCTGTATGCTTTATTGCTTCTATTGTCTTTTACCTGTTGATACGGGAATAATACGTAACTTCTAATCTGATGCCCCCATCCCATTTCATCTTTTGGTTTACCCTCTTCTTCCGCTCTTCTTTTTTCAAGTTCAAGTTCATAAAGTTTTGATTTTAGCATTTTAAATGCCATCTCTTTATTTTTGTGCTGGCTTCTGTCCTGTTGACAGCTTACCACTATTCCTGTGGGTTCATGGGTTATTCTAACGGCACTTTCGGTCTTATTTACATGCTGACCTCCTGCTCCGCTTGCACGGAAAACATCGATTCTGATATCTTTAGGGTCTATTTCTATTTCTATATCGTCATCGATTTCCGGAGATACCTGAACGGACGCAAATGAAGTATGGCGTCTTCCGGCGCTGTCAAACGGACTTACTCTTACAAGTCTGTGAATTCCGTTTTCAACCTTAAGATATCCGTATGCGTTTTCGCCTTTTATTAAAAGAGTGGCGTCTTTTATTCCGGCTTCCTCTCCGGCCTGATAATCAAGCACTTCCACTTTCCACCCTTTTCTTTCGGCAAACCTCATATACATTCTATAAAGCATACTTGCCCAGTCATGCGATTCCGTACCGCCAGCACCCGGGTGAATAGTGATAATAGCGTTTTTTTCATCATTTTCACCACTTAACATTACTTCAATTTCAAGGTCTCTGATTTTATTTTCAAGTTCTCTTACGTCGTTAAAAACTTCATTTAACGTCTCTTCATCCTCTTCTAAAGACGCAAGTTCGTACATATCTTTATTATCTTCCAATGCCTGAGCTGCTTTTTGATATTTTTCAAGTTTTCTTACAATAGCGTTTTTTTCTTTTTGTATTTTTGCGCTTTTTTTAGGATCGTTCCAAAATTCAGGATCATTTTCCATTTGTGTAATTTCATCAAGTCTTTTTTGAAGTTCCTCAGGTTTTAGAATTGATTCTATATTTTTTAATTTATTTTCCAAATCTTTTATAAGTTCGCTATATTCAAAAGCGTCCATTATTCTCCTTTTATTATTTTCAATAGTTTTATATAATTCTATCAAAAAAGGCTCGCGTATGAAAATTTTAAAAACGCCCGCCGAGGCCATAGAATATAGAAAAAGCCTCAAAGGAACTCTAGGGTTTGTACCCACCATGGGAGCTTTACACGAAGGACATTTGTCATTAATTAAAAAAGCCAGAGAAGAAAATGATTTCGTAATAGTTTCTATTTTTGTAAATCCGACTCAGTTTTTACCGGGCGAAGATTTTAACAAATACCCAAGACGACTTGAAGCCGACTTTGAGATATGCAAAAGAGCCGGAGTGGACGCTGTTTTTACGCCGAGTCCTGAAAATATGTACTCTGAAGACGAAATTTTAGTAAAAGCGCCCAAAATAAAAGGTTATATTTTAGAAGGTTTTTTTAGACCCGGACATTTTGACGGAGTCTTACAGGTAGTAAATAAACTCTTTAACATTATACGCCCTACCCGAGCATATTTTGGAAAAAAGGATGCCCAGCAGCTTTATCTTATCAAACAAATGGTAAAAAATTTCTTTTTTGATATTGAAATAATAGAGGGAGAGACCATAAGAGAAAAAGACGGTCTTGCGATGTCAAGCAGAAATATTTATTTAAGTGAAGAAGAAAGAAAAAGAGCTCTTAGTATCAGTAAAGCCCTTAAAAGAGCGGCTAAACTATCAATGAGTACTAAAAATATAGAAAAAATTAAAGAAGAAATGTTAAAAATTTTAGATGTGGACAAACTACAATATATCGCTTTTGTTGATAGGGATTTTAATTATATAGAAAAAATACAACCGAACAACACCATTATACTGATAGCAGCATATGTAGGTTCTACAAGACTTATAGACAATATTTGGATTTAAGGAGTAAAATGAAATTTTTTATTATATTTATAAGCTCGATTTTTTTATTTGCCGACGTTTTTGACACTTATAGATATGAAGGTATAGATAAAACCATAAAACTTTTGGAAAAAAATCTACAAAGTGAAAAATTTTGGCTTGAGAGACTAAAAAATCAGGATGTTAAGTACGGATATTTTGAAAAGCCCACTTTTATTCTTTTTTGTAATAAACTAAATAAAAGTTTAAAAGTAATCAAATATAAAAACGGGAAAACGAAAGAGATTAAAACATTTACGAATCTTATTGTAGGAAAACTCGGTGATAAACAAAAAGAAGGAGACTTAAGAACACCAATAGGTAATTATAGATTAATTAACCGCATAATTCCCGGAAATACGTTTTACGGACCTCTAGCATTTGTCACTTCTTATCCGAATCTTTTTGATAAAGTTCACAAAAAAGACGGCTATGGAATTTGGATACACGGAAAACCTCTGGACGGTGAGAGAGGGGACTTAAGCAAAGGATGTATCGTTTTGGAGAATAACGAAATCTTATATCTCGATAAGCTTATAAATTTTAAAAATTCGATATTGGAAATCACCCAAAACCCTGTTTTCGCAAAAAAAGAAGACATTGCAAAAATTTTAGCAACTATCTATAAATGGAGAGAAGCCTGGAAAAATAACGATCTTAAAAGATATATCTCTTTTTATGATAAAAATTTCCAAAAAAGCAACGGAATGGACTTAAAAAGATTTAAAGAGTATAAATCGCGCGTCTTCCGTTCAAAAAAAGGACAAAAAGTTAAAATTTATTTCAAAAATATTCAAATAACTCCTTATCAAAATTTACAAAATTTACCGATTTACAAAGTCGAAATGTATGAAGAATATATCTCACCAACCTATACTTTTAAAGGAAACAAAGAAGTTTATCTTCAAAAATTCGGTAACATTTTTAAAATAATAATTGAAAAATAATCAAACTAATTTATAACTAATTAAAAATATAACTAGCCCGTAAAGAGTAATAATAGCAGGCTGAACCCAACCGCTGAATCTTTTATAAAAAAACCAAAAAACATATAAAACAAAAAGATTAAACAATGTAAAAAAAACATATTTTCCAAAATAGTTAAGACCCTCATATAAAACGTAATCTATTCTAAAAAGTCCGTAAAGACCAAGAACGATACCAAGAAGAATACCTATAAATCTCAACTGCTTCCTTTTTGCCAAATTATACCATTTTTGTTAAAATCTTAATAAAAAGGATAGCCTTGAAAAAGCTCTATTTAGCCTCTCTCGGATGTGTGAAAAATTTAGTTGACAGCGAAGTAATGCTGGGAAAATTAAAAAACGAATACACACTTACGGATAATCCCAATGAAGCGGATTTAATAATTGTAAATACCTGCGGATTTATAAATCCCGCAAAAGAAGAATCAATAGATACGATTCTCGAACTTGCCAATGAAAGAAAAGAAAACGCCAAAATCGTGGTAGCCGGATGTTTAAGTGAAAGATATAAAAACATACTTCCCGATGAAATTCCGGAAGTTGATATCTGGACTGGAGTGGGTGATTTTGGAAATATTGACAAGGTAATAAAATCAGGAAAAAAGAAATATTTCACTCCAAGAGTTTATCTGATTCACAATGATGAGAGGGTTATTACAGGCAGCAGTTATCACGCTTATATTAAACTTAGCGAAGGATGTAATCAAAAATGCGCATTTTGCGCTATCCCAAACTTTAAAGGAAAACTACAATCAAGACCTATTGAAGAAATTATAGATGAAATTAAACGTTTAAAAGATAAAGGCTTTAAAGACTTTTCACTAGCAAGCCAGGATTCTAGCTCTTATCTTAGAGATTACGGCATTAGAGACGGACTTGAGAGATTGATTGACGAAATAGATAAAATCGAAGGAATTACGGTTAGAATATTATATCTTTATCCTGCTACAACTACAAAAAGACTTATACGAAAAATTTTCGAATCAAAAAACGTTCAAAATTACTTTGATATGCCAATTCAGCATATTACTCCAAGAATGCTAAAAATCATGAGACGTCCGGGCAGTGTTGAGAAATTAAAAGAACTTTTATATGAAATGAGAAAAGATTTCAGCTTTGTCAGAACTTCCGTAATAGTTGGACATCCTGGAGAAACGCACGAAGATTTTGAAGAACTCAGAAAATTTTTAGAAGAATATAAATTTGATAGGGTAAACGTATTTGCCTATTCTGATGAAGAAGAGACTCCCGCTTACAAAAGAAAAGATAAACTACCTGATGCCGTTATAGAAGCAAGGGTAAAAGAGATAGAAAAAACGGTAAAACAAACTACACAGGAATCATTAAAAAAATATCTTAATAAAACGTGTGAATGTTATATGGACGGACTTACACAAGACGGGCTTTTTTACTCGGTAAGACCGAAACTGTGGGCCCCGGAAGTTGACGGAGATATTTTGATAAATGAAAGCGATATAGAAAATCTGGAAGTTGGAAATTTATATAAAGTAAAGGTAACTGAACTTGCCAAAGACCAGTTAATAGGAAAAATCATTGGCTAAAAATCTGCTTGCTTTTTCAGGGGGTGTAGATTCAAGCGCTCTTTTTTTCTGGCTTCTTGAAAAAAAAATTCCTTTTGATTTGGCTATAGTAAATTATCACACGCGTCAAACAAGTGATGAAGAAGTGGAATATGCCAAAAACTTAGCAAAAAAATATAATAAAAAAATATTTATAAAAGATTGCAAACTTGAAAAATTCAGTGAAAAAAAAGCAAGAGATTGCCGGTATCAATTTTTTGAAGAAATTATCAAAAAATACGGATATGACACTCTTATTTTAGCACACCAACTAAATGACAGATTCGAATGGTTTTTGATGCAACTTAGTAAAGGAGCGGGACTTAAAGAGTTAATAGGAATGGAAAAATGGGAGGAGAGAGAATTTTATAAAATATATAGGCCTTTTTATAATGTATCTCGCAGGGAAATTATAGAATTTTTACATAAATACAATATTAAATATTTTGTAGATGAAAGTAACTTTGATAAAAAATATAAAAGAAATCTCATACGTCATGAATTTTCGGATAAATTTATAGAGATGTTTGAAGAGGGAGTCAAAAGAAGCTTCGAATTTTTGGAAGAAGATAAAAAACTTTTGATAGATACTAACTGGAAAAAGATTGAAAAACTTTATTTTTTTGAAAAAAGTATTCCTGAAAAAGATATAAAGAAAATAGATTTAATATTAAAAAGACTCGGCATACTTCCTACAAAAGCTCAAAAAGATGAAATACTAAGAACAAATTTTAACTGTGTCATTCAAGGAAAAATAGCAATCGACTCCAACGACTCCAAAATTTATCTATCTCCTTATGTTAAAATTCCACTAACCAAAAATCAAAAAGAACTTTTTAGAATCAATAAAATCCCTCCAAAAATCAGAGGTTATATAGCAAAGGAAAAATTATGCGATATGTTATTTATGGAGACGTACACGGATGTCTTGAAGAATGGGAAGAGCTTAGAAAATTAATACCTAAAAACGCATGGGAGATAAGTGTAGGAGACATATTAGATAAAGGTCCTTATCCCGTTGAAGCTCTGAGATATGCTAAAAAAAATAAAATTTTTACAATCATGGGAAATCACGAATATAAACATATAAGAAAATATTGGGGAAGAAAAGTCCAGCTTGATGAAGACCAGCAAAAAATATACCCTCAATTAAAACAGGAAGATTTTGATTTTATCGAATCAATGCCTTTTTTTTTAAAATTAAATCATTTAACAATAGTTCATGCTGGTATTACCAATAGAATAAGACTTAACAATCCTCCATTAAATATAATGACACTTTTACTTTTTTTAAGAGAAGTAGATGAAAATGATAAATTTTTACCTCTAAATCATAATTATCCAAACGCAAAATACTGGGCAGATGTCTATGACGGGCATGAAGGATTTGTAGTATACGGCCATAATCCGTTTTTAGAAGTCAAAAAAAACAGATTCGCAGCAGGAATAGACACCGGTTGCGTTTATGGAAACAAATTAACGGCTCTTGTTATTCCAAATTCTTTAAAACCATGGGAATATGAAATTATTCAAGTACCCGCTAAGAAAAAATACGCAGAACCTCACGTTCCTTTAGAAAATCCCGTCTCATAGTTCTTTTTCTATTTTTTTCAAATCTATATAATTTTTTATTATTTTTTTAACTTCCTCAGGAGTTATGTTTTCAAATTCTACCACCATCACATAAGAAGGTTTTAAAACAATAATAAAACTACCGCTTTTATCTTGTTTTTGATAAGTCATCATAGTTTTATAACCCTCAAAAAGAGCTGTTTCAATTTTTACATCATTCGTTTCCATTTGCATATTCATCATAACAGGTGCGCCGGCTTCCATTGCGAATGTTCCGGTTAAAAGATGAATCTTTAGGTTTTTGTCGTCTTTTACAAAATATTTCACTGCCTGGGAACTGCTGATTTCATTTGTTTTAATATCCATACCTTCACATCTGCCGTCTTTTTTAAAAGCATCTATTTTATCCGGAATTATTTCGCACATTTTTTCATAATAACCAAATAAAACGGAAAGAGAAAGAAAAAAAACTATAAATTTTTTCATTTTATTACCCTGATTTGAATATTATCAACATAATAAGGATAAGAACCATCTTCACCAAAACAGATTTTTCCTTTTTTATTCATAAATTTATCATCATCCACTACGTCAATATGATTTCTTCCGTTTATAAAAACTTGAATATGATTATCTTTTGCGATAATTTTCATATGATACCATTTATTTGTATCCACTCCTGTAAGTTTGTTTTTAGCAACCTGAGTTACAATGTTTCCTGCAATTTTATCCAACACTATGTCATTCCAAGAAAAATGTATTTTATATCCGACTTTAGGATTGTCACTTAATCTAAAATAAATCACAGGATTATATTTTAAAACATCCACATCTAAAATAAAATCTTTTACTTTTACACTCTCTAAACAAACCATAACATCATCAGCATTAATGTTTAAAACTTTTCCAACTTTTCCATTTGCCTGAACTCCGACCGTAATATGACCTCCTTGACCTTTCCACGGTCCAAACGGTACACTTTGTCCGTTTCCGTATTTTTCAAAATCTTCACTAAAAATTAATTTATAATTCTCTTTTTTTTGTTGACTTTGTTTTTGAGGTGCATTTAACGTTTGATTTTGATTATTTTGTGTTGCTGGTTTTACTGGATTTCCTGCAGCATCATATCTGTAATAATTTTCCGGTACAAGTTTAGATATTTCTTTAACCGCATTATCTATCATCACTCTAATAGCTTTTTCCATAGGAGTGTTTTTATATACACTAAGTCCTCCTCCCAGCGCTATGCTTGATGTAACTCCACCGCCAAGTCCGCCGACACTCCATTTACTCGCTCTTCCTTCAACCGTAGTTGCGTTAATAATTCTTCCGGTTCTTACATCAATAAGTCTTATATCGGCAGCAATATATGCCTCGTTTTTACCGAATTTCATTCCTCCTAAAAACGGAACGCCTCTTGGAACGACAATACCTCTTGCTGTAATTCCACCGGCTTTCGGTTCAAAAGCCGTAATAGCTCCTACTACTAAAATATCGGCACCTTCTAAATTTCTACTCGCTCTGTTCATTGAAGTATTTAACGAAAGTTCTTTTTCAATTGCTCCAAGTCCTTCTCCGCTTCTTTCAACTACAATAAATTTTCCCGTCTTAAACAAAGCTGTGGTAAGCATATCGGAAATTCCGCTTCCTATTTGCCCGTTACATTTAGCAGCTTTACATTTAAAAGAAGCTACGGCTATCCTTGCTTTCGGTCCTTTATACTTTACAACTTCATTTACGTTTTGTTTTGAAGTAGATACATTAGTAGTAACACCTCCACATCCTAAAAAATAGAAAACCGGCAACAATAAAGTTAAATACCACTTTTTCATTTTACACCCCCCTTTTTTTAATGTTTAGTTAATAGATTATAAATCTTTGTAAAGAAAATGTCAAATATTATCATATCAACTATTTATTTCAATTAACTTCTTCAAAAGAACTTGACACAAACGTCTTTTTTACATATAATTTCATTCCACAAGGGCTCGTAGCTCAGTTGGTTAGAGCAACCGGCTCATAACCGGTTGGTCGCAGGTTCGAGTCCTGCCGAGCCCACCACTTTCGCCTCGGTAGCTCAGTCGGTAGAGCAAGGGACTGAAAATCCCTGTGTCGGCGGTTCGATTCCGTCCCGAGGCACCATTGCTTTATTACCACATTATCTCTGACACTTTTTATAAAATAAAAATTTTAAAAGCCTGAAACTCTTTTATTTCTAAACTAGTAACACAAAACAATTAGGAATATAAAAACTCCTAATTGTTTTTATATTAATCTTATAATGGTTCCCTGCCCTAAAAAATCCACAACTTCATTACCATCTTTATCTTTTGTAGTAACTACTTTTACGTCTATATTTTTTACTCCATCGGCCTCAAGCTCTTGAGCTTGTTGTTGCAAATAAATTATTACCTCTTTCATTCCATCAGTAGGATAAACACCGTTATAAAGTTTTTCACTTTCTATTCTCACTCCTGCATAAGCAATTGTCACACATTCGTGCTTTTCCTGAATCTCTCCAAAACTTAAAATCATATTTTCCAGATCTCTTGCCATATCAGTCCTTTTTTACAAATAATTATATCAGAAAAATTAATTTTTATTTAATAAAATTATAAAGAAAATAATAATTAATACTAAAGTGTCTGTCGCTATTTCTAAAAAAGAAAAAAACACAAAAAGAGAATTAATCTCTTCTCTCTTTAATTCTTGCTTTTTTACCGGTTTTGCCTCTTAAGTAATAAAGTTTAGCTCTTCTTACTTTACCTTTTCTCACTACTTCGATTCCTGCGATTGAGTCGCTGTATAGTGGGAAAATTCTTTCAACCCCTATGTTGTTCGCACCAATTTTTCTAACTGTAAATGTTTTACCAGCTCCAGTTCCTTTAATTGCGATTACAACGCCTTCGAAATTCTGAATTCTTTTTTTCTCACCTTCTTTAATCTCTACTGCTACTCTTACAGTGTCTCCAGGTCTGAATTCAGGAATTTTGTCTTTTTTTGCTTGAAGTTGTTTTTCTTCAAAAGCTTCAATAAATCTATTTCTCATAGTCTCTCCTTTGTGCCATTGGCCACTCTTGGGCATTCACACTTAATTTTGAAGTGAAATTATACTAAATTTTCTTTTTTTTTCAAACAAGCATTCTTTAAAAAGGCATAAAATTTAAAGCAAAAACTCTATCTATAAACCATAAAACAGCTAAAAATGCTCCGAATATACTGAATACCTGATAAATTCCGGATATTTTTTTAATTCCAAAATATAATAACGGCAACACTGTTACAATTACAATAAATTGCCCTATTTCTACTCCGAGATTAAATCCCACTACCATTTTGATAAAATTACTTAAATTAACATTCAAACCTCTTAATGCTTCGGAAAAAGCAAATCCGTGTATAAAGCCAAAAAGAAATGCTATAAGCCATTCTTTTTTATAATTTACAAAATGAAAAAGATTATTTAATGCCGTTAGAAATATTGTTACGGCAATTAAAATTTCTATTAGTTTCGGAGGCGGTGTAACTATTTCAAATGCACTTAATATAAGAGAAACGGAATGTGAAATAGTAAAAGCTGTAGCTATTATCAAAATATCTTTTAAAGAATTTTTCATTTTATAATTATATTTAATAGCGGGTAACAAAAGCATAAGAAGAAAAGTAATATGATCAATACCTTCCAAAATATGAATTATCCCCATTTTAAGAAATTCATAAAACGATACTTTTTTAGTAATTTCAACTTCTTTTTGAAAATTATTTACATCAAAATTAACTACATATTCTTTTTCAGAATTATATATTTTCAAAATTCCCGTTTGAGTAGGATCTTCTCTAAAAAACATATCGAAAAAAATTTTAAATTTATTATATTCCGGACATTGTACTTTCAAAAATTCATCAATGATTATTTCGTTACTTACTATTATTTTTTGGGGGATAAGCAAACACTGTTTATCATTCGAATAAATTTTAAGATGCTGTTTTGTGTATTTAAAAATCATAGAAGCATCATTTTTTATTTCTTTTTCATCATTATAAGTTTTATGTAAACTTTTTTCCATATTAAATGATATAAATCTCAAATGAAAAATTTTATTTGTCAGGTTAAAGTCCATTTTGGTAAGATTTATAGGATGAGCGAACAAATTTAAAAAAGTAACTAATAAAAGTAGATATTTCATAACAAATCCGGTCTGTGAAATTTAGTTTTTAAAAACGAAGTTTCTTTTTTCCATTCGGTTATTTTTTTATGATTCCCGCTTTTTAAAATTAAAGGCACTTCTCCCATTTTTGAAAATTGAGGAGATTCAAGAGTATTATTGTTAAAACTTTCTTCATTTAAGGACTCTTCATTCCCTAAAACACCTTTAACGTTCCTTAACACGCTGTCAGCTATCACAAGAGCGCCAAGCTCTCCACCTGTTAAAATAAAATCGCCGATACTCATTACTTCATCGGCAAAATCTTCAATAAGTCTTTCATCAAAACCTTCATATCTGCCGCATACTAAAAAAATTACTTTTTCATTTGCGAGTCTTACCGCATCTTTTTGATTATATTTTTTACCTACAGGAGTTAAAAAAAGAGTTCTGGCTTCAGGATACTTCTTTTTATATTCTTTCAGGGCGTTCCTAAGAGCAATATTGTCAATAATCATTCCAGCTCCGCCACCCACGATTTCCGTATCTACTTTTTTATGTTTATTTTCCGCATATTCTCTGAAATTAACAACTTCAATATCAAAAATATTTTTATCTTTTGCTTTTTTTAAAATTGAGTCTTCAAAATAAGGAAGAATTAAAGAGGGGAAAAGTGAAAAAAATACTATTTTCATTTTAGCGAATCTAATATTTCTATTGCACCTTTTGCTTCTATTTTTTTGTTTTCCACATCTACGTCTTTTACATGTCTTTTAAAATCGATTAAAAATCTTTTTGGATATCCTTCTTTTATAAGCTCTTCATCGGTATTAATTACCAGATAATCAACATCCGCTCTTTCGATTTCTTTTACACGCCCGAGTTTTTTACCATTCTCATATACGTCACAATTTTCTATGTCAAACCAAAAATATTCATTTTCTTTTAATTTAATATTTTCTCTTGTTTCTTCTTCTGTAGTATAAAGCATTCTATTTGTAATCTTTTTAGCATCTTCGGGAGTGTCTATACCTTTAAACTTAACAAGTCCTCTTTTTAAATCGATTTTTTCAATTGTAAGATCCGTTTTATCGGAAGAAAAAGTACTTCCCGGTTTAAACTGTTCCGGGAAATCAGTTAGAAGGTGTATTTTTTGCCAACCTTTAACGCCGTGACTTTTACCTAGCTTTGCTATAGGAATTTTTTTATTCTTCATAAGCCTTCACCGTTATTTTATAATTTTTATCTTCTTTTGCTCTACAACCGCTTATTACCATCTTTATAGCTTTTACCATGCTTCCGCTTTTACCGATTATTCTTCCGACATCGGCTTTTTTCGCATAAATAACTATTTCATCAAAATCTTCGTGAGGCACAATTTCACTTTTAATTTTTTCAGGTTCAAAACTTAATAGTTTGGCGTATTCAACTACAAAATCAACAACCATTAAGCGTTAGCCGTTCTTTCTTCGTAAATTTTTTTAAGTTTGCTAACTCTATCAGTCATTTGAGCGCCTTTACTTAGCCAATAGTTCATTCTTTCCATATCGATATCGATTTCTTTTGGATTTGTTAACGGATTATAATATCCGATTACTTCAATCCATCCGCTATCTCTTCTTTTTCTACTGTCTGTTACTACGATTCTATAAAAAGGTTTTTTCTTTCTACCGAATCTTGCTAATCTGATTTTTACCACGTGTATCTCCTTTAGTTTATTTTTCTTTTTTTCCCACCCGAACCGACCCTGTTAAATTTAATGTGGAATTTTAATCAATTATTTAGGAAATTTCAAGCCCTGTGTCATTTTCATAAGCTCATTCATATCCGGCATTTTCTTTCCGGCAAACTTTTTAGCCATTTTTGCGGCGTTTTGGAACTGTTTATTAATTCTGTTTACTTCCTGAACACTAAGCCCCGCACCTTTTGCTATTCTTCTTCTACGACTGGCACTCTCTTTAATAAGATGAGGATTTTCTCTTTCTTTTTTTGTCATGGAATTTATCATAGCTTTAATTTTTTTTATTTCCTCTGAATTTTCCAAATCAATATCACCAAGCTGTTTTAGCATATTTCCCATACCGGGTATCATTGATAAAAGATTTTTCATACTTCCGAGTTTTTTCATCTGTTCAAGCTGTTTTAAAAAGTCATCGTAATTAAACTGACCTTTTTTAAGCTTTTTAGTAAGTTTTTTCGCTTCTTTTTCATCTATTACGGCACTTGTTTTTTCTACAAGTCCTTCTATATCACCGGCACCCATAATACGGCTGACAATTCTCTCAGGCATAAAAACTTCTATATCGGCAATTTTTTCTCCGGTACCTATAAATCTTAAAGGTTTTCCTACCTGATGTGCAATACTTAGTGCCACCCCACCTTTTGAATCACCGTCATATTTTGTTAGAATAACTCCCGTAATATCAAGTTTTTCATCAAATGCTTTTGCTGTATTGATAGCATCTTTACCGGTTAAAGAATCCGCTACGTAAAAGATCTCATCCGGATTAACTTCTTTTTTCATTCTGACAAGTTCATCCATAAGCTCTTCATCAATGGCAAGACGTCCGGCCGTATCTATAATAACAACGTCATAAAATTTTTCTTTTGCTTTATCTAAACATTTTTTAGCTACTTCCACCGCATCTTTGGCATTTTCATCATAACATATATCCAAATCGTTTGCTTCAGCCAACTGTTTTAACTGTTCCACTGCGGCAAGTCTTTGAAGGTCCGCCGCCACCATTAAGACTTTTTTCTTTTTAAATGTTTTTAAATAATTGGCAAGTTTTGCCGTAGTTGTCGTTTTACCGCTTCCTTGAAGACCGGTCATCATAACCACTGTCGGAGGTTTCGGAGAAAAAACAAACCCATAATTTCCCGGTGCGGTTAAAATATCTTTTAAAGCTTTATCAAGAGCCTTTAAGAAATTAGCTTTACCAATGCCGGCTCTTTTAGTTTCAACTTCCACTTCTTTTAATAAATCTTTTACCGTTTTAAAATGAACATCTGCTTTTAAAAGATTCTTTTTAAGCTCGTCCAGCGCTTTTTTAAGCGCTTTTTCATCATCTTTCATTCTTATTTTATTTATGGCGCTTTTAAAACCTTCGCTTATTCTATCAAACATTAAAACTCCCTTTGTCCGCCGTTTTTTGAAGTGATTTTATCATAATTTTTATTTTTTCTTCTTTTTCTTTCTGGTATTGTCATTTTGTTCTTGCATTTTAAAATCCCGAGGCTCAGGAGATTCAAACTCATAATCGAATATTTTAAATTTATGATGATGAAGCATTACTCTTTTATAAGGTTCCCCTCCGTATTTCTCATCACCAATAATCGGATGATCTATTGCTTTTAAATGAGCTCTTATCTGATGTGTTTTTCCCGTATGTATTATGGCTTTTATTTTTGATTTCGTTCTAAAAGCCAAAATAGGCTCTATTTCAGTAACGGCATCTTCTCCATCAGCGCTTACTTTCGCAAAAGCTCCTGATTTTGTTTTAATTACTTTTATAGGTAAATCTATTTTTTCGGGTTCAGCTACAATTCCACTAACCCATGCCAAATACTCTTTATATACGTTTTGTTTTTTAAATTCTTCAATAGCTTTTTTTCTAAAATCTTCATTTTTAGTCATTACTAAAATCCCGCTTGTTTCTTTATCAAGTCTGTGAAGCAGAGGATATTTAAATTTTTTAGATATTTCCTCACTTGTAATATATGGAGGTTTATCAACCACTAAAATATTTTCATCCTCGAATATTTTTTTGGGTTCCGGAATTTTTTCGATTTTAAATCTTGTATTTACCGGTAAAAGCCCTCTTGCGATTTTTACTTTTCTGTCGTGAGTATAAACAAGTCCCCTGTCTATCAACTCTTTTGCTCTTCTATTCGAAATACCCTCTTGCTTAGCCAAAAGGATATAAGCTTTTTCCTGTTTCAATGTTTTTTCCTTTTTTATAAAATTATATCAAAAATTTATTATAATTTTTTCTTATATTAAGGAAACTTTAAGGTTTGCAGAGTTACAATACTCCTGTTGAATGAATAAAAATTCATTCATATGAGGGAAGAGAAACATGAAAAAAGTTTTAATGGGAATTATTGTACTAACATTTTCGTCTAATCTTTACGCAATCAGCCCTTTTGTAAAAGGGTACAGATTGTATATCAGGTATGTAAAACATATCCCTGGTTACGGGATAAAAGCGCCTCAGTTGCTTGAAAAATTAAACATAACAAGTGCCGATGAGTTAATTCGTCTAATCGAAACCGGAAAAATTGTTGAAAAAGTAAAAGAATTTAATCCTAAAGCTGCTAAAGGTATAGAAAAAATTCTCAAAAAAGGTAAAAAGAAAGAACTTGAAACATTCCTATTAACTGTATATGAGGGTAAAATTCCTCCAGGTTGTAATTAATTTTTCTTAAATTAAGGAAACTTTAAGAAAAAAACGATTATAATTTGGAGTTACAAAAAATAAACAAGGAGTAAAAATGAAATTAGCAAAACTATTAGTTGCCGGAGCTGTTGTAGCTGGTTTAACAGCTAGCGTAGCAATGGCGGATTACAATAAAGGTTTTAAATATTACAATAAATACGTAAAAAGAAAAGCGCATTTAAAATCAACTCAACTTATTAAAGAACTTGGCGTTCAAACAGTTGATGAACTAAAAGCGCTTTTCAAAGACAACGGAAAACCTTTAGTTGAAAAACTTGAAAAAATCAATCCGAAAGCAGCTGAAGGCGTTAAAAAAATCATTAAAAAAGGAAAACTTAAAGATTTAGAAGACTTCCTAGTGGGAATTATGGAAGGTAAAATCCCAGCAGGTTGTTCATAATTCTCTTCCCTCTTTCCTTTCTTTCGAATTTCAAAAAACATTATAAGGAGTAAAAATGAAAAAGATATTGTTATCTACACTTGCGGTAGGAGCACTTTTTGCACAATCAAACACAGCTGATTTAGAAGCTAAAATCAAAAATCTTGAAAAACAGGTACAAGAATTAAAAAACATTGCGGTTTCCAACCAGAAAAAAGTTAATCCGATTGCTGCTAACAATCATCTATTCTGGAGCTATGATTTACGTTCATCAGTTGATTTTATTCAATATAAAATGGCAAACGATGATAAAAAATCAAATAACGTTTTCACTAACAGAGTTCTTTTAACAGGTGTGGCCAAACCAAGCGATAATTTAAAAGCTACATTAAGAGTAGTTGCTTATAATGTATTCGGTAACGACGGTAATACACAAGCAATGTACCAAAATCCGAATTCACTGGCAAATGAAACTGCCGATGATACAGGTATCAGAGTAAGAGATGCTTTCTTTAACTATCACTTCGGACCGAACAATGGATTGATGTTTAGTGCCGGTAGACGTCCCGCTGTAGAAGGTTATCCTGCTAACTTCAGAAACGGTGATGCTAACGCAAATTCACCTTTAGCGCATTTAATTAATCTTGAATTTGACGGATTCAGCTTTGAAATAGGAAACGCTGTATTCTCTGACTGGTCTGAAAAATTTGCTGATTGGGGAACATGGTTAAAATTCTGTGCGGGTAGAGGATATACGGCAAATGAAGGATACAATTCTCCTACACCATATGCTAAAAATGACAAAATTAACGACTTCGCAGGATTTATTTTAGTTCCTTATGATGACGGTCAATATTCATTAAAAGCTGAAGTTGTTAAAGCATGGAATGTAAGAGGTGCAACAAATCCTAATAGTCCGTTACAAAGCATGCAAGC
>Ga0256842_1001709_pt1 | contig 17082 bp, 13 predicted proteins | sample 4559240metaG_FD_185973 | JGI IMG/M metagenome (GOLD analysis project Ga0256842, IMG submission 185973) | Hydrothermal vent microbial communities from Guaymas Basin, Mexico - 4559-240 | ecosystem: Environmental > Aquatic > Marine > Hydrothermal vents | place: Mexico: Guaymas Basin | collected...
ATATAAAGAGACAGTTCAAGCAGGCGGAGAGTATAAAAAGTTCAGCTTTTATTTGGAGGGCTCTCGTTTCGATACGGATGGCACCTCAAAAATGGATAAATACAACAAGAGTGACAACTCATATTCAAGGGGTGATGAGAAAGACGGTTATCATAAAACGAGTATTTCAAGCAGGATAGAATATAATTTTGACGACAGTTTCAAAATAGGAACGGTTCTCAAATGGTACAAAACAAGAAATTATCTTGACAACGGATGGACATCTTCATACTCTCCGAATGATTCTGCCACATCAAACAATACGCCGGAAACAAAAAGCTTAAGGAGTATAAATGATTTTCTTCTATCAAAAATGTATGTAAATAAAAAATTCGGTAAACTATCGTTAAAAGCGAATCTGTTTTTTATGCAAAATCTAAGATATTATAAGTCATCAAGCTGGGCTAATTACAAAGGTAAGAGATGGGGTTCTAACATAGTAGCAAGCTATAAAATAGATAACACAAAGATAACAGCGGGTTTAACGCAGCAAATGGAAAAATATGAGGATACAAGCCCCTTTAAAAAATTAAGGTATAACTATGCAGGTTTTGCGGAAATAGAGCAGAGGATTTCTAATTTGACACTGCAGGGCGTTGCAAGGGAGGATAGGTATAAATCATTCGGCAAGCACTTCACATATAAACTTGGCGCCAACTACTTAATAGAGCCGACAAATACAATCCTAAAAGCAAACTATTCAACGGGATTCAGAGCTCCGAGTATTTATGAGCTCTACTCTGCACCAATTCCTACATGGTATTTAGGCGGTAACCAGAACCTAAATCCTGAAAAGGTTAGAACATGGGATTTTGGTTTTGTTCAGAATTTTATGGAAGGAAAACTGTCGTTTAATGCACTCTACTTCAAAAATATAATAAAGGATAGAATAGAATATTGTACTAATCCAAGTACTTGGCAATCAACATACAAGAACACCTCAGGCAAAACAATCTCAAAAGGATTTGAAATAGGTGCCAAAACCAGACCTGCCGATTTTATTACAGTGGGAGCCAACTATACATACACAAAAAGCAAAGACCCTAAATCCGGTGAACAAACAGCAAGAATACCTTTGAGGGTTTATACAGGTTATGTCACGGTTAAGGCTTTGAATAACAAGTTTATCTCTACACTTAATGGTAGATACATAGGTAAAAGATTCGATGATTCCAACCATCTGCATCAAACGGGCAAATATGCGGTTTTTGACTTTACGAGCGTGTATAATTTAAATAAAAATTTAGAAGCATCGGTTAGTGTAAAAAATATATTTAACCGATTTTATGAAGAAGTTTATGGATACTCAACGATTCCAAGAAGCGTGTTTGCAGAAATATCATACAAATTCTAAGAGGACATATGTCCTCTTTTCTATTTTTATCTCTACCCTGATTAATTTTACCTTTTTTGTAGCTTTGTATTCATTCCTACGGCAATCTAAAATATCTGTCGTTAACAAAACTACATACGCCGTTAGTATTGTTCAGCCTGAAAATAGTAAAAAAAATATAATATCTCACAATGAAATATTAAATAAAAAGAGAAGTGGGATAAAATCTCGCATCAGTAAAACAGTCAAAACACCATCGCCATCGATGAATACCTCCCAAACTTTTGTAAAATCTTGTATAGGTAAAATAGCCGATAATAAAAAAAGCAAAAAGGCTATGCCAAAAAAATTAGATAGTATGTTGAAATTAGAGAAAAAACATACAGATATTTTATTATCCAAAGGGAAAATTCACAAAAACAAGAGGAATAACATAAGCAAATCCAATAGAACCCAAAATTTTCAACCGAATTACATTAACATATCGCAGTCTAATTACAAAAACTTATACTATTGGATTGCGTCACATAAATATTATCCAGTATCCGCTTTGTATAGAAACGAAGAGGGCAGTGTGGTGTTGTCTTTTAAGATAGACAGGAACAGAAATATATCTTTTGTTCAAATTTCTAAAAACTCAGAGTATAAGAGTTTAAATGATGCGGCTGTGATGATAGTTAAAAAGTCATCGCCAATACCTGAAAATGTTGTAAGTTTAAGTAAAATAAAACTACCGTCTGTGTGCTCGCTGAAAATAGTGTTTAGAATTCAATAATTATAGAGCTACTACTTTTGCACTGTAATACAAGGCTAAATATCGCAGCTTCTATTTATTCTTGTGATGGATACAGCTTTTCCGCTTTCTTTATTGATTTTTACAATACAGCCGTTAATTTTTGGATTATCTTTGCAAACCTTTAGTCTGTTTGGCATATATGTTAAAAGTCTTTCCAGAGCCTGTTCTTTTTCAAAGCCTAAAACACCGTCATGGCAACCTGTCATACCGGCATCACTAATATAAGCCGTTCCTTGTGGCAAAATTCTTTCATCAGCGGTTTGAACGTGGGTATGAGTGCCTATTACAGCACTCACTTTTCCATCCAAAAACCATCCTAAGGCCTCTTTCTCGCTTGTTGCTTCGGCATGGAAATCAACTATTTTGATTTTTATATCCTGAAATTCGTCTTTTTTGAGTAAATTTTTTATTGCAAAAAACGGATTATCAACAGGATTCATAAAAATTCTTCCGAGAGCATTTATTATAAGTATTTTTACGTCATTTTTTTGAGTTATTAAATAGCCTGAGCCCGGTATTCCGTCGGGAAGATTTACGGGTCGCACAAGTTTGTTCATTAAATCTATATCTTGCACCATTTCCGATCTATCCCATGTGTGATTTCCTGCTGTGCAGGCATCGGCATAAGGCTCTATTTCCGTATAGGTTTTTTTGTTTAATCCGAATCCGTCTGCCGAATTTTCTATGTTAATCACCGTGAAATCTACACCAAACTCTTTTTTAATTTTATTGATGGATGATGAAACAGCCTTTCTTCCTATTTTGCCTACAATATCGCCTATAAACAGGACTGTTAAGTTAGTTTGCATACTCAATAGCTCTGTTTTCTCTAATTACTACAACCTTTACTTGGCCTGTATAAGATACCGTTTTTGCAATATCTTCCGCTATATCTTTTGCAAGCACTACACTTTGAGAATCATCGACTATATTATTTTCAACAATAACCCTCAGCTCTCTTCCGGCTTGTATGGCGTAAGCTTCTTTAACGCCCTCTTGTGTTTTTGCTATTCCTTCAAGTTCCTCGAGCCTCTGTATATAGTTTTCGAGTTTTTCTCTTCGTGCGCCGGGTCTTGCCGCACTTAAAGTGTCTGCAATTGAAACCAAAACGCTTTCCGGACACATCGGTTCAACCTCTCCGTGGTGAGACATTATGGCATTAATTACGCACTCATTTTCTCCATATTTTTTGGCTATATCGGCACCTATTTTTGTATGAGAACCTTCTATCTCTTGATCTACCGCCTTTCCAAGGTCGTGTAGAAGTCCCGATCTTTTTGCGAGTTTAATGTTAAGTCCGAGCTCCGATGCCATAGCACTTGCAAGATATGCAACCTCAACTGAATGAGCAAGCACATTTTGGGTATAGCTTGTCCTATATTTTAAAAGACCGAGATATTTAATAATTTCAGGATGCAGGTTTCCTACATCAAGATCAAAGACTATTTTCTTGGCTTCCTCATACGCTTCTTCCTGTAGTTCTTCCTTAACTTTTGCCATAGTTTCTTCAATTCTCGCAGGATGTATCCTGCCGTCTTTGATAAGTTTTTCAAGGGTAAGCCGTGCGATTTCTCGTCTTAAGGGATTGAAACTTGATATTACTACAATCTCCGGAGTGTCGTCTATTATTAAATCTGTTCCTGTTTCTTTTTCAAATGAGCGAATATTTCTTCCTTCACGTCCTATAATTCTTCCCTTCATTTCGTCGTTGGGTAGCGTGACTGTTGATACTGTCCTTTCCGCAACATAGCTGTTTGCTATTTTTTCCATTGAATTTACCAATATTTTCTGTGAAATTTTCTTGGAGTCTTCCTTTAATTCCTCTTCTATTTTTTTCAGTCTGCCCGCAGCATCTCTTTTAGCCTCTTCCTCTATTTTTTTTATAATTTCAGCTCTTGCCTCTTCTTTGCTCATTCCGCTTATTGTTTCCAATTTTTCCTGCTCTTTTTTAACTGTTTGTTCCAGCTCATTCATTTTGTTTTCTAACTCTTTTTCTATTCTTGCAATATCTTCCTGTTTTTGGGCTATATTTTCGAGTTTTTCATCTAAGTAAGACTGTTTTTTATCAATTGAAGACTCCTTTGCCTGAAGCCTACTTTCCCATTTCTGCATCTCCTTTTTGGATGCCTTTTCCTCTTTCTCTATCTCGTTTTTTGCTTTTAAGGTGTACTCCTTAGCTTCTATTTGTGCCGTTTTAATTATGTTTTCTTTTTCTTTCTCCGCATCTTTTAATATACTTTCTGCATTTTGTTTGGCATATTCTCTTTTTTTGATGAAGAAATTGTAATATGAAAATATACCTAACGAAGCACCTGTAACAATAGAAAGTAATATTATTAGGATGAGTGTTGCTGTTCCCATTTTTAATCTCCTTATTTTATAAACATTATTTTTTTATCCGTTACCACTATATCCATTCTGATATCGTGAGAATCGTGTTTAAACTTGTTTACCACGCAGAAATCAAAAGTTACGCCTATTTTTAGGGCACTTGATTTTGCTAAAAATTTATCATAAAAACCGGAACCGTATCCTATCCTGTATCCCTTTTTATCGAAAGCCAAGCCCGGCACTATAATTACACCTATGTTTTTTTTAAATATTTTGCGACAGTTTGACTTTGAAGGTTCTCGTATGCCTTTGTAGCCCTTTACCAATTTATCGGTTTGGCACATAAATATATCGCCTTTGACAACCTTCGGAAAATACAAGATTTTGTTACCTATATTATTGTTTGGATTTGCCTCTTTGTTGTATGGACTGTATGTGGCAATAGCCTTATAATTTCTTGTTAATTGAAAAATCTTTTTGGATATTATTAAACTTTTTCTTGATATGTATGTTTCATTTAGAGCCTTACGCTCTATTTTGCATATATTTCTTAAAACATTTTTATTAACATCCACGCTGTTTCCTTTTTTAAACAATTACTTGCAATAAATCTATTTATAAAGCTCCGAAAACACCGTGTGCATAAATTTTCCTAGAACCTAACAGAAAGGTGGGAACGTCGGAGAAGCAGGCAAAAATCCTCAAAAAGAGGCATAACCGCACAACTTCCCAATCCAGCCCCCCGTTGTTAGGTGTTGGCTCTAAGGAAAAAATCACATCACGAGTGCTCCAGAGCTAAAATTTAAGGTCCCGGAATGTAAAGATTGCCATATGGCCTTGAAGATTCAGGCACAACCTTCACAAATTCCTCATCCATTACTCTATTATAATCAATTTTGAAAATATTGCAAAATTCTTTTACATTATTTTTTATATTAGTATAGTCTTCATTCGTAACTGCTTCAATTTCCGCTTTTTCCCAAAGTATGTCGTGGCTTATTTTTCCCCTTATAAATATTGAACCGCCGTGCATACCTGTTGCAAGATATACGCCTGCTATCGGTCTTGTTTCACTTTTATTTAATCCAAGAAGTATCATTGTTCCGCCTGCCATATATTCTCCCGCAAATGCTCCTGCGCATCCTCCTATCACAACGGTGGGGTTCATTTCTTTATATGCCTTCATATGTATGCAAGCCCTGTATCCAACATTTTCTTTTACGAATATTGAACCGCCACGCATACTGTATGCAAGTACATCTCCGACACTACCGTGGATAACTATTTTGCCTCCATTCATAGTGTTGCCTATACCGTCTTGTGCATTATTCATAACATTTATAACAGGGCCATTCATAAATGCACCTAAATCGTTGCCGGGTACTCCGTTTATGGTTATCTTTACATTAGAATTCGAAATACCGCATCCTATATAATATTGTCCGCAAACACCATCTAAGATTAAATCGTGTTCGTTGTTTCTAATGCTCTCTCTTATTTCTTCGTTAAGTTCTTTATAATGAACATCTGTTGCATTTATTTCGTGCATACAAAGCTCCTTATCTTCTTTTTAAGTATATTAATAAACATTTTTATAGGCTTCTTCAGTTAATTTGGCAATTACCGGTTTTCCTGCATCCGGCATCCAAACCTCATCCAAATCTTTCACTATATATCTTATGGCGGATTCTTCACTTGCCATATAAACGGTAGAGCCTTTTTTGGCGGCTACAAGAGGTCTTAGTTTAATTCTATCGTTAAGTCCAAATATTCCGCCTTTAAATCCTACGAGTATTGAAAAAGGACCATTTAGAAGAGCGCTACCGTAAACCATTCTCAATGCGGTATGAAACTCTTTGTCCTTTTTCTGCATTTTATTTATTTCAGACCATAATGGTGCCGAAAATATATCTCCTATTTTTTCCAAAGGAAATTTATGCTTTCTTATTATGAGATCGAGAAGATATGCTATAACTTCCGTATCTGTTTTTTGTGTACATTTGTATCTGTACATCTCAAGATACCTTTTGTTTGCACCGTAGGATGAGATTTCTCCATTGTGAACCACAGACCAGTCCAAAAGAGAAAACGGGTGAGCTCCTCCCCACCACCCCGGTGTATTTGTAGGGAATCTGTTGTGAGCTGTCCACATATACGCCTTATATTCATCTATTCTGAAAAGATTGGCTATCTCTTCAGGATACCCCACACCTTTAAATACGCCCATATTTTTACCGCTGGATACTACATATGCGCCGTCTATTTTTTCATTTATGTGCATTGTAAGTTTTACTATGAACTCGTCAGCTTCTCTGCTTTGAAATTCTTCACTCTCAGCTTTTGTGCTTTGTTCTCTTGGTTCAACAAAATAAACGAAGAATATAGGTCTTTTTTTATTTATTATACGGGTCGGCATACCACCGTGCTGCTCTATATGAAGTTTTCTATCCAAGTATGCTTCCGTATTTTTTCTTGATTGTTCATTGTCGTACATAATGTGCAGTGCGTAATATTCTTTAAAATCAGGGTATATGCCATAAGCTGCAAAGCCGGCACCTAAGCCATTGCCTCTCTCCTTCATTAAATTTATGGAGTCGGCTATATCAATGCCGGATGTTAAAGTTCCATCGGTATTAATAAAACCGGCGATACCACATCCCGATATATCTTTAGAAAGTTCCATAATGTCTCCCAAGTTATTTTATTTTTCTATTTAACCTTAATACTCTAAAAGCCTTGTCAAAATATTTCCATCCGAAATCACTATTTAAAAATGTATCCTTTATCCATGAAACATCAAATTTGTTCTGTATCATCCAATTGAATATGCCTGCTCTTTCTACATTTCCAACTAAAATCATACCCACAAGCCTGTTGTTGTCTATTAAGAATTTTCTGTATTCATTGTCTTTTTCTATTTTTAATATTTCAAGTTCTTCCGAATCAACAATTCCCATTGAAATAAATTCAACCTTACCAATAGACATTGAATTCATAGGAAATCCGCCATTGTATTTTATATTCGATTCCGCAATATTTAATCCTGCTATTCTACCCTGTCTTGCAGCGAGAGGAAGAACCGGTACGGGTCTTTTTGCAGATATAATTACGTCATATGCCTCTGCTACATCTCCCGCAGCATAAATATTGTTTATGTTTGTTTGCATATAATCATCGACAACTATACCCCTATTTGTTTCGATATCCGAGTCTTTGGTAAAATCAAGGTTAGGTCTGACTCCGACAGCAACAACGACTCCGTCTGTATCGATAGTTTTCCCACTTGATAAGACAACTTCCGTTGGCCTTTTATCTCCCCTTATTTCAACCACCGAATCTTCCAAAATTAACTTAACTTTGTCTTTTTTTAATTCCTTATGTACATAATCAGCCGCTGTGTCATCCAATACGGGAAATAAAACTCGCTTCATAAGTTCTACAAGTGTTACTTTAATGCCATATTTTGCAAGTTTTTCAGCTACCTTTGAACCTATTAATCCTCCACCGATTACCACGCATTTTTTTATATTGGGTAGGTCTTTTTTGAGTTTATCTGCAGCTTTGATATTGGTAAGGGTATGAACGCCCTCTTTTAAATCAGCACCTTTCATTGGTGGCACAAAAGGCGTTCCGCCACATGTTATTAACAATTTGTCGTATTCTATTTTCTCGTTATTTTCCAAAGCAATGTATTTATTTTTAGAGAAAATTTTCACAACTTTTTTGCCTAAAACCCTTTTAACATTCATTTTGTCATAAAAATCCTTTGATCTGTAATAGAACCTTTTATCCGATCTGCTTATGTTTCCTATTACCAGATTCGGTAAAAGAGGATGTGAATATGCCATATAACTTTCATCTGAAATTACTTCAATCTCGGATACTTTATCCTTCTCCCTTATTGCTTCTATAGCATTTATTGCTGCTACAGAGTTGCCTATTATTACAATTTTCATTTTTTTATCCCCTTTTTACACTTCTTCAAATGTTAAAGCATTGTTTGGGCAAGCTTCTACACAAGCCGGTATTTCTCTATCAGGGCACAAATCACATTTGGTTGACAGTCCCCATACCTCTCTTCTTTCGTCCCTTTTAATAATGCCGTAAGGACAGGACATTATACACATCCAGCATCCTACGCATTTATCAGGATCAACAACTACACATCCTCTTTCATCTCTGTGCATGGCTCCTGTTTGGCATGCTTCAACACAGGGAGCATCGTCGCAATGTCTGCACATACTTGAAAATGACACAGGGTAATTAAACTCCACCGTGCATCTTGCTATAGGTTTTTCTTCAAATTTAAAAGCCTTAATTATATCTTTTGATTTAGAGTGTTCAGTTATGCATGCTACTTCACATAGGTGGCAATATACGCAGTTATCTTCATTTATTTTAACAATTTTCATTAATAGCTCCTTACTCGCCTGCCGGCAATATTCCAAGTATTTCCATATCTTTTTCAGATAATCCGACAGCTCTTAGATTTAGTCTGTTGCCTTTTAATGATTCAATAGAGTTAATACCCATAGCTCCCATTACTTCTTTGATTTCAAGTGCCCAGACATTTAATAAATTTATTAATTTTTCACTTGCTATATCAGGATTAACTCTTTTTGACAAATGAGGATCTTGTGTTGAAATGCCCCATGCACATTTTCCCGTATGACATTGCTGACACATAGTGCATCCAATGGCAAGAAGGGCTGCAGTTCCAATATATACAGCATCTGCTCCGAGTGCTATAGCCTTAACTACATCCGTAGAACATCTTATCCCGCCACCTGCTATAATCGATACCTGTTGTCTAATTCCCTCCTGCCTTAGCCTTTCATCAACCACGGCAAGAGCCAACTCTATGGGAATTCCTATATTATCTCTTACGATTTGAGGGGACGCTCCGGTTCCGCCTTTAAAACCGTCTATGGAGATTATATCCGCTCCCGCTCTTACTACGCCACTTGCTATGGCAGCTACATTATGAACTGCCGCTATTTTTACTATTATAGGTTTTGTGTATTCCGTAGCTTCTTTGAGTGCATATATAAGCTGTCTTAAATCTTCTATAGAGTAAACATCATGATGCGGAGCAGGTGAAATAGCATCAGAACCTTCAGGCATCATTCTTGTCTCTGAAATGGTTTGAGAGACTTTTTCTCCCGGTAAATGTCCGCCGATACCCGGCTTTGCGCCTTGTCCTATTTTTATTTCTATAGCACTGCCTACATCGAGATACGGTTTGTGCACACCAAATCTTCCGCTTGCAACCTGAACTATTACATTCCCTTTAAACTTATAATGGTCCTTATTTAGTCCGCCTTCTCCGGAGTTGTAAAATGTGCCTACCTCTTGAGCGGCTTTTCCTAATGATTCTATAACATTATAGCTCAAAGCTCCGTAACTCATAGCAGAAAACATAATAGGTATATTTAGTTCTATCTGAGGCGTAAGTTTTGTTTTTAAAGAACCGTCCTTCTTAAATTCTACAAAATCCGGTTTTCTTCCCAAGAATGTTTTAAGTTCCATAGGTTCTCTTAAAGGGTCAATAGATGGGTTTGTCACCTGAGATGCGTTGAGAAGCATATGGTCCCAATACACAGGATACGGTTTGTCATTTCCCATAGAAACAACGGGCGTTCCGCCAAAAGCAGCTCTTTTTTTAAGTCCGTCAATATGACCATACCAGCTATAGTTATATCTGTATGGGGTTTCTCTTTTTTTAATTGTTATTGCTTCAACGGGGCATATTGCAGCGCACCTGTCGCAACCTACGCACTTTGCTTCCCAATTCCAGACTTTATCCAAGTCCTCATCGTAAAATGTGGCGTCAAAAGAGCACTGTTCAACACACGCTTTACATCTGATACACCTTTCGTCGTCTCTTATTACTGCAAAATCAGGTGGGGTGTATGTTTTTGCATTTTTCATCCATTTCATTCCAAATTCTCCTTCAGCAAAAAATTATACGCAACAATAAACTACTTTTTTAGCGTAATTATCGTTCTCAAACAGTCAAGCCTAAACATAATGAATAAAATTTGTCTACATTTTAGAGCAAAATGGTGCTTAAGCCAAAAAGCTCTTACTTTTTAAGTGTTAAAGAAAATGTAATCTGTAACCTTTGTTTTGTAAAAAGCGACAGTTCCCCCTTAAGTAATTTTTACTTAAATCTTTTGCTTTTTTGTTTTGCAAAATTTTTAAGATTAATAGCCCGAAGTAGCAAGAAGGTGTCCTACTATACAAAAAAACATCTCTTATGTCAATATCCCCAAAAGCAATATTCAATTGGAATATAATCTTTAAATAAATTATTACCTAACTTCTATTTAAGTAATAAAAAATTTAATATATGTTTATAATAAAAAATAATCAAATTAACAATGAAGTGATAGTTAAATAAATTTATTGACAATTACATTTAGATCTATTATATTGTAAATAGTTTGTTTTATATTTTTATGTTATAGGAGGAGGCAAGATGCGCGATAAGTTAAAAGAGTTTAAAGAACTTGAAGCAGAGGCTGAGCTTGGTGGTGGAGAAAAAAGAATTGAAAAACAGCATGCTCAAGGTAAGTTAACGGCAAGAGAAAGAATTAAACTACTTCTTGATGAAGGAAGCTTTGTAGAATTTGATAAATTTACGCTTCACAGATGCCATGATTTCGGAATGGAAAAACAGAAAATACTTGGTGATGGTGTTGTGACAGGGTATGGAACAATTGATGGAAGATTGGTATATATTTTTAGCCAGGATTTTACCGTTTTCGGCGGCTCTCTTTCAGGGGCATTTGCAAAAAAAATATGCAAGATTATGGATATGGCTATGAAAACAGGAGCGCCTGTTATCGGTCTTAACGATTCAGGCGGTGCAAGAATACAAGAAGGCGTTGAGTCTTTGGCAGGATATGCAGATATATTCCTAAGAAACACTTTATCTTCGGGAGTTATACCCCAGATTTCCGTTATTATGGGGCCGACAGCCGGTGGTGCAGTCTATTCTCCGGCGGTTACCGATTTTACAATTATGGTTAAAAACTCAAGTTTTATGTTTATTACGGGTCCTGATGTTATCAAAGCCGTTACCGGTGAAGAGATAACAAAAGAAGAACTTGGTGGTGCAGAGGCTCACACAACAAAAACACAGGTTGCTCATTTTGCCGCTGAAAGCGACGAGGATGCCTTAATGACAGTTAGGGAACTTATGCAGTTTATACCCCAGAACAATACCGAAGATCCTCCATACAAGCCTACTGAGGATTCTCCGTACAGAAGAGAGGAGTCTATCTATGATTTAATTCCTTCAGATCCCAATAAACCTTACAATATGAAAGATTTGATAGAAAAAGTTGTTGATGATGGATATTTCTTTGAGGTGCAGGCAGCTTATGCAAAGAATATGATTGTAGGTTTTGCAAGACTTGGAGGAAGAAGTGTGGGGATAGTGGCAAATCAACCTCAATTTTTCGCAGGTGCTTTGGATTATAAAGCTGCAATCAAATCTGCAAGATTTATACGATTCTGTGATGCTTTTAACATACCTATTATTACACTTGAAGATCAGCCGGGATATATGCCGGGAGTCGCTCAAGAGCATAACGGCGTTATTATACACGGGGCAAAATTACTTTATGCTTATGCTGAAGCTACCGTTCCAAAGATTACTCTTATTACAAGAAAGGCTTACGGTGGAGCGTATGATGTTATGGCTTCCAAGCATTTTAGAGCTGATGTTAACTATGCTTATCCTATAGCCGAAATTGCAGTTATGGGACCTGACGGTGCTGTTAATATATTGTTTAGAAAAGAATTGGCTGAAGCTGAGAATCCCGTTGAAAAGAAAGCGGAACTTGTAAAGATGTATAGAGATAAATTTGCTAATCCTTATGTCGCTGCCAGTTTGGGATATATCGATGAAATTATTGATCCGGCAGATACAAGGTTAAAACTCATTCAGGCTTTAGAATTAACTAAAAACAAGAGGGAATCCAATCCTCCAAAGAAACACGGGAATATCCCACTATAAGAAGGAGGTTATAAATGACTAATTATAAAAAATTTAAAAAGGTTTTAATAGCCAATAGAGGCGAGATAGCGATAAGGATTGCAAGGGCATGTAGAGAGATGGGTATAAAAGTAGTTACGGTATATTCGGATGCAGATAGAAATGCCTTGCATGTTAGATATGCAGATGAAGCCTATCACATAGGTGGCTCAGTGGCTAACGAATCATATCTTGTTATAGATAAGATTATTCAAGTAGCCGTAAAGTCAGGGTGTGATGCCATTCATCCGGGTTACGGTTTTCTTGCCGAAAATTCAGAGTTTGTAACAGCTTGTGAATCCAACAACATAACATTTATAGGTCCAAATAAAGAATCTATGTATATACTTGGGGATAAAACAAGAGCACGACAAAGAATGATGGAAGCCGGCGTGCCCGTGGTTCCCGGAATGAAGGATCCTGTAAAAGATCTTAACGATGCACTTGCAAGGGCAAAAGAGATAGGATATCCGATAATGTTCAAGGCATCAGCAGGTGGTGGCGGAAAAGGTATGAGACTCATCAATGATGAGGAAGAGTTTAAAACATCTTATGATTTGGCTAAGGGTGAGGCATTGAATGCATTTGGCGACGATAGAATGTATATAGAAAAAGCTATTATCAACCCGAGGCATGTAGAAATACAGATAGCGAGAGATAAACACGGGAATGCAATTCATATGTTTGAAAGAGAGTGCTCAATACAAAGAAGACACCAGAAGGTTATAGAAGAATCACCCTCAATGGCAATTAATGACGAGGTAAGACATAAAATGGGAGAGGCGGCTATCAAAGCTGTCGAGGCTTCAAACTATGACAGTGTAGGTACTGTGGAGTTTCTTGTCGACAAAGATATGAATTTTTATTTCCTTGAAGTTAATACAAGGTTGCAGGTTGAGCATCCTGTTACCGAGATGGTTACAGGTCTTGATATTGTAAAAATTCAAATAGGCATAGCAGAGGGAAAACCCTTAACCCATAGACAAGAAGATATTCACCAGGTAGGGCACGCTATAGAATGCAGGATATATGCTGAGGATCCTGATAAAAACTTTATGCCCTCACCCGGTTTAATAACCGGTTTAAGATTGCCCGGTGGTCCCGGAGTTAGGGTTGATAGTGGTGTTTATTCGAGAGGAGAAGTTCCGATATACTATGATCCTATGGTTTCGAAGCTTATAGTTTGGGCAAAAAATAGAGAAACCGCAGTAGAAAGAATGAAGAGGGCTTTGAGTGAGTATGTTGTAAAAGGCATAAAAACAACTATACCTTTCCATCAAAAAGTTTTGAGAAATGAAAATTTCTTAAAAGGTAATATAAGTACCGATTTTGTCGATAAAGAGGTGCTTGTTGAAGTTCAGCCGAGAGAGGGTTCAAAAGAGGTTGCTATAGCTGCAGCTGCAATAAAGGAGTATTTGAGGGAGAGAGAGCTTGAAAATAAACTTGTAGAATTCACAGAAGTATGCGCAAGCGGAAGTGCTTGGAAGGAAGCCGGAAGAAAGGCTGCTATGTTTGGTACGAACTTCGGTGATATATACAGGTATTCAACCTAAAAAAAGAGGAGAACGGTATGTCATATATAGCAAAATTGGACAATGTGGAATATAAAGTTGATGTAAAAGAGATTGATACTGATAAATTCGAAGTAGTGATAGATGAGAAGTCTTATATTGTTGATACTCAGTTGACAGAAAGCAGCGTTTATTCTCTCATAATTAATGGTGAATCTTTTGAAACGGATGTTGATTCAAGAAACGGCGTGTATGAAATTATTACAGAGGGCGATCTGTTCAAGATAGAGGTGATGGACGAATTAAAGAAAAAGATGCTTGAAAGAAGAGGTGGCGGAGCGGCAGAAGGCAAACAGGTTATTAAATCAGAAATGCCCGGAGCCATTATTGATGTTAAAGTTGCTGTTGGAGACGAGGTTAAGGAAGGAGATGTTCTTCTTATCTTAGAAGCTATGAAAATGCAGAACGAGATTAAGTCTCCAAAAGACGGAGAGGTTAAAGAGGTTTTTGTAAAAGCCGGAGAGAATATAGAAGCCGATGCAAAGATGGTTGTTGTAGAATAGACCTGTTTCAGTTTGGTATGTATGCTGTTTGTGTACATACCAAACAGTATTAAAAGAGATTTTTTTGTTTAATGCAAATAAAAAATTAACTACCTTTTATATAGAATTTTCTAATAAAAAACAGATGTGTCGATTGACATTTTTTATTATTGATAGTATTAAATTAAAGGTTAACATTTATACTTTGGAGGTAACTTATGGAGTCTACCAAATATACAAAGAAGGACTGGGAACAATTAGCTAAGAAGGATTTAAAAGGTAAAGAATTAAGTACACTTATTTGGAAATCTCCCGAAGAAATTGATATATACCCCTTATACACAGCGGAAGATTTGGAAAAAATGGAAAATATCAATACTTTTCCAGGACTTGACCCCTATATCAGAGGCCCCCGTGCCACTATGTATACGGTGAGACCATGGACAATAAGGCAATACGCCGGATTTTCCACAGCTGAAGAATCAAATGCTTTCTACAAAAAAAACTTAAAGGCAGGTCAGCAAGGACTCTCGGTTGCATTTGATTTGGCAACGCATAGGGGTTATGATTCAGACCATCCGCGTGTTGTTGGTGATGTGGGAAAAGCCGGTGTTGCGATAGATTCTGTTGAGGATATGAAGATTCTTTTTGATGATATTCCGCTTGATAAAGTGTCCGTTTCAATGACGATGAACGGAGCAGTGTTACCGATTATGGCAGGATATATAGTGGCGGCTGAAGAGCAGGGAGTAAAACAACAGCAACTTTCAGGAACGATTCAGAATGATATACTAAAAGAATTTATGGTGAGAAATACATTTATATATCCGCCTGCTCCATCTATGAAAATTATTGCGGATATAATGGAATATACAAGCAAATATATGCCAAAATTCAATTCTATAAGCATCAGCGGTTATCATATTCAAGAGGCCGGAGCAAATGCTGTTCTCGAACTTGCATTTACGCTTGCAGACGGTCTTGAATATGTTAAAACGGCACTATCAAAAGGGCTTGACATAGATTCTTTTGCACCGAGGCTGTCGTTCTTCTTTGGTATAGGTATGAATTTTTTTATGGAGATAGCAAAATTAAGGGCTGCACGATTTTTGTGGTCTAAAATGATAAATAATTTCAATCCTAAAAATCCACGCTCTGCCACACTAAGAACACATTGCCAAACATCCGGTTGGAGTCTGACGGAGCAGCAACCTTACAACAATATAATAAGAACTACGATAGAAGCAATGGCAGCTGTACTTGGAGGCACTCAGTCTTTGCATACAAATGCACTTGATGAAGCAATCGCTCTTCCGAGTGAGTTCTCAGCCCGCATAGCAAGAAATACTCAGATAATTATTCAGGAAGAAAGCAATATTTGTAAAACCGTTGATCCTCTCGGAGGTTCTTACTATATAGAAACCTTAACAAACTCTCTTATTAACGAGGCGCAAAAAATTCTTGACGAAATTGAAGGGCTTGGTGGAATGACAAAAGCCATAGAGACAGGTATGCCGAAGTTAAGAATAGAAGAATCAGCAGCAAAAAGACAAGCTTTAATCGATAAGGGCGAATATACAATAGTTGGGGTAAACAAATATACGATTGACGAAGCTGATGATGAAGCTGTTGAAGTTCTTGATATAGATAATACAGATGTTAGAGAGCAACAAATAAAAAGATTAAAAGAGATTAGGTCAAAAAGAGATGAAGAAAAAGTCCGAAAGGCATTAAATAAATTGACAAATGCGGCAAAAAGCGGCAAAGGTAATCTGCTTGAGCTGTCAGTTGATGCAGCAAGGTTAAGGGCGACGGTTGGCGAAATTTCGGATGCACTGGAGAAGGTTTACGGGAGATATAAACTGGAAACAAGATTAGTGTCAGGAGCATACAGTAGCGTGTTTAAAGATGATAAGGAATTTGAAAATGTAAAAAGAGAGATAGAAGAATTTGAAAAAGAGGAGGGCAGGAGACCGAGGATATTGATAGCAAAAATGGGACAGGACGGACATGATAGGGGGGCAAAGGTTGTGGCAACCGGATATGCCGATATGGGCTTTGATGTTGATGTAGGACCTATGTTCCAAACCCCTTATGAGGTTGCAAAAATGGCAGTTGAAAATGATGTCCATGCGATAGGTGCGTCTTCTTTGGCAGCCGGTCATAAAACCTTAATACCCCAGCTGATTGAAGAGCTTAAAAAATTGAAGGCTGACGATATTGTTGTAGTTGCAGGTGGTGTAATTCCTAAGAAAGATTATGATGTTTTATTCAGTGCGGGGGTTGCATCTGTTTTTGGTCCTGGGACGACTTTGATAAAATCTGCCAAGGATACCCTTGATGATATTAAGAATAAAAGAACAGTGAAAAACATTGTGAAATAATGGATATAGAGCTTTTAAGTAATCAACTTATATCCGGTGACAGAAGAGCGCTGGCAAAGGGTATAACCTTAATAGAAAGTAGGAGTGCCAATCATACAAAAG
>Ga0256842_1001711_pt1 | contig 17078 bp, 17 predicted proteins | sample 4559240metaG_FD_185973 | JGI IMG/M metagenome (GOLD analysis project Ga0256842, IMG submission 185973) | Hydrothermal vent microbial communities from Guaymas Basin, Mexico - 4559-240 | ecosystem: Environmental > Aquatic > Marine > Hydrothermal vents | place: Mexico: Guaymas Basin | collected...
ACAAAAAAAATCCTTCATTATTTATTTTATATTTGAATTGTACCACATGCAAGAAAAAAAACTAATACTATTTAAAAAAGTAACAAAAGTTGATAAAATTTTGAGTCAAAAGAAAAAATAAATAAAATCTTATTCTTTTTATTCCCATTCCTCATATTTTGAGTGAGAATGTTTATCTTTTTTATACCGCTTGGCATTTTTACTTTTTTCGAACTGATTTGCACTGTAGAGTAATTCTTCTTTAATATTCTCAATATCTTCATTAGAATCTTTATAACTTATCATTTTTTTTACAAGCTGCTGTAAATCTTGAAGCTCTCCCTTATATAACTGAACTTCTTCAATACGATTAAGAAGCTTTAGCGCATTGTCAATTTTTTTATTGTATTTTTCATTATCCAATGTATCACTATTGGATAGATATGACAAAATACTTTTTTGAAACCTTTGCAATGCTCTTATATAACGAAGTCTATTTGCATTTTCTATTACCTTTTTAGATGCTGCCATTTTTACCCTATTGTTTATTTGTTAGTATAATTATACTTAAAATTGGAGGAATATAATGAAAAAAATAATTTTAATTCTTATGATGCTTGCTATGAGTCTATTTGCTGAAGTACGAAACGAATTTATATCAAAAGAATTACTCAAACAAAACATCCCTATCGTTGACATTAGAACACCCGGCGAGTGGAAGCAAACCGGTCTTTTAAAAGGTGCCATTCCCATCATGTTTTGGGATGCAAAAGGGAATTATGATGCAAAAAAATTCTTAAATGAATTAAATAAAAAGGTTGATACTACAAAACCTTTTGCCCTTATCTGCCATACAGGCAGCAGAACTTCTATGGTCGCTCCATGGCTGGCAAAAGAATTTGGATATAAGGTCATTAACTTAAAAGGCGGCATGGAATACGCTACAAAAGGTTTACATGTAAAGACTGTTCCTTACAAACAATGAACAGAGTAACGACGATTTTAAAGTTTCTTTTTTTCCTGACACTCCGTATTGTCATAACATTGGGAGTACTTGGACTTATAATTTTTTTACTGTGGGGTGTGCTGTATCTGATTTTTTACTAAAGCAAAGACTTTATTACATTACTTACACCCTGATGTAAATTATAATTTGCTATAGGAAAATCCAAACTTTCATTTTCCAAATTTACCGTATATCTACTCAAATAAGTTCCTAAGTCACTTAAATCAATTGGTATATAATTTTCACATTTTGCATCATCAAGTTTGGTTCTTAATAGCTTGTTCGCTTCATTAGAGTGTGCAATTGTAAAAGCCAATGTTTTGAGACTTAAAAAATCACTCCATTGTAAAAAAATTTCTGGAGTCAGGGTGTCAATATATTTTCCTTCTGGCGTAAACAATAAATCATTCTCTCGAAGAGGTACCAATACCGATAAAATAGCACGTGAAAAAGGAACAACTTTATCACTCCAAAAAGGAGATTCATTTCTTGTTTGAAGCTCTTTATCAATTTCATTGACTATTGTATCTACACTTTCATTTTTAAAAAGTTCATATGTTGCTTGTTTCATAATTTAATCCATTAAATATTTTTCATAATCATACACTTTTAGTATATAATTTCACATTTAAAAAGGAGAGAGAGTATGAAATTAAATAAAAGTTTTATAACAAACCTCATTGCACTGCTTCTTGTCGGAATTTCTTTTGCGATTCCTGCGTATAAAGAACTTTTTTTATATACAGGTCTGTTTGCGCTTTCAGGTGCCTTGACAAATCAATTGGCAATTCATATGCTCTTTGAAAAAGTACCTTTTTTGTACGGGTCTGGTGTCATTGTAGAGAGATTTGAAACATTTAAAAGTGCTATTAAAAACCTTATTATGAATCAGTTTTTTACAAAAGAGCAGTTAGAAAAGTTTTTTGTTAATGAAGAAAAAAAGATAGATTTGAAACCTATAATCGAAGAAACTGATTTTACCCCTGCCTTTGATGCCTTAAGCAAAACAGTAATGGAGTCCTCTTTTGGCGGAATGCTTGGTATGTTTGGAGGAGAGAGTGCTCTAAGTGCTTTAAAAGACCCTTTTACATGTAAACTCAAAGCAGCAGTCATTAAAATAGTCGACTCAAATGCATTCAATGACACTCTGCAGCAACATCTGCAAAGTTCATCATTAAATGATGATATAATGAAATCAATCGAAAAAGTCATAGACGCAAGACTCAATGAACTGACCCCTCAAATGGTCAAAGAGATAGTACAAGAAATAATACGTGAACATCTTGACTGGTTAGTTGTCTGGGGTGGAGTTTTTGGTGGACTTATCGGACTGCTAAGCTCTTTTTTACTTTAGAGGTTTACATTACCTCTATCGTAACATCATCACCAACTATCAAAACATCACCAGCGATAATTTTAGCCCGTTTTCTTGTCTCAACTTCACCATTTCTTAAAACATAGCCTTCAGCTACAATCATTTTTGCCTGTGCGCCACTGTCAACAAGATCTAGCACTTTTAGTAATTTAAAAAGTTCTATGTAATCATCTTTTAATTCAAATTTCATTTATTTTCCTTTGTTATTTTTAATTTTTCTGACCGTGTTAGTTTTTTTATTTCATATTCACGCTTTGAAGCGATGCTTCTATTGTCACATTTTTCACTATATACTAATATTACCGGTCTTCTGATTTTTGTATATTTTGCGCCTTTATCTGAATTATTATGTTCAAATACTCGCCGCTCTATATCTGTAGTTATCCCCGTATATAGGCTATTGTCGCTACATTGTAAAATATAAACATAATATGCCACTTCTACATCCTTTAAACGAACTATATCATAATTAAAGTATCATTTTGTAACAATTTGTCAAGAATGTATAGGTTTAGTTGTAAATAATAAAAAGTTATATTATAATAGAAACTTAATTTATCACAAGTTAGTCACTTTTTTTTAAATACAGGAAGGGCACATGGAAAAGCATAGAGTAATAATCGTTGAAGATGATGAAATCACATCACTGAATTTAAATATATCTTTACAAAAACATGGATACAGTGTAGTAGCAATGTGCGATAATGCTCCTCAAGCAAAAAATAAAATAGCTACGCATAATCCAGATGTTATTATTATTGACATCTCTTTACAAGAAAGCAATGATGGCATTGAACTTGCAAAAACTATCAAAGAAAAGTGCGATATTCCTTTTATTTATTTAACATCATACAGTGACGACGACATTATTGCCCAGGCAAAACTGACTGAACCTTATGGGTATATCGTAAAACCTTTTGATCCGGGTTCGCTGCATGCAACTATACAAATGGCTTTATTTAAATACCAGCAGGAAAATGAAAGAAGAGAGAATATTGATTCACTCAAAGTAGATAAACTAAACCTTGAAAAACTGCTTTATTCCAAACGTTCATCCGATAAGCCCATTGTTCCTTTTGGCAATGGTGATTATCATCTCGATATTAGCATATGTGAAACTTTCTACAAAGAAAAAAAGATAAAGCTTACAAAAAAAGAAAATGCATTTTTGCGACTTCTCGTTGCCCAACTTGGAATAGTTGTATCGTTTGAACAGGCAATGAATTATGTCTGGGATGAGTACGGGGCTACTGAAAACAGTGTACGCACACTTGTTTGGAGACTGAGAAACAAACTTGAAACAGATATTATAAAAAATGCCTCAGGAATTGGTTATTATATAGAGGAATAAATTAGTTCACTTTAATTGAGATAATCTTTTTTTCTATCTCACCAAATGTTTTTTCATAATGATATCTCACATTTTCAAGTTTTGCCATTTTTTCCATTTCATTTGCATTTTTTTGTAAAATTTCGATTCTAAAATTTCCGCTTGATCCTTTAATGCTGTGAGCTAAGAGAGCTATTTTTTTATAATCCCTTATTTTAATAGCATTAGCGAGATCTACCATTGTATTTTTCATTTTTTTTATAAATAGTGTCAAAAGCATAATAAGTTCATCCTCATTTAACATTAACTCTTTCTTCAATTTTTGAGCATCTAAGCCAATAATCTCTTTTTGATTTTCTAAAGATACATCGGTTTTATCTTCATAAGTCACACTGTATGAATCTAATTTCAAATAAGCCATAAAAACACGCTCTAACTCTTTTAAGATCAAAGGTTTTCCCAGAAATGTGTCAAATCCATTAAGAAGACCTCTTTCTCTGCTTCCCTTTAACACATTGGCAGTCAGTGCCGAAACAGGTGTATGACGCAATCCCTCAGCCTCTTCATATGTTATGATTTTTGCTACAGCCTGAGTACCGTTCATAACTGGCATCTGCTCATCCATAAGGATTAAATCATATGTATTATGTTTATACAAGGCAACGGCTTCTTTTCCATTCACAGCCAAATCAAAGGTTAAGCCATATTTCCTCAAAATAATTTTTATAAGTTCTTGATTTGCATCATTGTCTTCGGCTACTAAAATATGCCCTTTAAATTTATTGGATATTTTTTTGTCATGTGTGAGTAATGATTCTGGATTCAGCAATGCATTAAATATTCTATGCATTTTAGAGCAATATAGAGGAAAACACATTGTATGAATATGCTTGTATTGCTCATATATATCATACTCTCTACTCATCAATGCTATGTATTTTTTTTCTGAAATTATTATCTCTTTTTGTATTTGCACGTCACACTCTTCATGCACAAATACACCTATATCAAATTCACAATCGAGTGTATCAACAACACTAATATCCATCGCGAAAATTTCGGCATATTTTATAAAGGATTCATGTCTAAAATCTAAGACTTTATCTTTGGCGTAAACAACCATTTTTAATTTTTGAAAATCACTTATATCATCGAAAATCTGACATTCATCATTTTGAACGTCTACAGGTATGTCCAACCAAAAAGTACTGCCCTGCCCGATTTTTGAATCTACATGAATACTGCCATGCATTAATTCTGCAAGTTGATGGGATATACACAGCCCTAAACCCGTTCCTTCTTTATTGTTATTTTCACTAAATTGTGCTTGTGTAAAAGCAACAAATATATTTTGTAAATCTAACTCGCTAATGCCGACACCGTTGTCATTTACACTGATTTTAAGTTGTTTCTCATGGCAGCTTGCTTCAACTTTTATAACACCTCCAGCAGGTGTGAATTTAATAGCATTGCTTAAGAAATTGGAAACAATCTGTTTAATTCTAAGCACATCACCAAATAACTCTTTTGGAATCCGGGGGTCTATAAACGAGGTAATAGTAATATCTTTAAAATTGGCACTCGCTACAAAAAGCTCCATTGTATGACTTAATTCTTCATGCAGAGAAAAAACTTTCGGTTCAATATTAAACTCACCGCTTCTGAGTTTTGAAAAATCCAAAATATCATTAATGATACTCAATAAATTTTCACCGCTGTTTAATATAATATCTAAATAATTTCTATGTTTGCTAGAAATATCTTCATCCATTAAAAGATTGACAAAACCTAAAATAGCATTCAACGGTGTACGTATTTCATGTGACATATTGGAAAGAAAATACTCTTTTGCTTGAGCAGCACGCAGAGCCTCTTGTCTTGCATCTACAAGTCTTTGAAAAATACTGTCTGTATAATATTTTAAAATTCCTTTAAAATTTTTGTCAAATATAAAAGAAATTTCTTCAAATATCTCTTTTGAATTTATTTTGGCAACATAAGTAAATTCTATCATTGAACGGCGAAAATTACTGCATATTTCAAACAACTCATCTGCACTAATTTCACGAAATTTTAAGTATGCCAAGAACTCCTGCATAACAGGACAGTCTCCAATGCATCTGTTTCCGGCTATAACACCCATGAAGTAATCAAAAACACCACTGGCATATTTCTCTATAAATTCATTTTCATTTATCTCGTGTAAACTCAATATCTCTTTCACAGATACATATGACACCCATTGATTTAATATATCTATCTTAGAAGCGACAAATACATTTTTTACTTTCTTTAAATGTGCAATACGCTCTTTCATATGCTCATTCGCTCTATGTTACATGTAACAAAAAGTATGATGCTGCTACAATAGCAGCTAATTTTATTAAAGATATGACAGTAGTTGCAACAATATTTCCTAACTGGCAGCTATCACATGCTATATGAAGTTTTCCCTCATACTGTGCATAAAAAAAGTAAACTACATTTAAACAAATTACACCATAGGCTGTATATAGTTGGTACATCCACAAACTCTGCAGAGTCTGTTCATTGTCAATAAAAAAGGATGTCAATAAAGGCAGAAGCATCAGAAACATGACAATATTTATAAGTTTTAAAATCTTATCTCTATAAAATGTTGTAGGACAATAATCGGCATTTGCGGTATTTATTCCATTCTCCAAGTTCTTTTCAAACTTCTCTTTTTCTTCTTTAGACATTTTTTGAATAAAAGTTGCCCCGAATGTATAGTCGATTTTTCTTTGAATTCTTACTGCAAAATCTCCGCTTGCCTGTATAGATGCATCATTCCCGTTTCTATCTTGATAAACTACACTGATATACTCAAATCTTTTAATTGTTGCAGTTTTATCCGGATAATAAGCTGTTGATTCTTGCGTTATAATTGTGCCCTTATGATTAATCAAACGAGGGTTAATCATTTCAATTAATTCACCGTTGTCATTTTTAACAACAATGACATTATAATAGTTTCCAATTTGATATGCACTCAGAGCATCCAAATTATTTTCATTGATAGTATCTTTAAGATCTTCTATCAAGGCAAATAATTCATCATTAAAAACACGTACATCCGTGGCATATTCAATGCTGAGTGGTGCAGGATATTTAATAATCTCTCTTACCATCTAAAAACCTTTTTTGGATAAATAATACTTGGAAAGTTTATGTAAAATAGAACTCCGAGAGATTCCCGAAGTTCTTTAAATTAGTGACTTTTGCTCACCACTACAATCATTTTAATATTAATTATTAAAAATCTAATAAACTGCCAAATAACACACGTTCTCATTGCACGTGCAAATTTACCCGGCATCATTGTTAAACTAAACTGCTCTTTTTGAAAATTCAATTCTTCTTCTTTTTTCATTTTCTACTCCTTTTATTTTATTCTGGGATTAATGTCCAGCCTGGATTAAGTTTTGCTTTATAGATAAACAGATGATGTAAAATATGTTTAATCCAGTGACCTGCAAGACCAATTTCACCAAAAGTATAATCTGTATCACGACCTGTTCCAGGATATTTTTCAAAGTCAGGAACAACAGGATAAACAGTCATAGCCGCCGCAGTTCCGTCAAATATACCTTTCCCTGCAGATGCCACACATGCAGCACCCATTTCAGCCATTGATGCTTCATGTAAGTGAGCATTTTCACCTTTTGTCATCAAATCACAAACCGAATGTGCAACCGCTTTCCCGATGATACCTGAAGGCATACCTGTTCTTGGCGGTGTTGGATTAATCGGCGTACCATTTGGAGATTTCATCGGTTTAGAAATAATATGCGGTGGTGCAAAAGCAATACCTGCAGCAAACATATTTTTATACGTAGGATTTTGGTATGTTCTTGGCCAGTCACTTGCTTTCCATTCAGCATAAGGTTTTGGTGTATAATCAGCATCAACTTTCATAAACCCATTTGGAGCAAATACAGTATCTGTAATATCCTCACCTGCTTTGTCATATGCTTTTAAACCAACACCTGCAAACGGCGGAATAAGCATAGAAAAATCAAATTCTTCTTCACCTGTTGAACCGTCAAGCAGTTCATATTCCACTTTTCCGGCTTCCACTTTAGAAGTATGTGCGCCAATAAGCCAATCAATACTACGTTCGGCAAAGAGTGATTCGGCAAAAAGTTTAGAAGATACAACATATCCGCCGACTTTCATATGCAGTCCACCCATACCAAAGTCACCCAAGAAAGATTCATTTGAAATCCACTTTACATCAGCCATGTCACGAACACCGGCTTTTCTCAATTCATGTTCTATATTAAAAATATATTCAAATGCAGCACCCTGACATGTACACATACCGTGACCTGTACCGATTAGAAATTTTTGACGTGTCCCGCTTTTCATTTTTTCAATAGCTTCTGCTAATTTTTCTGAAGCATGTACAGCATGATCAGCAGTACAAACAGAGACCGTATGCTCTCCTAAATTAGAGCCTTCACCTAGCCCTGGAGTTGCTCCGAAGTTTAGTTTTGGTCCTGTTGCATTTACAATATAATCATACTCAATATTTTCACTTTGTCCGGCTTTATCAGCACTTGTATACTCTATAGTAACAAAAGGTTTGTCACTTGACTCAGAACCTTCTGGATTTAAAGAAACCGCTTTTGCCTGATAATAATTGATACCGGCTTTTGCATAAACAGGCGCTAAATCAAATGTAACTTCTTCTTTCTTCATTTGACCGACACCAACCCATATGTTTGATGGAATCCAGTTCCATTTTGCATTTGGTGTAACAACTACAACCTCATGCGCCGAGCCTAACCATTTTGCAGCGAATGTTGCCGTTGTATGACCAGCAACACCACCACCTAATACAACTAATCTTGCCATATAATTTTCCTCTCAATTTAAGTTCTTAGTAACTTTATCAAAATGATATCACAATATTATCACAAGTGTGTATTATATTTTGTTATAACGCAAATAAGTTATAAAAATAAAACTCACAAAAGCCCTATTTTAGGGCATCAAAAAATTTGTTAGTTATTATATTTAAACTTACTTTAATATTTTATCTATAATTTCAAAACTATTTTTTGAAAGACCCTGTGTAGAAATTACACGCGAGAGCTCTTTTTTCATCAAATTCTTATTATGCTTATTCATTTTGTCACAAACTTTAAAGGCACCACAGAGACCTGAAGCCATTTGTGGGTTAATTTTATCTATCGCTATGATTTTATCGGCCAAAAATTTATACCCGCTTCCGTCTTTAGCATGAAAATGTTTATGGTTTCTTGCAAATGAGCCGACTAATGAGCGCACAAGATTTGGAACTTTTTCATCATATACTTTGTCTCTTTGCAGTTTTTCAACACGTTCTAGCACATCATATCTGCTTGAAGACGCTATAATTGCAAAATATTTATTCATTACAAGCGTTTCATCTTTGTATTTGTTATAAAAATCCTGCAATGCTGTCTGCGCATAGCTTACATGTAAGTTCTCTAAAACATCCAGTGCGACAATTCTGTCTGTCATTGTCAAAGACTCTTCGTACTGCTTTTGTGCCAACTGGGCAACCTCATCATTTTTAAGCGCTGAGAGAATTTTTAGCACTCTGTTTTTAATAGCACGCTTTGCTATATATTCTGCTTCTAAATTTATCGATGCAGGTATATGATTTTGTTTGTATATATCCAAAAGTTTATTTTTAAATTTCTGAGCTATATGTTTTAATAATTTGTCTTGTGCTGCATATATTTCTTCAAAATCAATCTCTTTTTGAAGTTGCATAATTGCAGAGACCGAAGGCAGTTGTAAAAGCAGTGCTTTGTATGATAAATCCACATCCAAATCTAGTAGATACCCATAAGCATCTACAAATGTTTCATCCATTTCATCTGAATTTATCAGTTTATTTATCGTCTGCAATGCAAAATTTTGTGTCGCTTCATACTGCGTAAAACTATTTGTATCATACTTCATTAAAAAGGCATATTCATTCTTCTGCTGCTCAATAATAATCGGTGCAGAAAAATCCCGATTGATTGAAAGTACAGGTTTTGTCTCAAAATTTTCAAAGACAAATGTTTCATGCTCTTTTGAGAGTATCAATGTTTTTGCCAAAACTTCCCTGCCCTGTTCATCCAGCAGTCCCATTTTCAATGGATAGTAATACGGCTCTTGTTTTTTTCCATCAACACTATCAGGAATTATTTGAGTCAATGCAAGCGTATAGGTACCATTTTCAAAAGACTCTTCGACTTTGAGACGAGGTGTTCCGCTTTGGTGATACCATTTCTTAAACGCTTCAAGATCAATATTTCCACCTTGGCTCATAGCCCATAAAAAATCATCTGTCGTTACCGCCTGTCCGTCAAAAGTTTCAAAATACAAATCTGTTGCATTTGTAAATTTTTCTTTGCCTAAAAGCGTATAGACCATGCGTATAACTTCAGCCCCTTTTTCATAAACTGTTGCCGTGTAAAAATTATTCATAGATATATAAGACTCCGGCTGAATTGGATGACGCATTGGAGAAGCATCTTCTACAAACTGTCTTTCTCTGAGTGCTTTTACATCTTCTATTCGCTGTACTTCAGGTGAGTTCATATCTGCTGAGAAACATTGGTCACGAAAAACCGTCAATCCCTCTTTAAGTGTTAGCTGAAACCAGTCTCTACATGTAATACGGTTTCCTGTCCAGTTATGAAAATATTCATGCGATATTACACTCTCGATTCCTATAAAGTTTGCATCCGTTGCCGTGTCACTATCTGCCAGAACATAAGCTGAGTTAAAAATATTAAGCCCTTTATTCTCCATAGCTCCCATATTAAAACTATCTACTGCCACAATATTGTAAATATCCAAATCGTATTCACGACCGTATTCTTCTTCATCCCATTTCATTGCCTCTTTGAGTGAGCGCATTGCGTGATGACACTTATTTTCATTGCCTAAATCACAGTAAATATTTAAAGCGACTTTATTACCGCTCATCGTTACAAATTCATCACTTATGACTCCCAAATCACCTGCAACAAGGGCAAAAAGGTATGACGGCTTTGGATGTGGATCATGCCAGGTAACACCATGGCGCTCATCAAAGCTTTCGTGACATTTTATTTTATTACCATTACTCAGCAAAATCGGATATTTTTTCTTGTCTGCGACAACCGTCGTTGTAAAAACACTCATAATATCGGGACGGTCAAGGTAAGGCGTTATACTTCTAAAGCCCTCAGGCTCATTTTGCGTACAGAAAATATCGCCCGATTTATACAATCCTTCGAGTTCTGTATTATTTTGTGGGTATATTTTGTTTTTTATTTTTATTTCAAATTCGTTCGGAACATTTATAATAGTAAGATTCTCTTCTTCTATAATATAACGACTCTCCTGCAGTTTCAAGCCGTTTAAAGAGACTTCCAAAAGTTCCAAATTGACCGCATCAAGCTTTAAATCTTTTTCATTCATATCTACTTTTATTATCTGCATACTATTTGTTACAATAGTCTCTTTTTCAAACAATTCAAACGTTAAATCTACTGTTTTTATTGCATATACAGGTTTCTTGTAATCTTTTAAATATTTTGCTTGTGCTTTGCTCATTATTTTGCATCTCGCTTGGTTGTTTTTCTCTTTTTCTTTGAAACCATGCCTGTCGTATTTTTATTATATTGACGCACTTTTTTATTCTCAGTTTTTTTATGTTCAGCTTTTAATTTGACTTCATCCACATCTTTTCTTCGAATATTTGGATCAGGTTCAAATCCTTCTACTGTTTCTTGGGGTATTTTTTGACCTATAAGCTTTTCTATATCTTTTATATCATACTTTTCATAAATATCTATAAGTGAAATTGCCTCGCCTTCCCGTCCTGCACGCCCTGTCCGTCCAACACGATGTACATAATCCTCAGGAATTGACGGCAGTTCATAGTTGATTACATATGGTAATTCTTCTATGTCAAGTCCACGTGAAGCGATGTCTGTTGCCACCAAAACCTTGATTTTGCCCTCTTTAAACTGGTTAAGTGTTTTAAGACGGTTTGCTTTTGTTCTGTCGCCGTGAATCACGCCGCATTTTAATCCGTCTTTTTTCAACTCTTCGCTCAGTGCATCAGCACTGACTTTAGTTCGAGTAAATACTAAAACCTGAGGAAAGTTTCTTGAACCTATCAAGTAAGCCAAAAGCTCGGCTTTTCTTACAGTATCTACAAGATATGCCACCTGATTTATAGTATCAACCGTTGTATTTTTCTTCGCTGTTTCAATAAATGCAGGTTTTGTCAAAATGAGTTTAGAAAGTTTTCTGACTTTATCGCTAAATGTAGCGGAAAAAAGAAGTGTTTGGTGTCTTTTTGGCAGCAACGGATGAATTTTACGTATATCTTTTGTAAACCCCATATCTAACATTCTGTCTGCCTCATCAAGGACAAATACTTCAACATCTTTAAGACTTAATCCATTTTCTATATGTTCAAGTAATCGCCCCGGTGTTGCAATAACAATTTCTGTACCTTTTTTTAAGGCCTCACGCTGTTTCTGTAAATCTTTACCGCCAACCAAAATTGTTGTTTTTATATTCATGTACTTGGAATACGCAGCAATATCCTCATAGATTTGTATACTCAATTCTCTTGTAGGCGAAAGTATTATGGCACGGACACCTTTACCTTCAACATGTTTACGCATTTTTTGCAATATCGGCAATGCAAAAGCAGCCGTCTTGCCTGTTCCGGTTTGGGCTGTAGCAAAAACATCTTTTTTTCCCAATACTAAAGGAATAGCTCTTGTTTGAACAAGTGTTGGCTCGTTATAGCCCAAATCGTTTATAGCATCAAGCAACGGCTTAAAAACTCCCAGCTTTTCAAATGACATCTTCTTCCCTTAATTAATATATGTAATTTTAGCATATTTTATAATTTTTATATTACATTTTTTTTATAAATTAGATAATAAAATTTAATACCTGATTTTGCAGAACCTATATTTTTCAAACACTGCAAACTTATAATGTTATTTTTGAAATTGTAGAATTAGGTGTCAATACATCACAAGGTTATGATTTTGACGAACCTAGAGCAGAAATTAAATAAAATATGGATATAATTTTTATACAAATTAAATAAACTATATAAGTATATAAATGATAAGAAAAACGCTCAAAAAAACTTCTAAACATAAAAAACTCAGAGATTTTATAAAAAAATATAAAATAGCACCAGAATATCTTTCAACCAACCGTAGAATGATTTCACGTGCAGTACTCATAGGACTTTTTATAGCATTTATCCCAATGCCTATGCAAATGGCAGCTGTTTTGCTTTTTGTGCCTTTTGTAAAATTCAATGTACCTGTAGCCCTTGCTATGTGCTGGCTGAGTAACCCGATTACAATGCCACCGATGTACTATATGGAGTACTTAACCGGTTCATTTTTACTCGGTATACAACCTGAACCTGTGCAAATGACATTGGAGTGGTTTTCAAATAACTTAGACAATATTTTTATTCCGCTTTACTTTGGAACTGCAGTTTATTCCATTTTTGGTTCTTTACTGGGGTACTTTTTAGTCAATTATTTATGGAAACTATCAGTGCATGAAGACAGAAAAAAACACCATTTAGACAGATAGTTACCTTTTTTTATAACTCCATACCATAAAAACAATGCCCACAAGTAAAAAAGGAATGCTCAGGAGCTGTCCTGTACTGAGTCCGATACCAAGGGAATAATCAGCCTGTCTGACTTTGACAAATTCTATTAAAAATCTTGCAGAAAATATTAAAACGAGAAAAAGCCCAAATAAAAAGCCCTTTTGTAACTGTTTGTAATTTTTTTTGTATATATAGGTCAGAAGAAAGAAGATAAAAAGGTAAGAAAATGCTTCATAAAGTTGTGCGGGATGTCTCGGCAGTGAATCCACTCTTGAAAATACAATAGCCCAAGGTAAATCACTGGGTTTACCTATAATTTCTGAGTTCATAAAATTTCCCATACGGACAAAAAAACCAAAAAGAGCTGTCGGAACCACCAAACGGTCAATCAGCCATAGAAAATCTATTTTGTACTTTTTACATCCATAATACAGAGCGATCAGAACACCCAAACCACCGCCGTGCGATGCCAGTCCCCCTTCCCATATTGCAAATATTTTCATAGGATGTGCCAGATAATAATCAGGATCATAAAAAAGACAATGTCCAAGTCTCGCACCGACTACAATACCCACCACTGCATATAAAAAAAGCGGCTCAATCGTATTTTCGTCTTTATTTTCCAGACGATACACCCATTTCATAAACTCTAAGCCAGAGAGGATTGCTGCAGCGAACAAAATCCCATACCAGTGTACCTGAAGTGGTCCAAAAGAGATGAGTACCGGGTCAACATTCCATACAAAATGGTGCATATTAACTCTTCAATGCCTCTGCTATAAGTTCAATCGGATTTTTAAAGACAGTCTCAACTCCGGCATTGTGCATAGAGTTATTTATCTGCATACGACAGGCACTGCATTCTGCACTGACAATCTCCGCTTTTGTTTCTTTAATCATGGCAGCTTTAGGAACGCCGGCTGCTTTTGCAAAGTGGTATTTTTCCGTCTGTATCGTCACACCACCGAATCCACAGCACTGATTTGGATCGCTCATCTCAACAATTTTATAATTTTGGCGAATCAAATTTCTCGGTTCTTCATGAATTCCCTGCATCTTTTTTGCATGGCAAGGGTCATGATAGGTAACAATCGGAGAAGCTTTTTTCTTTGATGCTAAAAGATGTTCCAAATGTGTATGATGCTGCAGCCATTCAGTCGCCATAAAAACTTTACTCATCACAGCTTTTGCACGAGCTTTCCACTCCGGTTGGTCATGAAAATAGTGCTCATAATCTATTTTAAGCATCGCACTACATGTAGCCTCTGGTACTATTATAGCCTCAACATCATCAGAAAATTTTTCAAAATATTCAATGTTAAACTTGGCATTATAATCAACCGTGTCAAAATCACCCGTAAAATAAGCAGGAGCAGAACAGCACTTCTGGCTTTTTGCCAAAAATGCGTCAATTTCAAGTGCTTCAAGAATTTCCAAAAGAGAATCACCCACATTTTTATAGTTATAATTTCCCAAACAGCCTATAAAAATAGCTACTTTTCTTTTCCCTCCATTACTGATATTTTCAGGATGAGAATTTAAAAAGGATGTTTTTGTCAAACTAGGCATCAATCTGTCAGATTTAATCATTGGCAGATTCAAACGTGAAGTCATAGAGTCAATATCACTTTTAATTTTAAAGCCGCAGGTTTGGAAGGTATAACCGAGTTTAAAGGCGATATCATTGAGCCATCTGTGACGCAACAGCAGAAAAAATGCTTTTTTATACCAGGCAATGCCAAATTTTTGCGCTATGTCACTGCGAACCTGTTCTATTATCATATCTGTCGGGAGTGATTTCGGACAGACCTCAACACAAGCGGTACATAAAAAACAACTCTCGAAAATATTTTTTGCCGTTTTATCAAGCTCCAAATTTCCGCGTTTATAAGCGCCTAAAAGGTCTATAAATCCACGCGGAGAAGTAACCTCATCGGCATTGACATTATGAATTGTACAAACAGGAATACATTTTCCACATTTTATACAATCATCGGCTACTTTATCAAAACTAAAAATATCTTCTGGTTTTTTACTCATTTTTATACCGTCTTTGAAAATGTTTTATTGCTTCCTGCGTGATGTTTCATATAAGCATCAAAAGGCATTGCAATATTTCTTATAAGTAAAGTACCTGTTTCAGAGCATGCAATATAATCATCACTCATTGTGATAAGCTCTTCTTCAACAAATGGTTTCAAATCAAGAAGTGCATCTTCAAAATATTTTTTAAACTCCAATCCGTATATGGCTTCAAACCTCTTGATATCAAGTTTAAAATTACTCATCAACTCCATAATAACATGTTGGCGTATCTGATCATCTTCACTTAATGCAACGCCGCGTTCAAACGGAAGTCTTTGGGCATCTATCGCTTCTTCATATGATGGCATATCTTTAAAGTTTTGTGCATAATAATCAACACCTTCACCGATTGAAGTAAGTCCCACACCTATTAAATCTGCACCACCTTTGGTTGTATATCCTTGAAAGTTTCTGTGTAGTTCACCTTTGTCTATAGCTTTAAAAAGTTCATCTTCAGATTTTGCAAAGTGATCCATACCAATCATTTTATACCCGTTCTCTGTTAGAAAATCTATAGTGTATTGCATAATTTGAAGCTTTTCATCAGGACGAGGCAAAGTCGTTTCATCAATCTTTCTCATCGTCTTTTTTAGCCAAGGCACATGAGCATAATTAAAAACCGCAAATCTGTCCGGGTTTAAAGTAAGCGCCAAAGAAAGCGTCTCTTTAAAGGTGTCGAGCGTTTGAAAAGGCAGTCCGTAAATCAAATCAACATTGACCGAATGCATATTGTATTTTCGTGCCAAGTCCATAGCATCTTTTGTAATATTATAAGGCTGCACACGATGCACGGCAATCTGAACTTTTTCATTAAAATCCTGCAAACCGAAACTTACCCGGTTAAACCCATGCTCGCTCATAACTTTCATTTGGTCTTCGTTGATGTGACGCGGGTCAATTTCACAAGATATTTCCGCATCTGCAACAAAATTCGGAAAATAAGACTTTATTTCCGAAATAATTTCATCTAACTGCTCGGCAGAAAAGAAAGTCGGTGTACCTCCGCCAAAGTGCATTTGAATGACTTCACGGTTCATATCCAAATGCTTAGACAGAATTTTAAGCTCACGTTTTAAATAATCCATATAACGAATCATTTTATCTTCTTTGGAAGTAAAAACAACATTACATCCACAAAAATAACAGGCATTTTTACAAAACGGCAGGTGAAAATAGAGGCTCAAAGGACGTGAAGCGTCTTGCGTTTCTAGCTTTTTCACATACTCGTCATATCCGAATGCATCATTAAACTCCAATGCTGTCGGATAAGAAGTATAACGAGGTCCCGGTTTTGAGTATTTTGTAAATTTTGCGAAATCTAATGCCATGTAATTTGTTCCTAATGCTGAATATTTCTTTGGATTATCTCTAAAAAGTGTTGAAGAATGGATAAAATAATAAACTTATAATAAAAAAACGCCAAAATACTTAAATTATCTAGGTTTTCAAACACTGAAGCATGACTTAGAAAAAACTAAATTTTTTCTGTAACCTTACCTGCTCTTTGGAACCTAAATTTTAACCTCAATGCCATTAAGTTAAGCAGTTTTTTCGGAACCCGTACTTCAGTGCGGGCTTTGTGTCTTTAAAGACGAAGGCCTAGGTTAAAACCTAGGTTCCGAGAAAACATCAAACTTTTTTCTTAACT
>Ga0256842_1001712_pt1 | contig 17077 bp, 10 predicted proteins | sample 4559240metaG_FD_185973 | JGI IMG/M metagenome (GOLD analysis project Ga0256842, IMG submission 185973) | Hydrothermal vent microbial communities from Guaymas Basin, Mexico - 4559-240 | ecosystem: Environmental > Aquatic > Marine > Hydrothermal vents | place: Mexico: Guaymas Basin | collected...
CGAGAAGTATCGCCCGACGTTCTCGCCAGTGCCCGTGTCGACAATGAGTGCTTCCGAGCCGCTCCTCACGAGGTAAACGTTGGAATCCCATTTGAGACCCCTGAGCATCACCGTGTTCGGCGGAATCTCGATGGGCACTAAGTCTGGCATGATGACCTCCAAGCTCCCACCCCCAAAAGGGCTCGAGGGGGGACCGCGTCCTCATCTCGGGGGGAGCGAGTCCCCGTCGGGAGGGATGAATCTCTTCATCGCCCATAACGAGAAGAGAGTCGATTTCGGCCAAACAAGGCCCGAGAGCGCTCCTTTTAACTCATCACCCATCAACATATGTTTGAATGTGTGACTCATGTCGGGCGCCCACACTACGTTATTTCTCAAAATACTTAAAAACCTTGCCCTTCAGACCATAACTCATCGCACAACTTTGGTAAAATATCAGAAACGTATCTGATATTAATTAATGGTAGAAAAAGTTAAAATCTAATACTGAGGTCTGATATTGATTGTTACGCAATGAATCTACACTACATGTAATTATCCTTGATGTTTGGAGGTTGCCCTCATGGAAAAGACATCATTAATGCTAGATAATCTTACTCCTGAGCAGGTCACACATATCTCAATTAAATCCCTTGAAGAAAAAGGAAGACGCATACCTCTTCATAGTGTTCATCGATGGTGGTCTAGAAGGTTTTCTGCGTTGTATCGTGGGATACTTTCAGCGTATCTATTAGATCGTAAAGAAACGGAATTATTTTATGAAGGTTTCAATAATCCACAGAATTTCCGTATTCGGGCCCAAAATAAAACATTTTTTGAGCCTTTTTGCGGAGGAGGGACAGGAATTAGCGAGGCGTACCTTTTTGGTTATGATGTTTATGGAGTTGATGTTAATCCTTTGGCTACTCGGATAGTTGGGGCTACATTATCCCTACTTAGGCACTCTCACGAACTCTCGGATCTTGAAACTGTGAGTGTTGACATACTAGATAGGACACTTCGAGAGCTAAAGAATTTCTGGATATATAAGAACAAAATAATTTCCTATATTTTTGTCACAAAATCCAAAAAAGTGCCCTCTTGGATAACAGTATATACTCAGAACAAAAATAAAAACTACATTTTAAGATGTCCAAAATGTGGAAACATATTCACTATTCATACTAAGAAAGATGTTGCTATGTGTCCTTTATGCAATTATGAATTTAAAGTCACACACAAACCAGAATTCAAAATAAAACGTTCTAGCGAGTTACCTCGTGCAAACAAAAAGTGGAAAGTGTGGGCTGTTGAAGTAAGGAATCCCGACAAAAACTGGAAAAAAGAGGTTGTCTCCCCCGAGTTAGACGGAGATCTCTATTTTTGGCTCCATGAGTCTGCAGAGAGTCTTGAGGGGATTGTTTACGAAATCGAGACTTTACTTAATCAATTGGACTTAACATCGCTCATAGAAGGCCAAAGGCTTCAACGAGAAGGCATTAAGAGTTTTTCTGAACTTTATAGCTGGAGACAATTGATTACTTTCAAAAGATTTGCCGAACTCTCAAAAGACCTACCCAATATCTACAAGTTATTGTTCTCAATTGCCCTGAGTGAGAGCGCAAAATCATCCAGCTTTGCTACAAAGTGGTATTCTCCTATTGGAGAACCTGTCCCAGCAGGAGCTATGAAGACGTATTGGATACCAACATATACTGTAGAAACTAATCCCCTGGCTCATGTGTGGGGGCATTTAAGGCCACTAGCCAGAAATTCTATAGCATCTGCACTTCGAAATCAAGTGAAAGTTATAACATCCTTTGATATAAGAGAACACAATAATAAAAAAACTATTGTTCAAGGGGACTCTGAGTTAGTTCCGTATCCACATACAATTGACTTAGCTGTTGTTGATCCTCCATACATGGACAGTGTACGTAGCTATACCTCATTAGCTCTTGTTCATTATGGACCCCTCTTTATATTTGATAACTATGCGGACGTTAGTTGGAGGCACATTGATACTTATAATTTAGCAGAGATTGAATCTAATGAGATACCCAGAACCCGGAAAGAGTACGAAAATAAACTGACTAAAATTTTATCAAACATCAATAATCACCTAAATCAGAGAAGGGGAAGAGTTGTGGTTTTATATAATAGAAAATCTCAAGAAGATTGGTTTCCAGTAATTAATGCGATTAAAAATGCTAGATTTTACCCAACGTTAATTTTCTGGACGCTTGGTGAATCCCCAGGGGGTCTTGCTCGTTCTAAATTGAAAGGATTATTCTGTATCGTTTTAAGGCCCCACAAGGTCAAAAAAATAAGGCTCACGTTTACTGAACCATTAGAAACACTCTCTGAATTGAAAGGGATTTCTCTAAGTCCTAATGTTGAAACCGCAGCATATGAAGGATTAAAGGCAACTTTACAAGAAGTGTATCCTCATATCCACCTTATTGAACATTAAACTACGACAACTAAATAACTTGCCATAGGTCGTGTTTCTTCTGGAGTCTTACTGTCTCGTTGAAAATGAGTTTCTCAGTTCTGTATACTTTGCGATATGTTGATATGTTTCTAAGAATATCAATAAACTCTCTACTTAAAGTCCCCTTGTTTGAAATATTCCTTAATTCCTGCTCTATTTCCTCTGGATTTGCTCCAGATAGGATTGTATACAAGTAGAATGTTGGTTCATAAGTATATATTTGGTCTTGGGTCTTTTTTATAAATCCTGTTTCGTTTATTAGAGATATAAGAATTTTCTCCCAAGTAATAATATCAACCAATTTTACTCCTTTCTTAGTAGCAATATTTCTATTGAATCTAATTTGTGCATTATTGATATTATTGGCTAAAGTTTTTGTTCTTTTTGTTTCAACCATTACTTTAGGTATCACAACTTTTCCAAAGGGTGTGGTATATGTATCCTCTTGGATTGTACCCATCGTCGATAAAAGGTATATATCCAAAGAAAACGGCCAGCTAGAAAACAATATAATCTCTCCGGTATTCTTATGTAGATTATTAGTTATAACTGGTTGTTCTGGATTATAGAAAACTAATAGCCCCTTGAAATACCCAAATACAATATCCTCTAGGTCTAAAATTGTTGTTTCCGTAAGTTTGATATCTGGGATAAAAACTGGAAAAGGACCAAAATATTTTACCTGATAGTCATTAGGATTGACAGCCAATACATAACCTATTGTTGATGCACCCCTAAGATTTTCTCCAAGAACTGTTTTTTCTACTAATTTCTTTCTTGAGAGATCGATCATCATAATGAAATTTGTTGGTGTTATTCCATAATTCCCTTCAACTGTTTTAATAGAAAGAAACGATAGGGGAGTTGGAAGTAAATAATTCCAATGCCATTTCATTCTTTGTTTGTATTCATACCTGTCCTCAAAGTAGATGAAAGGTTTTGCTCTCATATTGTTATAATATCTTAATAGACTCAGGAGAAGAGCATTCCCAGAGAAATCTACCTCCTCCACTTTTCCAAAAGTTATAAATGTCCCGAGCATTTCATGGTATATCTTTGCATGAGATTTTTGTTTTTGTAACTTTTTAACTTTAAACAGCCTTCTAGCTAAGTTATAACATTCAAATTTAGTTCTAATACCTCTAATTAGAGACAGTCCTAGAATGCTCGTAATATATACATCATAAGGATTCAAGAATATCTTGGGAACTTTACTTTTGAAATCAACATAGACTAATTCAGACTCCAGCAACAACTCTTCTATAAAGGGAGAGACATACAAGTCAGTTGTAGAACTGAATTTTTCACTAATTATGTCATCAATCTGTCGTGTCGTTGCGAGAATCTCTTGTGAAATATTGTCAATACAATTCATATTTCCACCTTGTGTGCATTCTTAAGGATTTGCTCAAGTTGCATATCCGGGCCCAGAACTATTTGGAAATTGTTGAATCGATTTGATTTTAAGTTTAGATTTGTAGTTGTTAAAATTGTGAGCTTATCGTCAATAACGTATCTCTTATCATGATCTTGATCCCAGACATAAACAGAGATGCGATTATCTAATAGGGGTTTAAATCTCGAAACCATAGAGGACGTCGTTATTAATGTTACAGAAATTCCCTTCGAAACAAGACTGTTTAATAGTTTAATTCCTTCTTCATCAATATAGGGAGATAATGCTACAATCTTTTTCTTAGTAAGACTCGTGAGTAAAGATTTTAAAGTCTTAGCTCCTTCCCCCCGAAATCCTTTTTGAAAGAACAGGACATCTAGAATGTATTTCACCAATTCTTTAGAGACAAATAGTCCCTCACTAATGCCTTTTGTGCAACCTCTCCCGAGCATAACGCAGTAAGGACACCCATCAATACAATATGTGGAAAATACTATACTAATGATATTATCAAATTCTCGTTGGATTTCTTCTTTGATGTTTCCTTTGTAGTATGAGTCAATGGAAGGCTCGGTCCCTAAGATAGTATCTGTTATAACCTCGATTCCCTCTTTTTCTGAAAGGAGCAGATGAGTACTAAATTGGTGAATATCTAGAACCAGTCCTTCTTTTAAAAGTTCTCTATACCTCTCTCTGATGTTTGTTATTAACTTACTCATAATTTCATATTTTTTGTTAGTCTCGGCCATACTCTTGATTCTATCAAATTGAGTCTCTACGTGAGTGCTATACATATGTAATTGTTCCTCATGGTGCCTCAAAAGTTCGCGACTATCCTTAAGAAATTCAACAATGAGAGTCTCTATTGTTCCGTATTTATCTTGGATGGTCCTAATGATATCCATGGCTCCCATTGGACTATTCTCTGCGATAATAACTTTTAGTTCATTATCCGTGATATCCACTAGGTATAATAAATCGTCTCTGCTAATTTCTAATTTGGATGAAACATACTCAATAAACAAGTGTGCAAGAGAATGCATTAAAGTGTATAGAGCCCAGTTTATAAATTCCTTAACATGCCTACTCTCTGCCCCATAGGTTTTAAATTCTTCCATAATCTTATCTCTAAATCTTTTATAGTCCCTAACTATCTCATTAGATTCCCTTTGGAGAAGACCATAAGTTCGTAATCCTTCATCGGTTCTTCTTACGATGTAATATTTTGACATAAGTATATCTGTTAGGGTTACACTCACTCCTAATATATTCACTAAGGGACTAGTGGCAGGATTCAGGATAGTAGCCTCGATTACTGTTTCTAGTATTTTCCGAGGGAATATAAATCCTATTATATTTGTCTTTGGCAGTCTTCTGCCTAATGGTTGTGTGAATTCAACTTGGGTAGGTATATTACTGTGGGGAAGTGTTAATTGTACTCCCTTGTAGAGCTCAGTAATGGAAACATTTCTTCCCCAGAGTATCTTAAGAAAAGAGGGATATATTTTTGACTCAGTAACCTGTACTTTCTGATCTCCATGATATCGCTCAATATATGGAAATACTTTTGGATGTATTCTGCGACTCCAGCTCCATTTTGGGCATGGACCCTTAGAGTAATATTTTCCATATGGACAATACTTTTGGAAGGGGCATGTTACGTCCCAAGGATCATTTGACATGCCCAATCCCCAAGTGCAGTACCATACATACGAAAGATTTGTGGGAAGATACGCCTTGCGACCTCTAGACTTCATTTCCAGCCTGTATTTTTCTTCGACTTTTCTTATAGGAATGCCCCTCTGTAAATCTTCTTTAAGATGAGCTGAGCCGTACTTTATCCAAATCTTCTTAGATTTGGAACCGTATTTGGTTTCAATTGTGAGTATAAGGTATTTATTGATACTATCTCCAAACAAATCAATTGGAGAAACTGACATAAGTTTTATTGGCTCAAAGTTAGTGTTAACTTCCCCGTCGATGATGAGTTTCTTACTCAACTTAGGATCTGTAAATGCTCTTGAGCCAAACCTTATGTTTTTACTTTTAACAAACCAGATTAGGTTGCCACGTACTTCATTATTCCACGTGGGATCTGGGATTGGTATCGGCTCAAAGGGCGGATAGCGGTAGAACAACTCAGGTAATGAAACTGGTTCTGGGTATCTCTTGACTTCTCCGGTATTAGGGTCCTCTTTAGGCAGATATAGAAGTATCTCCTCTAGAGTGGGGTTAGCCGTGACACTCTTAAGTCCAGTTAGTATGTCTAGTACATTAATCCCGCGTAATCCCTGATGACACTTAAGTAATAGCGATGTCCCTATATAAATTGCGTCTTCAATCTCACTTTCAGGTCCTATCTTCCCCAACGGCATTCTGGGCAAGGAGTTTCTTAACTTTTCAATCCTACCACGAACTCTCCACAACTCCTGAATTATATTATTCACTCGTTCTTCAGAATTTTTACCAAATTCTTCAATCCCTGCTATTTCATCATAATAAGGGTCCTCTTTTTTGGATACACTTAATTTTCCATCCATTTTTTCCTTTTCTAACATAAGGATGACCTTATCTAATGCATCATATTCAGACTTTAGAACATCTCCCAGGTCGTTAACCAAACGTCGGAGTCCTTCTAGAATATCTAATATGTCACGGGGATGAGTGGAAAGTGTTAGGTTAAGTCCTGAATATTGAGCCCTTAACTTTTTCTCAATATCATCGAGTTTCTTTAATTGTTCTTTAGTCTCAGTCGTTATGTCTTTTTTCTGTGGGATCTGGCCACTAATACTGTCGAATTGAAGATATATGTCCTCAAGAACGCTCCTTACATTGTTTAATAACTGCCCAACAACTTGGGGGAGTTCATTTATGTCTGAAATAAGATCCTCAAACTGAGCAATATCATAGAGGTGCTTAGTTTCTATTAATTGGATAAGTGTTCTAAGTAGAGTGGCGGGCCTATTTTCGCTCTTATTTTCACTTATATTTTCACTTATAATTTCATTCATAGTAATCACCATAGAGCTCTTTTAATAATTTTTTCAAAAACTCAATAAGTTTACTTTCTGAGTTAATAGTCTCACGCCCACTTGAGTATGTCTTTTCTCCATTTTGTGCCATTCGTATTAATGCCTTGGTTAATTCATATCTAAGTTGAACCTGGGAGTTTTCGGAGGAGACAGGAAGGTCCATACCTTCATAATCGCCATTTGGATCCAACTTCTTCCATAAGTTTGCATCATGGATAACAAAGGATTCCGAGGGAACTCTTTTTGTCAATATTATTCCCAACACTGTTCTTAGGGTAGTAGCACTTCGCCCACCTCTACCAATCCGTTGTCTCAGGGAGATTATGTTGTCCACACCGCTGTTTAAAATGAATCCAACTCTGCCATAATCAACACCAATTTCTAATGTAGATGTTGAAAAAACAGACCCTAGTGTTCCACTTCCTGTTTTTAATTCTGAAATAATGCGTTGTCGTTCTTTAGGGGTTACGTTACTATGAATTTCCCCAATTCTATTCACTAACTGAGGCAATCTATCATACTGATCAAAACTCTGTTGAATTTCCTGATAAAATTCGTCATTCTCAACATATGGAACGTATGAATAGGGGTCAAATGGGTCTTTAATTGTTAGGTGATCACGAGGCTCACCTAAGGAGATATTTTCTTCAACTCCGCGTATTGCACGCCGAATTTCTTTAATATTCTCAATGAAAATTAGAGACTGGGGAACGTATTTTTTGCGTTGTGCAGAGTGTGCGTAGTTGATAAAACTCATGAAAATTGACCATAGCTGGGCGTAGGTGTTCCATGAATACATAGGCAAGATGTCATATACACCTATTAAGACTAGTCTCTTCCCAATAAATTTAATTCCGTATGTTCTCATTGTGTTTCTGAAGTCTATATCGATTGTGTTAGGAATTCCAGTTAATTTACGTCCAAAATCCCCGGGTTTAGGTAAGGTAGCAGACGAGAGAATAAACTCAAAATCTTGTACTGTAGAAGTTTCGTTAATAGCTCTTAACAAACCTGATACCAGCCCACCGCTGAGTCCAGTATATTCATGGGCTTCATCTAGTATTAAAAGAGAGAGATTTTCAAAGAACCCCACATTAATGTCTTTTTTGTTTGTTTTTCTTTCAATTAACCTCCACTCTACTGCCCATAGGTTTGATACTAATAAATCAGGAGATCTTTTCCCCATATCCTCTCTTGTTGCTCGAATAAAATCAAATTCATGGATGTCTCTAGAACAACCAACAACAATGTTACCCCTCTGCATCTTGTATACTAATGCTGAATCATTAGCACAGAGTGGACATGGAATCCCTCTAAAATAAACTTGTGAGGTACGCCCAAACTCTTTCTTTAGATCTTGTACTTTTTTTGTTTCACTATCTCTAATGCCAAGAGTTATTAAAAACCTCTCATCCCCTAATTCTTTTTTAATAACTTCGTTGGCAATGTAGATCATTTTTATAATACGGCCAGTCTGATCCACAGCGAGAGCCTTTCTAGGATAAGTTAGAAGGATTTTTTCTGAGTAACCGTTGAGCTTTGCTCTTAGAATCTTAGCTAAGGCGTAAAGGAGGAATATTTCAGTTTTGCCAGCTCCAGTGGGTGCAGAGATTACATAAGTTTTTCTAGACCCGGGCTGGTTTTCTTTAAGTAATCTTGATAGAGTTAGGGCCTGAAATGCATCGAGACCGCCTTTTTTGAAATATTCCCTAAGAATCTCTTGAAATATTCTAACCCCTATAGAGTCGTCAAAAAATCCGGCTAGGCTCCTGTACAAATTTTTCTCATAAGGGTTAACACTCTTAGAGTTTGGTAGTAACTTTCTGTCATCCTTTAATGGTATTGGTAAATAGTATTTTTCTAATCGGGGACTAATGATATAGTCCACTCCAAAATAATACGTCCTTATAGAGGCACTCCGTATAGCGACATCCATATGGAGGGACCTATAATGATCATCATCTAATTTTACGAGAAAACCTCTTTCTCTTAACTCCTTGAAAATCTTGGGATCTTTCAGGACATGTAGTATCTCAGAATATGTTAATGAACCTTCTTTGGATTTACTTATAGGTTTGATTATTTTCGTTTTGGGGTCCACAACTTTTTTATATTCGTTTTCAATTAATTTATGATATCCAGCAATTAAAGTCGTTTCATTCATTTTCAAGTCCACCTTCCTATAAGACTAACCGACTTTAGCACTTTTAACAATTTCGATGTTAAAAGTAATTATGTAGAACACATACTAAGAAAATTCTAGGACATTGAGACCTAGTATTTACAAGGAGTCCAGCGTATATACAAGTGAATATAGCATTCTCAAGGTTAGCTTCTACTGCACTAGTTTTAGTAGTAATTTTGTCTAGTTCATAATTAAGATAGCTATGATACTTTTTTCTTTATGGTAAACTCAATATCAATCTATCAGAAACGTTTCTGCTTTAAGAATGTACTTATAATCTTAAACTTTTTAAGAGATTAATTCTAAGAAACAATTGGTGAGAAATAATGAAAAGGCCCATACATATCGTGGACGTGACTGACGAATATGTTAAGGTTGTCGTTTTGAAAGATGGAGAGGAAGTTGACTTGAACGTGTTGCGGCAATTTGGCGTGGAGTTTAAAGGTGGCGCCCCGCTCGTCAAGATGGGCAATGCCAAGGTTGGAGGCGCAAACTTCTGCGTTACTGCTAATGGGAACAAAATAGAAGTATTGCACGAGGATGTTCCGTCATGGGCTATTAGCCTGCCGACGTCGTTTGGGGTCGTCGTGGTGAACGGTAAGTTGTTTGTTTATGTCTCTTACGCGGACTTCTTTGACATGGAGCCACGCAGGTTCATTTACTTGAACTGTGACATACTCGAAAAGTACGCGAATTTAATAATGTTCAAGTATGCGAAGGAGCTGGCTGAAAACCTTGAAAAGTTCAGTGGATACAAACCAATTATCACTCCAACACCCAATGATGAGAAGGCACTCGAAGAAATCAGGGAAAAACTATACAAGGCAGGGTTCATAATTTGAACTCTCTTTTTTTGAAAAGTGTTGGTTTTTTATGGGAATTCCCTCACGGAGTAGCCTGAACCGTAAAACCTCTCCTCGAGGGTTAACTGCAATCAAGTGTCCATCCCCATCGTAAGTAATTGAAAATGGTTTTCCTGTACTCGATAACTTCTCGAGTATTGTTCTTATCTGACTAGCATTCTCAAAGAAAACCTCGATTGGAATGGTCACTACAATCTTCTCTTTTACAAGTGTTAACGTTGAGTAACCGTAAACCACTCTATCAACACTATCCCCAAGAACTTTGAAAACTTCTAGAATCAAATCGCCTTTGAAATCAACTTTAAACCCCTTTAACCTCATTGTGTCGAGCACGATATAAACATCAAATTCTGACTTGGGGACAGCGTCAAGTGAGACCATGTCAACAGTCCACTCACTCCCCACATTGCCACTCAGGGCAACCCACTCAGAGGATATTGTATAACGCCCGCAATCACGGCCAGACTCAACACTCACGGTAACCTCACTACCAGCACGTGGCGCCAACCTCGCAACTGTTTCAGCCAACTTGGCCAGCTCTTGTCCCATCTTCACAACATTACCAGATACGTTGAACGTAATAGTGTACGTCTGATGATCCATTTTTACTCACCAGACTATATTATGTGCCAAAAATTTTATAAACTTTAGGACAACTGGCAGTAACACGACACAATATTTAACAAAGAGGTGACAGTTCAGAATTATGATGAGAGCTGTAACTTTTATCACATTCTGATAATGTTTAGGTATGTAAAAGAGCTATCAGAAAGTATTGAAAAGTTCCCTGGTACAAACCAACAACTAACGTGTTAATTTAAAAGGCACAATTTGATCATTAAACAACTTTTTTAGAACTAAAAACAACATAACGTCATGAGTAGGTTCACGGAAGTTGTGTTGTATCTCGCACTTTAAATCTTTATAGAGCAATGATCACTATGGTGATATTAAAATGGGAGTTTGGAAAAACTATAGAGTTAACTGTCCGACTTCGCTTGTTCAGCACAAACTTGCAGGTAAGGCGGTTAGAGCTGCATTAATTATTTGTCTTCTTAACGCAGAGGCGTTTGCGAATTTCATTAGGAATAGAGTGAGTAAAGGAGGAGCAAAATTTGATGAAAAGACTGTCTCTGTAACTGTAATGATAAGAAAGAGCACAGTAGAGACACTCACATTTCTCTTAAATCAACTCGGTGTTGAAGTTAGGAGTAAGTCGCAATTACTTACTCTTGCACTCGACTTTGCGATTAATAGAAGAAATAGAGATTTTAGAACTCTACTATCCTCATTCTTTTGACTTCTCAACTTTTTTGTTTCTTGAGTATTTAAGGTGTTGAGTAGTCTAAGATTCGGATAGTGCTCAATCTCCTTAGTGGTTGAGGTGTGAGCGATATATTACACTGAATATCACAAACAAATTCACCGTAAATTTACGATTTTTCTTTTTATCATTTGTGCGTTATTTATCAAAATTTTGACCCATACATGTCAATAATATTCCCGTTATAAATACAGCACATTGAACAGAGTAAGGAAATTCATCGTAAACTTACGGAATTTTCTCTGTTGTTTTGTGATGTATTAATCATAATTGGAAACTGGAAGGTCATTGGTGCTTTAAGTGATGGTACAGAAATGTTTATAATTATACAAAACTGAGAACCGTTAAAACCATAAAAATAGAAAACTTTAATTCTACACACGCCAAAAATTGGAAAGAATTGTGTAATAATATACATGTGTAGTGCATTATAGTCACATACTTGTGTAGATCGTAAGAAAACTATTAATTCTGTTTGATGTGAAAGTCTAAGAAACTCTTATATTCCTTGTTTTCATGAGTTGAGACACGAGAAAGATATAAAATACTCGTAATACTCTTGTATCTATTTGACTGAACAAAAATGTATAATAGAGAGACATTCCGAACAAGTGAAAATTTTTCAAATATACGAAAAAATAACAGGCACGAGAAGACTTTATTCGCGAAACAGAGCAAAATCCAAACTAAAATCTGAAATGGCCAGTGGATGGTTAAGTGGGAATCCAAGTGCACAATTTTGTGCACGAGTTATAGCAGAAACGTTCTAGGTCCAACGCAAAACTATTGTGCGTACACGCACTAATTCTTACCACTGCGATGCGTGACCATTGTTATACTTTCTCGAAGTCAAAATGTAAAAGAATTTTAAATCATTTTAAATCATTTGTAAAGAATTTTAAATCACGACCCCCTCGAAATGATTTAAGGGTTAAAATTACGTTATTTTTGAAATAGAGCGATGAGAGCCCCGATTCGATGAACACTTTTGTGCACAATTTGCTATAATTTGCATTTTCCGCTGGCCGATTTTTGCCCGGGGCAACTTGCGAGTAAGTGCAATTATAGCATAATTTTGCTATAACACCCCGTTGAAAGAACCGCTCTCGGGCTCGTAATTGCGAAAATAAGGGGAATAAAGGTTTAAATCATTTTGGGTCACTGATTCTTTACATGATTCTATACAATATGCTATAACAGAAAAAGAGAGTTGCAGGAATCAAGTGTTTCTCATCATAACATACCCTGGCACATTCTCGCTGATTTTCACAGCGTACTTCGTGATGTTGCTATCGCGCACGGTCGTTGTTTTTGTATTTAGCATTTCTGCAAGTTTTCTCAATGATATCCTGATGTTGTACTTTTTCTGTATGATTTTCAGCGTGCTCGCTGTGACGTACATTACTTCTTTGTCATTTTCAAATTTTATGATTGTGAACTTGCGTACTTCATCATCGTTCGCGATGATGTCGAGTATTGTTTCGAGTAGCATTCTTTCTTCATCTGTCTGCTGATTTGCCTCCAGCCAGCAAATTATCTTTTCTTTGTTCTCATATATGAATTCTAGTCTCTTGTGCAGTTTTTCGTGCTCGATGATGTCTAATAATATTTTGATTGACGCGAACATTTGCGCGTACATTTGTATTCTTCTCGCGTTCATGTTTGTTTTGTCATAGTCAATCTTCTCTTCGAGCTCGTACAGTTCTTGTCTCACGAGTTTCTTGAACGTGATTTCATTATTATTCAAATACTCAATGACTTTTTTGAGCAGAATGTAGCCCCAACCGTGCACATCGTCATCTTCTGTCATGAATGCTGTCTTTCTGTCTTTGAACGTCATGCTATTTACTTTTAGCACGATTGTTCTGTCTTTCAGCGCGTCGTCGGCGATGTAGAAGTTATTGCTAGTAATGATTATGCTGTTCTTGAGTTCATATTCTTCGATTTTTAAGTTACTCCTACCTCTCTTCACGAGATATGAGCCTGTCACATATGCCTTTAGTAGTTTTTGAACCTCGATTCTCGTCATCTCAGCGTCATCAATCAAAACAGGGGTGTAACTCTGCGTCAACAACTCTATCGTTCTGAATTCGCTCTGAAGTGTGTCGTTCGACCCTTCATTGTTCAAAAATGCGATTGTTGTGAAGAATCTCGCTAGTGTTGTCTTACCTGTGCCCTTTTCACCATCGATGACGACAATTGGTCTCAACAGGTTATCTGTCTTCGTGAATGCACTATAAACTGTTGTTGAAAGTAGCACGAAGAGTTTTTCATACTCGCTGACATTAGCTAGTATATCATACACTTTTTCGATGTTACAATTTTCTAGTTCGATGTTCTTGTCTATAAGATTCTTGAGTTTTCGCGCGTCAGTCATTATGTATTTTTTGCTGTATTTGTCATACTCAACATTGAATTCTTCATACACATCTTCTATCTCGATTTTCTTTACGACTTCGAGTCTCTTCAAAATTGCAGTCAAGTAGTTCGTTAGTCTGTCGAGTGATACAACTGCGAGCGAGTTTTCTTTGAGTTTCTTCGCGATTTCTTCAACTGTTTTCTCGCGCAGGACGATTTTGTTGTGTGTTTCTGTGTCAGTGATTGTAACATCATATAGTGTTGTTGTGTCGCCGTTCTTGTGCAATCTGATTATTCGGTTTATTTCAATCTGCGCGTACGCGGCAAGTTTGCTGTGTGCCGGATACTTCTTGTCCTCATCATATCTCACCGTCACGAGTTTTATACCCTCATTTGACATCGTTACAAACTTCTTTGTGTTCATTGTCCGCTCGATTTCTTCATAGATGAATGTGTTGAGTTTTGTAATTGCATATTTTTCGAACACACTTTTCACAGTGTTCTTGAATTTTTTCAGTTCTTCTTCACTCATTACTGTCGCTAGAATTGATAATGCGCTGACTTCTTCGATTTTCTTTCTGTATGTTGTCTCGACAGCCTTGACTCTGTCATTGATTTCTTCGTCATGCAGTAGCTGTGCAAGTGTCTTGATTATCTTTTTCGCGCTCTCTTCGCTGATGTTTGTGTATTTACGCACGAATCCTGATAACGCGAGTGAAATAAAGTGTCTGCGTCCCTTTTGATAAAACTCAGCGAGTTTTTCGCTGAGTTCAATCGCTACTTGTTTTAACTTGTCATCATCGAGTTCCGTCAGCATTACATTCTCTTTCTCCTCTTCGCGTTGTATCAGTCTGAGTTTTTTGATGTAATTGCGAATCGCGTGCACGAATTCTATCGTGCTCACTGTCTTATATTGTAGCAATTCTACCTCGATGGGCTCGTCATATTTTATATTGTAACTGAAGGGCAGCCTCATTACTCTCGCGAAGTCAAAGACAGCGCGGTCGACTTCGATGTCTAAATTGCGTTCGCTGAATTTTACTTCGAATCTCTCTGCGAATGCGTTCATGAGTCTCTTGAAATTGGCGTCCGCGACTCTGAACAGCTCTTCTTCGCTGTTTACTGAATCTGTATCTGTAATGAAATCCTCAAGTTGCATTGTTTTATCGGTGATTATCAAAACCTGCACTCCGCCTCCCGATTTTATTATTGTTGTTTCGATGTTTGTCTTTTCTTCAAATTTGCGCACGACATCGAGTATTTTTTCGAGCTCCTCGGCCGTCACGGGGCGGTGTAAATCAAAGTCGAAGGGGAGGCTAAGAACCTCGGCGACTTCACGTGCAATTCTCTTTGCTGTTCTGAAAGTGTTGATTGAGTAGTATAAGTTATTGTGTATGTTCTTCTCGACGAATTCTCTTACGCGTGCATCGTTCTCGTACAATTCTCTTACTTTGAACGCCTGTTGCACGAATTTACCCTGTTTGCTCAATGCTGCGATGAAAAAGTAGGTTTCGCGGTCCGCTCTGCTGTAATATTGCTGTAAATACTCAACCGCACTCTCAACCAAAACATTTAAATTGTGCGGCGTAAGATGTATTATGGGGGTCGTGCAGGGGGTTTCCATTTTATATCACCTTCACAATTTTTTAATGACGAGCTCACCTCCGTCCTTTTTCTCGATAATAACGAAATAAGAGGGAGCAAACTCATTAACAAAGTCACGAGGCAGATAGATCACAGCGCGGTTGTCATGTTTGCGAATTACAATCTTTCTTATCAGTTTATCCTCGCAAAGTTTCATTGCCTTCATTTGCACTCACTATTAAATTGGTTGGACTGGAAGATTTAAATGATGGAACTGAGTAATTTTCTCAAAAATGTCCCATACTACCTCTTCATATACATTATAGACTATTACAGGGTAGTGTGCGAGGTAATCAAGTCTTATTGCCGTGACAATATCATGATAACCAAGGAGCTCTTGAGTTGCGGTCTTCTTGAGCTCTTTCAACTTTTCGACAACCTTGTTTGGCACACCGGGAGCGACAAATGCACTACTGATATTTTCAACATCTTTCGACAGATAATGATTCACAGTAATATTGCTAATGAATTGATTTTTCACGTGCCCCATGAGGTACTCTAAAAACCTAGAGTTAGACAAGAACATCGCATTCATTGCGCGCATCGAACGCAGTTTTAATTTTACATTATAATGTGCAAAGTATCTATCAACTCTTTTGATACTCAGCAATTTATCGTTAGGTTTCAGATTGTATTTGCCAATATAATACTGCAACCAGCTATCGAGCAGTGGGTGCAGTGGGAATAGTGTAACTTTATCCTTGTACAGTTTATCTCTGTAAAATTCAATTACGCCTTTGTCGAACAAGACATTCTTGACCTTGACACGCTGAATTTCGGTACCCCTTGCACCTGTGTAACTGCCTAATAAAACCAGCGTTATTAACTTATCCTTGGTACGCTCGCGAATGCGTCCTGCCTCATACATTTTATGTATCCTATCGAGCTCAAGTTGAACTTGAGCAGGAGTAGTCATTCTCGAAATCGTGCTCTCGTAATCCTCTGCATCAACCTTGATTCCCTTGCCACCGAAGATTGACTTCATGGTAAACTCATAATCAAAGACAATCCCTCTTCTGCTCGCAACAAACTTAATCAGTGCTCCAATGTATGCAACAAACTTTTCTATAGTCTTTGTTTTGTATTTTACAACTCTGCCTTCTTTATTCACGAACCCAGATGCTAAAGAGGTGAAAAATTCATCGAGTAGCTCGGTATCGATAGTATACTTCTCATAACTACCAAACTTGCGCTCCAGAAACGCCAGAAAGTTACCGAGGACTAATACAACATTCTTGTACGTGCTCTCTGCGATTATTCTCTTTCTGTATTTCTTTTCATACCTGCTCAGGAAATCGTCAATGTCGCGCAAACTTATCTCAATCTCACTGACCATTGTGTTACGCACAACAGGCATCGCCTTTGCATTTGTTATTCTCAACTTCCTAAACAACTCCGCGCGAACACTCATACTGCATCACTCACCTCTCTGTTTACACCATTCATTTATAAACAGGGAACTGTTGTGTGTAATATTATTACACTTTCTTTCGTTAAACGAAAATAAAACGTCTGAAAAATTACAAGATTGTACATAAAAGTACATTAGAGAAACGTATCTCTTCATCGCCCGGAACAAATAGCATCGGGGGTTCAAAAAAGTTTGGAAAAAAGTCAGTCGCGCCACTTGCTCTCGTCGAGTTCCCCTTCGGTCTTGGCAACTATGGTAGTTCCAGCGAGGTCTCCGGTAACGTTGACCATCGTCCTGCCCATGTCGAGTATCGCGTCGATTCCAAGAATCATGGCGTAGGCCAATGCCACTGGGCTTCCCGGGCTCAGGTCGAGGCCGACGCTCTGGAGAA
>Ga0256842_1001713_pt1 | contig 17073 bp, 8 predicted proteins | sample 4559240metaG_FD_185973 | JGI IMG/M metagenome (GOLD analysis project Ga0256842, IMG submission 185973) | Hydrothermal vent microbial communities from Guaymas Basin, Mexico - 4559-240 | ecosystem: Environmental > Aquatic > Marine > Hydrothermal vents | place: Mexico: Guaymas Basin | collected...
AGCTTTTACATCACGCAAATTTTCCATAGAAACAGGCTGTCCTCCGGAAGTATTATTAGTAATCGTTACAACAATAAATTTTATTTTAGAAGCATCGTTCTCATCAAAAACTTTCTCTAATTTTTTTATGTCAACATTTCCTTTAAAAGGATATTCTAATTCTGTATGAAAAGCCTGATCTATTGTACAATCAATTGCTTTTGCTTTTCTAAATTCAATGTGTCCTTTAGTTGTATCGAAATGCGAATTTCCTGGTACTATATCGCCTTCTTCTACTAATACCGAAAACAAAACATTTTCGGCAGCTCTACCTTGATGAGTTGGCAAAAAATATTCAAAGCCTAATATATTTTTAATTGCAGATTTCATTTTATAATATGACGAAGCTCCTGCATAAGATTCATCTCCTAACATCATCTCTGACCATTGCTGCTCACTCATAGCACCAGTCCCTGAGTCAGTAAGCAAATCGATAAATACGTGTTCCGATTTTAGATTAAAAAGATTATAGTTAGCATCTTTTATCCATTGTTCTCTTTGTTCTTTGGTGCTCTTTTTAATAGGGGCCACCATTTTTATTCTAAACGATTCTGAAAAAGGTAATTCCATTTTATATTTTTTTTGTTATTATTTATATTATTGATTGATGATAATTCTTTTGAACGCATAAAAACTAGAATCTTATGATACAAAAATTCCAAAAGTTTATTAAAAAAAGTGGTAAAAGAATTATATCCAAGCGTTGCTTAAGAAAAGATAAAAAAGCGATCTCTTTTCTTGATATTTATGAATATTCGAAGAACTCGAATCGATAAGCTATTTAAAGTATTAGCAATCATGCCCACAAATTTACAAAAAATATAAATTCAAATCGCACAAAATTCATGTTTTTTATACTTCCTTATTTCTAAAAGTTTATGTAATATTGTGAAAAGAATTAATAAGAATCAATTTATTAATAAAGCAACTATAATTAAAACTAACTTTCTAAATATTAATTATTTAGATTATTATTAAAACATATGAAAAATAATAAAAATACACCCATCGACTTTAGTATTGTTCAAGAAAAAATTAAAGCTAGTGGATTAAAAAGTGTAGGTAAAGCTTCTATTAGAGAACTTGTTAGATTAATCAACGAAATAGAAGATTCTAGTGGCGAGAAATTTATAAGAATGGAAATGGGTGTACCAGGTCTAACCCCTCCAGAGGTGGGGACGAATGCTGAAATTAAAGCATTAAAAGCTGGCGTCGCTGCCAAATACCCAATGATAGATGGTGTTGCACACTTAAAAGATGAAATATCTCTTTTCGTTAAAAACTTCTTAAATATTGAAGTTAGTCGAGAAGGATGTATCCCTACTGTTGGTTCTATGCAAGGCGGTTTTGCTTCGTTTCTAATGTCTTCGAAACTAAATCCTAAAAAAGACACTGTTCTTTTTATCGACCCTGGATTTCCCGTTCAAAAGCAACAACTAGATGTTCTTGAACTAAAATATGAAACATTTGATGTTTACAATTATAGAGGGGAATTGTTACGAGAAAAACTAGAAAACTTTCTTTCTAAAGGTCATATTTCATCTATCTTATATTCTAACCCCAACAATCCATCTTGGATTTGTTTTACCGACACAGAGCTTAAAATTATTGGAGAATTAGCAGATAAATACGACGCTATTGTTGTGGAAGATTTGGCGTACTTCGCAATGGACTTCAGAAAGGATTATTCTATTCCTGGTCAAGCTCCATATCAACCAACAGTTGCCAATTATACAGATAACTGGATGCTGCTTATTTCAAGCTCAAAATCATTTTCTTATGCAGGTCAACGGGTTGGAATGATGATTATCAGTAATCAATTATATGCTAGAAAATATGATACTTTGGAAGCTAAATTTGGGAAAGCTGAATTTGGCTATAATATGATTTACAAAGTATTATATTCCTTATCTTCTGGGGTAACACACTCTGCTCAATATGGGCTTGCCGCTATGTTAAAAGCTGTAAATAATGGTAGTTACAATTTTGTTGCTGAGATTCGCGAATATGGAGAGCGTGCAAAAATAATGAAGAAATTGTTCACCGATAATGGATTTTCTATTGTCTACGACAAAGACGAAGATCAACCATTAGCCGATGGGTTCTATTTTACTTATTCGTATAAAGATATGTCAGGTATAGATTTATTAGAAGAAATGATATACTATGGAATTTCAGCTATTTCTTTATCCATAACTGGTAGCGAACGTAGCGAAGGCATTAGAGCTTGTGTATCTCAAACTCAACGAAGCCAATTTGATGATTTAGAAAAAAGATTAAAACTTTTTAACGAACATCATTCATAAAATCTTATTACATGATATAAAGGAGGCTATCTTAAATTAGATGGTCTCCTTAATATGTATATCATTTTTAACTCATCCCCAATAAACCTCAAAATTTGAAATCTCTTTCAAGCTATATATTTTTTATTTTTATTTTCTGTAGTCTTAATAGTTCTGCTCAGAAATATACCATAAGTGGATATGTAAAAGATAATAGCTCTAACGAAGATTTAATTGGAGCAAATGTAGTTGTAAAAGAGCTAAACGAAGGAACAGTAACTAATAAATACGGTTTTTTCTCTATCACTATTCCAAAAGGTAAATACACTTTAGAAATTAGTTTTATCAGTTTTAAAACTATTAATAGAACTATTGACCTTAAAAAAAACATTAAACTTAAAATTAATTTAGAAACGGATAGTTACATGACCGATGAAGTTCTTGTTACAGGGAAGAGAACTGATGAAAATATCAAGAGTAAAGAAATGAGTGTGATAAAAATGCCCGTTGAACGAATTAAGGAATTACCTGTCCTATTTGGCGAGGTAGATATATTAAAAACCATACAATTATTACCTGGAGTGCAGTCTGGAGGCGAAGGCTCTTCTGGATTTTATGTTCGTGGTGGTGGCCCTGATCAAAATTTGATATTATTAGACGATGCAATCGTATACAACGCTAGTCACTTAATGGGTTTTATGTCTGTATTTAATGCCGATGCAGTTAATGATATCAAATTAATTAAAGGAGGTATGCCTGCCGAATATGGAGGTCGGTTATCTTCTGTATTAGATATTTCTATGAAAAATGGAAATAACAAAACTTATCATGCTAAAGGAGGCATTGGTCTTATTTCTTCGCGATTAACACTCGAAGGACCAATTGTTAAAGAAAAATCATCTTTCTTAATTTCTGGTCGAAGAACTTATGCCGATTTATTGCTAAAACCATTTGCCGAACCAGGAAGTAAAATGGAAGGATTTGGTTATTATTTTTACGATCTCAATTTAAAAGCAAATTATCAATTCTCAAATAAAGATCGGCTCTATTTAAGTGGTTACTTTGGTAGAGATGTTTTTAATATTGATAGAAAAAAAAGTGGATTAAAACTTTCTATTCCTTGGGGAAATTCAACAGCATCATTACGCTGGAATCACTTATTCAACGAAAAGTTTTTTATGAATACCACCTTGGTTTATACAGACTATAATTTTGAATTTATAGGAGAACAACAAGACTATGAATTCCGACTATACTCAGGACTCAGGGATTATAACCTAAAATCAGATTATAATTATTTGGGGTGGGTACGCCACAATATTAAATTTGGAATAAATATGACAAACCATACTTTTACCCCAAGTAGTGTAAGTGCAAAAATTGGGAATAGTAATTATGATTCTGGAAAAATATTAAAACAATATGCCAATGAATATGCCATTTATGTTGGCGATAATTTTGATGTATCAGAAAAGCTTTCTATATATGCAGGCATAAGAGGAACTTACTTTCAACAAATCGGACCCTACGATAGATTTATAAAAAATAATAGTGGTGAAAATACAGATACTTTAACATACAAATCGGGTGAAGAGATTGTCAATTATAAATATTTAGAACCTCGTTTTTCAGCACGATATATTATTGATAAAAAATCTTCTATAAAAGCTTCGTATACACAAAATTATCAATATGTCCACTTAGCAAATATTGCATCAGCAAGTTTACCTACCGATTTATGGGTTTCTAGTACCTCAGTCGTTCAGCCTCAATTTTCTACACAGTACGCATTAGGATACTTCAGGAATTTCTTAGATAATAATCTAGAAACATCTGTCGAGATATATTATAAAAATATGGGGCATATGATTGCCTATAAAGATGGCGCTCAGCCCAGTGATAACGCTGGAGACAATCCAGATAATAATTTCACTTTTGGAAAAGGAGAATCATATGGTGTAGAACTCTTTATCAATAAAAAAATAGGAAATTTCACAGGTTGGATTGGTTATACTTGGTCAATTACTAACCGAAAATTTGATGCTATTAATCACGGGAATTGGTATCCTGCAAAATACGATCGCAGACACGATTTGTCAGTATTAGCCTCCTATAAAATTAATAAAAGATGGTCAGTATCGGCTGTATTTGTTTTTGCAACAGGTAACACGATGACCATGCCTATCTCACGATATTTTATCGATGGTCAGTTAGTTACAGAATATGGCAATCGTAATTCCTACCGTATGAATAATTATCACCGTTTAGATTTATCATTAACACTAAAAGGTCTACAAACCAAAAAAATTAAATCTTTTTGGAATTTATCAATTTATAATGTTTACAACCGTTCAAACCCCTATTTTATTTATTTTGAAGAAGAAGGAAATATTTTTGAAGGTAACTTAAAAATTACGCCCTATCAGGTTTCACTTTTCCCTATCTTACCTTCGATATCTTGGAATTTTGAATTTTAATATAGATTATTTATCAAATAAAGATGTTTAACATTTATCAATATATCGAAAAATTAAAAGTGATAACAACTGTTTTTATACTTATGTTTTTGTTATCTAGATGCGAAAAAGAAATAGATATAACACTACAAGATACAGTAACAAAACTTGTTGTTGAAGGCGTTATCGAAACAGACCAATATGCCTATGTTACTCTTTCTAAAAGCTCCCCTTACTTTGCTTCGGTAGACAAAAACACATTCCAAAATATGTTTGTTAAAGATGCTTTAGTTATTGTTTCTGATGGCATTCTTTCCGACACCCTTATTTTTGACACAGTTCCTTTTTATCCTCCTTTTCGATTTCAAGGTCATAAAATAAAAGGGCAATCCAACACAACTTACTCTCTAAGAATAGAATACAACAATCAAATATATACTTCTACAACTCAACTTTTGGAGCCCATTCCTATAGATAGTGTAAAATATCAGTACAGAAATGGAAGTGATAGTTTAGGAATGCTCCGTCTTTATGCCAACGACCCTATTAACCAAACCAATTATTATAAAATTTCATCATTAAACAACGATATAGATTTTAGTAAAGAAATACCCGTTTGGGTTCATCCTAATCACTCGGTTACAGATGACCGATTTTTTAATGGTAAATTAGTAGAAGCCACCATATACAAGGGTAAAAACCCTATGAAACCAGCAAGTTATTACGAAGAACATAGCGAAGATTGGTGGGCCTTTAAAATAGGTGATAATATTACCGTAAAATTGAGTCAATTAGATTACGAAAGCTATATTTTTTGGAGAACAACAGAACAAGTTATTACCACTAGTGATAATCCTTTTGCAGCACCAACCACTGTACAAACTAATATAACGCCCAATGCATTAGGAACTTGGTCGGCTTACGCATCGAGTACTAAACAAATAATTATAGCAGAAGATATCATAATTCCATAAAGGTAGGCTTCTTTTTTCATTCATAATAATAAGTAATCGCATACTTAAAATTATTTTCTTATATTTGTATCTAAATTAATAAAATAAAAAATTAGAAATGAAAAATTTTAAATTATTTGGATTGATGTTACTAGCTGGAACATTAATTTTCAGTTCTTGTAAAAAAGATGAAGAGACAACAACAGCAGCTCCTGCTATTACTTTTTCTAATGGAAATGATGCTCTTGTTTTTGATGGAACAAACGCAATTGACGTAAATGTAGACGCAACTGCAGAAGCTAAAGTTGATGAATTTAAATTAGTTAAAGTTATAAACGATACTAATGGTTCTTCCGAAACTCCAATATCTGTTGATTATGATTTTGAAGGTGAAACTAGTGGTTCATACAGATTTCAGAGAACAACTTCAGAAATAGCAATTGATTTAGCTAACTCTACTGACGATCCTAAGAAAGTAGAATATAAATTTTCTTTAACGGATAAAGATGGTGCCGTTAAGAATGCTATTTACACTGTTACTATGGCTGCAGCTTCTGGAAACCCTATCCATACTTATTCAGCTACACTAATGGGTGCTCAAGACAATGCTAATACTGGTAGTTTCTTTGCTTCTACTAATGGAAATGTATATTTAACTGCTGATGCTAATAACAATTCGAGCTTAATTGATATTATCTATTATTACGGTTCTTCTAATGAAGCAACTTTATGTGCACCAAACGATGTTACTGTTAATGGAGGTACAGGAAACTTATCTTTAGCAACTGGATTAACAACACAAAATGCCACTACATTTACAACAACAACCGTATCAGCAAGTACTTTTAATGCTATGTCTGACGATACAGGATTTGATGCTATTACATCTTTCCCTGAAACAAAAATGGTTACACTTGCCACTGATAATGTAATTGCATTTAAAACAGCGGCTGGTAAAATTGGTTTAATCAAAGTATCTTCAATTACTACAGGAAATACTGGTTCTATGACCATTGACGTTAAAATTCAAGAATAATCAATAGAAATAATATTCTATATAAGCCTTTCAAATATTTGAAAGGCTTTTTTTTATTTTCTATATTTCCACAACAATTTACATATTTTCTGCTAATTTTGTATGAAATACTAAAACTGGTAATATGAATTCTGATATAGAAATTGCAAGGAGTGTAAAGACACAACACATAAGAGAGATAGGTGCCCAATTAGGAATTACTGAAGAAGATCTTCATTATTGTGGAAATAATAAAGCAAAACTCCCTTTAAAATATATCGACGAAGAAAAGATAAAAAAATCTAATCTTATTCTTGTTACAGCCATGACACCTACTCCTGCTGGAGAAGGTAAAACAACAGTTTCCATAGGTCTTGCACAAGGCATGAATAAAATTGGGAATAAAACTACAGTTGTATTGAGAGAGCCTTCTTTAGGACCCGTTTTTGGAATAAAAGGAGGAGCTGCTGGTGGAGGTTGGTCTCAAGTATTACCAATGGAAGATATTAACTTACATTTTACTGGAGATTTAGCAGCCATCGAAAAAGCTCATAATTTATTATCTGCACTTATCGATAATAACCTTCAGCAAACTAAAGGTAATTTGGGACTAGACCCTCGAACTGTGGTTTGGAAAAGAGTTATGGATATGAACGAAAGAGCACTTCGTCATATTGTAGTAGGATTAGGCGGCAAAACACAAGGCGTTCCTCGTGAAACAGGATTTGATATTACAGCGGCTTCGGAAGTTATGGCCACTCTTTGTTTAGCCAATAATTTACCAGATTTGAAACAAAGACTTGGTAATATATTTGTGGGATATACATACCAAGGAAAAGCTATTTATGCCCGAGATTTAAAGGCTCAAGGAGCAATGGCAGCACTACTTAAAGATGCAATTAAGCCCAACTTAGTCCAAACTATCGAACATACACCCGCAATACTCCATGGTGGCCCATTCGCTAATATTGCACAAGGAACAAATTCGATTATTGCCACAAAAATGGGCTTATCATTATCCAAATATGTAGTTACAGAAGCAGGCTTTGCCTCCGATTTAGGAGCCGAAAAGTTTTTCGATATTAAATGTCAATACGGAAACTTAGAGCCTAAAACAGTTGTAATTGTTGCAACTATAAGAGCTTTAAAACACCACGGGGGAGTGAAAAAAGAAAATTATAATTTAGAAAATGTTGATGCTGTAAAAAAAGGCTTAGCTAATTTAGATAAACACATCGAAAACATGAAAAAATATGGACTGACTCCTATTGTGGCTATTAATAAATTTGTAAGCGATACCGAAGCAGAAATAAAAGCAGTACAAAAAAGAGTATCCACACATCAAATATCGGCAATTGTTGCAGATGTATGGGGCAAAGGAGGTGATGGGACCATCGATTTAGCAAAAGAGGTAGTAAAAATAGTATCTGAGTATAAAGGAGGATTCAAACCTCTATATGATTTTGCATTAACTGCTGAAGAAAAGATTGAAATAATAGCAAAAGAAATATACGGTGCCGATTCCGTAGAATATTCTTTGACAGCCAAAAAAGTTTTAAAACAATTACCAGAATTAGGGATGGATAAAGTTCCAGTCTGCATTGCTAAAACTCAGAATTCATTTTCTGACAATAGAAGATTACTAGGTAGACCAACAGGATTTACTGTGAAAATTAGAGATGTAGAAATTAATGCAGGCGCAGGCTTTATTGTTCCCATTGCAGGTCCAATAATGCGTATGCCTGGTTTACCTTCTTCCCCATCTGCCGAAAAAATTGACATTGATGATGAAGGAAATATTTCTGGATTATTTTAATATCTATATTGCCCTTCTAAACGTCGTTCATATTTGATAAAGCACCGGCAAGTAATTTGGTTTTAAAAAATATGAATACACATTTATTTTGAGAGTGCATAGCACCGAAAAACAAAAATCAGCTTTAGCTGAATGTGTTTCAACGACTTGCTATAAATTTATAACTTGAGTAGAATGCAAAATACCAATTACAAAGAACTCATGTTTTTTTTTGATGTGGTGGACAACTTCGAAATCAAAAAGATTACGTATATATATACACTTTGAATTAACTTATCAACCTTAATAATCTAATACTTATAATAGCTTCTTACACTATTTTCAAATAAATTGGAGTTATTAAAAAAAACAAAAAGCTTTCAAATATTTTGAACAGCTTCCTTGATAATTCTAAAAGTAATATAAATTAACTCTAATATTAATTTCTGAAACAACGAACAGACATTCCTGTGTTCATAGACCCGACATCTGTAATAGCCGAAAAGGAGCATTAGTGTATCATATATAAACATAAGCTGCTGAAATACTAGTGTACACCAATAAGCAAGAATTATTTTATAATTAAAATACGATCTATTAATATCACCAAGATTCAACCACATATTCAAATGTAGCATAAGGCGTTGCCATTGATCCATTTCCTGAATAGCTGTAGTTTTCGTAATATGTATTTCCAAATAAAAATACAGGTAGGCTTATTAATAAAACTGAAATAATACGTTTCATACTAATAATATTTAATGTATTAATAATTGCGTAACATTTATTAATTTTATATTAGTATACTAAGTTTAACATATTAAAAATACTTAATCGTTAAAAAAACATTAAAAAAAGATGCTACATAATCTTAATACAATATGTTTCTTATGCGATATAATTAACACAAATTAAAAATTGGTTTTACCATAAGCCTAATTAATAACGCATTTATAAATATTCACACATTGTCACTTAAGCGTTAATAAAACAACCAAACAACTGATTATTAAGCTTTTGTGTGATTATTTATTTGTATTACGAGAAGTTTTACTGTAACTTTGCTATTGTTATTTTTTTCAATATCACTAAAATATTTTATCATGAAAAAATTTGGAATTTTATTAATGTTTACATTGTTTTTATTTAATAACCATATACAAGCACAATACTTTAAGTATATGGTGGTAGATTTCGAAGGTTATCCTACAGGAGACATCTATAACGGAATAGAAGGTGGTTTTTCGTATAACGATGCTGTTGGCGAAATCGCAAACAATCCTAACACATCGAGCGATTGGATAGGAACACAGTGTTTAAAAGCAACCCTCACACATAATGATGGTTATGGAGGAATAGGACGTTATGTTGGTCATACAATAGAAATGGATGTAAATGCAGATTATTTTAATTTTTACGCTTACAATCCAACAAGTGGTGCAGTTACCATTACAATAGCCATACAAGATGATGACGGTACCGACCCTACTGTTGCAGTTAATTGGAATGCCGATGACGATGACAATTTTACAAAAACGATTACTATTGCCGAAAATACTGATTGGGAACTAATTTCAATACCTCTATCAGATTTTGTTGATGATGTAGCTTGGAATGGAACAACAAACGTTAACGGAGGAAATGGAATACTCGATATTGGGTATACAGGTAGTAACCCATCTGGATTAGCTTGTGTAGTTTTTACTTTTGCCGACGATGCTACTTTTAACGGAAAAGAAATATTCTTAGATAATTGGTGCTTTACAGAAGGCTTATTAATGCACGGAACTTCGGTTGTTGATTATCCAGATAACGACGACACTAACCCTATTAAAATGGGTGGTTTTTCAGATGCAGGAGGAACTGGTCATCCTGAAAATATGCCATCTGAATTTAATGGATTATTCTCGCCTCAAGCTTCAGAGCAAAAATTCTGTAATATGAATTGGTTTATTTCATGGGCTGGTAGCGGCGATGGAACAAATGCAAATAAATTACCTGGTTCAGAGGTACAAACATTAATTGATGATGGTTACACTCCTATGATTACGTGGGAGCCAATGTTTTTAGATTATGATAGATTAGCGGCAGAACAACCAAGTTTGGCAGATATTAATAATGGGAATTACGATTCCTACATTACAAATTTTGCAAACCAAATTGCAACATATTCTGGTAACGTTCAAATAAGATTTATGCACGAAATGGATGGCAATTTTTATCCTTGGTGTGTACCTGTTAACGGTTTCGATGCCGACTTATATAAAAATACATACAGACATGTAGTTGATATTTTTAATGCACAAGGTGCAACAAATGTTGAATGGGTATGGTGCGTAAACGGCCTTTCAATGCCTCAACAACCGAATAACTGGTTTGTAAACTATTATCCTGGCGATAATTATGTTGATATAGTTGGTGTTGATGTTTACAACCATCCTATTGTAACTCCTACTCCTACATGGCGTTCTTTAATTTACGAAGGGGGACACCAAATGTATTATATGCAAAAATATTTTAGCCACAAACAAATGTATATACCAGAAGTAGGATGTAGAGAACGTTACAGTAACGAAAATAATTCGCAAAGCAAAGCGTATTGGATAGAAAATGTAGCAAAATTGTTTAAATCTGTTTACGATGATTACGATGCAATAATGTGGTTTAATGTTGATAAAGAGCACGATTGGAGAATTAATTCAAGTCCAGAAGCCTTAACAGCTTTTGAGAATTCATTTTATAATGATCCTTATTTTTCTTGTGGAGCATCATCTCCAACACTAAGTTGGGGAAATGGAACATTTACAGAATCTCAAAATAATGATGGTTCAATAGGCGATTCACTTATACTAACTTTATCTGGTGAAACTTTTTCAACAATAGGTAATTTAACAAGTGGTTCTAACTATACAACTAGTAATGTACCTAGCGGACTTACTGTAAATATTTACACAAACGATGCTAATCATGCAACTATTTATTTTTCAAGTACTGCTACATCTCACGAAAGCACAAACAGTATTTCAAACTTAGAGATATCATTCTCAAACAGTGCATTTTCAGGAAACGATGCAAGTACAATATTAAACTCAACAAAATCTGATTTAGTTGTTAATTTTTTCGATACCCCACTAGACCAAATGTTTGCTGATTATGACAATATTGATTTAGATTTTACAGGTTTCGGAGGAAATGATTTTGCAGAAATATATAACCCATACCAAACAGGTATTAACACAAGCGATTCGGTTGGTTATACAAATTCTGGTAGCGAAGTTTGGGCAGGTATAGCAGGCAATTTAAGTAATACCATAGTTTTTGGACCAAACACTGTTATTAGAATGAAGGTTTATGCTCCTAAAATATGTAAAATCACCATGAAATTAGAAGACCAAACAGATGCAAACATTAATCATGCTGTGCAATTAACAAATACACAGATAAATAATTGGGAAGAAATGGAATTTGATTTCTCAGGAGCACAATCAAACACTTATGATAAAATAGTACTATTTTTCGATATTGATTCAACTCACGTAAATCCTTATTATTTTGATGATATTGAATTGATTGCAAATACTCTACAGGATAATGTCAAAAACATTATTAAAGACAACTCTGTAACAGTTTACCCTAATCCTTTTAATAACAATATTACGATAAATACTATTGATGCCCAAAGCATTAATATTTACAACAGTATAGGTAAACTTGTTTTTAGCTCAAAGATTAATTCTCGAAATCAAGAGATTGATTTATCAGAGCTGAATAATGGCTTATATATATTAAGAGTATATTCAAAATCAGGAATAAAACAAACTAAAATTATTAAAAAATAAGTATACTATCAGCAAGAAAACTATCAATTAAAACGATTAGTTTTCTTGCTGATTATTATAAATCTTCACTAAGACTTTTAACTGATTAAATATGAAAATCCTATTATTTATTACAAGCCTGCTACTCTCTATAGCATTACAAGCACAGACATTTACAACATCGGTTGCTACTGGGGCTGATGATGCGGAAGAAGAAATTGCTTCTGGGACTTGCAATATATCAAGTAGTGATCTTGAATTAATAAACGATTATAATTTAAGTAGCAGCGAACAAATTGTTGGTATAAGATTTACGAACATCGATATACCGGCAAATGCTACAATAACAAATGCATATATCCAACTTACGGTTGATGAAACTACCACAACATCAACTAACCTTACAATAAAAGGAGAATTAACAGAAAATTCTCAAACATTTAGCACTAACTCTGCTAACATAAGCTCCCGAACAAATACAAATGCAAGCGTTGATTGGAATTCTGTTCCTGCTTGGAGTGGTGTAGGAGATGCTGGAGTAGACCAAAAAACACCAGATTTATCGAGTGTTGTGACAGAAATAATGACTCATAATTCATGGTCACAAGGCAATGCTTTAACATTCTTTATTACAGGTAGCGGTCAGAGAATAGCGGAATCTTATGATGGATCTTCTGCAGATGCTCCAGAGCTGATTATTGAATACACTTTGGTTGTATACGATAACGATTTAGCAATAAATATTATTAATCCAAATACTTCAATACTGCCAAATGCATCTGTTTCTATTGAAGTAGAAGTGACAAATTTAGGAAACAATACCCAATCTAATTTCGATGTTTCCTATTCTGTAGATAATGGTACTACAACAACAGAAACAACTTCCTTAAATTTAGCACAAGGAGAAACAGGCTCCTATACTTTTACACAAACCGCTGACATGTCTGTTCCTAATACATATAATGTTAACGCTGAGGTAATTCTTTCCTCTGATGAGTATATTGCTAACAATTCTACTTCAGAAAATGTAACTGCAGAATCTGCAAATGTAGACGATATTCATTGGGGCAGCACAAACGACCCTCTTAATGGGCTTACCATTACTTGGCGTAGTAATGGTTCGGCAGATCAAATTAAATGGGGTTACACAATTGATTATAATGAAGGTACTCACGCTGCAACTAGTAGCTCCTCTTGGAATCCTAATACGCTATTTAATTTTACATTCCCTGACGGCGTAACTCCTGAGGCTACAATTCATTATTCAATCTACAATTCAGATATTGACGGATGGACAGCAGATAAAACTTTTGCAACATCAAAAAGTCCTGCCGCATCAACAACTCAGTATTCTTTTACTGTTTTAGGCGATAGTAGAACTAATTTAAGTGATTGGCAATCTGTTGCAAATGCAACCGAAGAAAATGAATTTGCAATTTTTGTAGGAGATATAGTAGAAGACGGAAGTAATGAAAGTCAATGGAACGATTGGTTTAGTTATGGAGACAACCTTGTTTCTGACAACTTAATTTATCATTCTTTTGGTAATCATGATGGTTTAGGCAGTCCAAATTTCACCGATTTATATACACTTCCTGGCGACAACTATTCATACTCTTATGAATATGGTAATGCAATATTTATATTTATTTATATGGAAGATGCTTCGCACGAAACCGATTTAGCTTGGTTGCAAAATACACTTGCCAATACAGATAAAACATGGAAGTTCGTAACCTTCCATAGACCTTTCTTTACTTCAGGTGGACATGCAGGGGAAATGGATAGCTTTTTTGATACTTGGTGGCAAGCATTTGACGATTATAGTGTTGATATGGTTTTTAATGGTCATACTCATAACTACCAAAGATCGAAACCTATAAATAGAAACATAAGCACAAGTGCTCCTGTTTCGGAATATGGTAGTGAGGCAGGACAAGGTAGATGCCAAATCATTACAGGTGGCGCAGGAGCTCCAATGGTTGACACAGACCCTTCTAAATGGTGGTTTGAAACTGGCCAGAGAGTACTTCACTATTGTACCGTTGATATTGATGGCGAACAATTATCATTTAAAGCAATAGATGCAAATGATAATATTATTGATGAATTTATAATTACAAAAACAACTGACCCTATTGCGACTTGGTCGCCGTTAGAGTTTAATGAAAGCATAGTTAATAATGGTAGTATTGATAATTCTATTTCTGTTCTATTAGAAAATGGAGCGGAATTCTCAACAACTGGTCAATTAACTGAGGGTACGCATTTTAATACATCTAATATTCCTTCTGGTTTATCGGTAAATATTAATGTTTTAGATAATACAAATTCTACAATTACACTTACAGGTTCAGCAGCTTTACACGAAAGCATTAACAATATCTCAGATTTAGGAATATCGTTTACCAATGCTGCTTTTAATAGTTTAACTGCTAGTCAAATAATAAACTCTTCAAGAAACGATATATCGGTAAATTACTTAAATGCTCCACAAGACCAGATGTTTGCTGATTATGACAATATTGATTTAGATTTCTCTATTGCATGGGGATCGGGAACCGCTTTTACAGAGATTAACAATACTATTTCTGGCGGTATAAATACAAGTGGACGTATAGGACAGGTTGTAAATAGTGGTAGTAATACTTACGATGGGGTTGCTGCTAACTTAAGTAATAAAATTATTTTTGGACCAAACAGTATCATAAAAATGAAAGTTTATGCTCCAAATACAGGTACAATAATCCTTAAGCTAGAAGACCAAGCTGATGCAAATGTAAATGCAGAAAGATATTCGGCTTGTTCAACAACAGGAACGTGGGAAGAATTGACTTTCGATTTTTCAGGAGAACCATCAAATACATACAATAAGATAGTTTTAATGTTTAATGCAGGTACAGCTGACAGCGAAACATATTATTTCGACGATATTGAATTAATTGCAAATCCGACAAGTAGTAATCCTATTATAACATGGTCTGGTGCCGATTTTAATGAAAGTGCAAACGGTAATATAGGAAACTCTATTTCTGTTCTATTAGAAAACGGAGCACAATTTGCAACAACAGGTCCATTAACAGAAGACACTCATTTTACAGTTTCAAATATTCCACAAGGTTTGACTGCAAGTATTAATGTTATCGATAACACAAATGCAGAAATAAGTCTTCAAGGGTCAGCCGATTCGCATGAAAATAGTAATAGCATTTCAAATTTTGGAATTTCATTTACTGATAATGCATTTAGTGGATACGCTGCAAGCGAAATACAAAACTCTACAAAAACCGATATTTCAATTAACTTTTTCGATGACGCAACAAACCAGATGTTTGCAGACTACGACAATATTGATTTAATTTTCGAGGGCTTTGGCGGAAATGATTTTGCAGAAATATATAACCCATACCAAACAGGTATTAACACAAGCGATTCGGTTGGTTATACAAATTCTGGTAGCGAAGTTTGGGCTGGAATAGCAGGCAATTTAAGTAATACCATAGTTTTTGGACCAAACACTGTTATTAGAATGAAGGTTTATGCTCCTAAAATATGTAAAATCACCATAAAATTAGAAGACCATACAGATGCAAACATTAATCATGCTGTGCAATTAACAAATACACAGATAAATAATTGGGAAGAAATGGAATTTGATTTCTCAGGAGCGCAATCAAACACTTATGATAAAATAGTGATCTTTTTCGATATTGACTCAACTCATGTAAATCCTTATTATTTTGATGATATTGAGCTTATTGCAGACCCTACAATAACATCAACTCAAAATGTGATTAATAATAGTTCTGTAATAGTGTATCCAAATCCTTTTAATAACAATATTACAATAAATACTATTGATGCCCAAAACATTAATATTTACAACAGTATAGGTAAACTTGTTTTTAGCTCGAAGATTAATTCTCGAAATCAAGAGATTGATTTATCAGAGCTGAATAATGGCTTATATATATTAAGAGTATATTCGAAATCAGGAATAATACAAACTAAAATTATTAAAAAATAAGTATACTATCAGCAAGAAAACTATCAATTAAAACGATTAGTTTTCTTGCTGATAATTTTCAGTTTATATACAATCTGTTAAATACTTTCATGATTTCAGACCCATTTTGGGGACATGGATTTATCATTAATCAAAAAGTTTGTAAAAAGACTCAGTAGGTATAAAACACAAATCAGATTATATAATAGCTCCGAAAAATGGTATGGGATTTATCCTTAAAAATATCCGATAAATAAATTGAAATATATTTGTCTTTTTTGAGCCGAAAGTTCTGAATTTTTAATGAAGAGAAATAGAAACAACCTATATTGAACATTTTCTTTAATTATTCATCTAAAATTAAATAAGACCAACCTTCTGAATCATCAGTTTTTGATTTGGCTTCTATGCGCTCAATAACTTTTTTCTTGAATGCCCAAGCGGTATTAAGTCTTAAATCAACAATTTCTGATAATTCTACAGCGTTAATATCGCCTTTGTTAGCATAAACAAGAAACACAATATAAAATGCCTTTTGAATAGGAAAACGTAATCTATGGAATATTGTAAATACTGTTGATGATTCATGGTATCCACATTTAGTACAACGTTTAGAGAACTTATCTTTACCAACAAATCCTTTTGTATTTCCACACTTTAAACAAGAATAATCATCTTTCCATTTTAAATCAAATAAATATCTTTT
>Ga0256842_1001714_pt1 | contig 17070 bp, 15 predicted proteins | sample 4559240metaG_FD_185973 | JGI IMG/M metagenome (GOLD analysis project Ga0256842, IMG submission 185973) | Hydrothermal vent microbial communities from Guaymas Basin, Mexico - 4559-240 | ecosystem: Environmental > Aquatic > Marine > Hydrothermal vents | place: Mexico: Guaymas Basin | collected...
CTAATTTTTCTAAATTTCTATATTCAATAGTAACTATTTGATGCTCTAAATCTAGTAAATCATTTAAAAAACTGATTAAAAACCGTTTATTTTCTTCTGTTCCAAAAAGCCATTTAAAACCAAAATCGGTAAATGGGTCTATATATTTTTCTTTTATTGTCATACACATATTTTTTCCTTTTGAAAAGAGGAGAGCTTCTCTATCATTTTAATAGTTAAACCTGTAGAAAGAGCAATAGTTTTTATATCCAATCCAACTTTTAAAAGATTTTTTGCTATCTCTAACTGTTTATTCTTCTTTCCTTCTTCAATACCTTGTTCAATACCCTCATCTCTCCCCTGTTCCAAAGCAGTCTCAACAGCATAATCCATCACATTTTTATAATCTAATCTAGTTTTTAAATCGTGTTGATAAGCAAACTGTTTATCTTTTGAAAGTTCTAAAAATCTTGCTATATCAAACGCATCATTTATTAAATCATCATCTTTAAACACTTTTGGAACTTTCTCTAATTTTGCCATATTATTTAACATATATAACCAATGCTCTAAATGGTTAGAGAGTTCCGTTTCACTTTTTTGAAATTTTGGCATCTCTAAATAATAGTATGTTAATTTATCATAAAAAAGCTCTCCTCTTTTTGTATCATAAAGTTGTACTTTTGTAAGATATTCCTCTTTGTCTTCCTTCTTTTTACTCTTCTTCTTTTTATCCTCATTTTTTTCTTCTACCACTATCTCTTTTTCAGACATATTAAACTCTAATATCCCTATAAAATAAACCTTATTGAGTTCATAATCCCAATCCCCTTTTTTTGATTGCTCTTGAATCGGAAAACTTGTATAATAAACACTTCTATCTTTAAAATATCTCTGTTTTGAACGTTGTAGTTCCACTATAAAGTTGTTCTCTTTTTCATCAGTACAAAATATATCAAATATTGCCTTTCTATCGGAAATACTCAATCCTAATTTTTCTAAATTTCTATATTCAATAGTAACTATTTGATGCTCTAAATCTAGTAAATCATTTAAAAAACTGATTAAAAACCGTTTATTTTCTTCTGTTCCAAAAAGCCATTTAAAACCAAAATCTGTAAATGGGTCTATATACTTTTCTTTTATTGTCATACACATATTTTTTTCCTTTTAGGGATTATATCGGAATTGGGGATTATTCTTTGATCTGTTTCATTTCTCGTTCCACCTCTCCCTAGGTGTAATGAATAAGCTAAATTTCACTAAAGAGTAAAATAAGATAAAAGAAAGGATACCCACAAGGGGTATCCCTATAAATATTTATAAATTAGTTTAGTTCAAGACAGTCCGAAATAGAATAAAGACCAGCCTCTTTGTCTGCTAACCAGCTACCAGCTCTAATAGCACCTTTGCTAAAAGTGTTTCTTGAAGTTGCTGTATGGTTCAGTTCTAAAAACTCTCCATCATTATAAAAACCAACTGTATGACGCCCTACAATATCTCCACCACGAAGAGCCATAACAGCTATCTCATCTTCTGTTCTTTCACCTATATTACCATCTCTACCACTTACACGTACTTTATCTATATCTAAATTACGTCCTGCTGCTGCAGATTCACTTAATGTAAGAGCAGTTCCACTTGGTGCATCTTTTTTATGTTTATGGTGCATCTCTACAATCTCTATATTAAAACCCTCTAATGCAGAAGAAGCTTGATATACCAATTTATTTAAAAGTGCTACACCTAAAGACATATTTGTAGCATAAAGAATAGGCATTATTTCACTAGCATTTTTTAATAAGTTTAACTGATGTGTATTTAATCCTGTTGTCCCTATTACTAAAGGTTTAGGTGTTTTTATAGCCTCTTCTAGTAAAGACTCACAAGCATCAGGTAGTGAAAAATCTATAATAATATCACTAGCGTTTAAAAATGATTCCATATTTGAAGTAACCAATATAGATGGATCGATAGAAAAATCTAAATTATTACGGACATAAACACTACTTACACTCATATTAGGTGTTTCTTTTAAATCTTCTAATAGAAGTTTACCAACTCTACCACTTGCTCCAAATACTCCAACTTTAATCATTGTCTTACCTTATATATAATTTCTTATATGAATGATAACAAATCTAATATTAAAGATAGTGTTTGTAAATAGAAACACTATTTTTCATTTTTATTAATAAAACTACTGTATAATTTTATCAATTTAATTTAAAAGGAACTAACAATGGGTAAATATATAGAATTAACTGGTGCAGATTTCGAAGCAACACTTTCAGAGGGTGTATCTTTAGTTGACTTTTGGGCTCCATGGTGTGGACCTTGTCGTATGATCGCTCCTGTAATTGAAGAGTTGGCTGAAGACTTTGATGGTAAAGCTAAAATTTGTAAAGTAAATACTGACGAAGAGCAAGATATTGCTGTTAAATTTGGTATCCGTTCAATCCCTACAATCATGTTCTTTAAAAATGGTGAGATGGTAGACCAAATCGTTGGAGCTCAATCTAAACAAGCTCTTGCTGATAAAATTAACGCTCTTTTAGCGTAAATAAAAAAAGTAGTTTTAAGTGGCTAAAAAAAGAGGTAAAAGCCTCTTATCTTTATCCACATTACTTGCTTCTTTCTTCGGTGCAGCTATGATAGCTGCTGCCTTTGCCTACTTCAACTACAAATTTTCAGAATATAAATTTATTGATTTTAAAAAAAATATTTTTTATGAAAAAAGTGATATTTTTATACCAAAAAAAGATAAATATATAGTTATTTTCTACTCATCACGAGATAAAAATACAATGGATTTATTGGCTCAAATAGATTTAAATATTCCTATTATCGCTATTGATTATTATAATAAAGTTCGAAAAAATAGTAAAAATACAACTTTTTTAAGAAGTGGTACTCAAACTTCACTTATGTTTATACAGAGATTTAATATCTATAATTCACCATCTATTTTCTTTATAAAGAAACATAAAAACTCTCTTTATAAACAAGATAGTATGATTCGTAAACTAGATAATTTAGAGAAGTTGGCTAAAGAAACTCAATATTTATAATTTGAATTGTTACGCTTGTAATTTATAATAGTTGTCATTGTCTAAATAGGTATTTACGATATTGTGACGAAGTGTTTTAAACATATTGTTTATCTCTTTTGTAGTTTGTTCTAATGCAACATTAGGTTTTTTCATTATATAAAATTTTTTTGTATTTTCTTTATATGAAATAGTAGCAGTTTTAACTGTAAGAGTATTAGAAAATTTTTTTGTAGACTCTATACTTTTTTTAAAATTACTATTTTGAGTGTTGTTTAATTTTTTTTCTTGAAGTTCAATAATTGTTTTATTATATTGAACCTGTCCCTTTGATATATAGTTTATAGGAGTCTGTTTTTTATTGGCTAAATCTTTAGTTGAAGAGTTTGTAAGTATATTTTTAAATGATTTTACTCTATCTAAACTACTATCACTTTTATCTTTTGATGTTTTAGTAGAGCTGTTTATATTAAAAAAAGTATGATATGATGATACAAACATAAAATCCTCCTTCAACGAATAGTAATCTATTATAAATCAAAGGAGCTTTATTTTAGATATAATAAAGTAATTTATAAATTTTTCAAGGGTATTATCGGTGTTTCAACAAACTTTCTTTTTTTTATATATTTTTTATATCTTATCTTTCTCAAATTTATCAGCTGAAACTCTTAAACAAGCAGTTATTGAAGCTATAAATACCAATCCTGCTTTAAAAGAAAAATTAAGAGATTATAGAGCCTCACAACAAAATCTAAAAATAGTTGAATCTGAATATTATCCTACTATAGATTTAAGTGCTAGTTATGGAACTAACTCATCTTCAGGTTTAGTAGATAATCTTGATTTAGAAAAGGATAAATACAGTAATTATAATGTAAGACTAGAACTCACGCAAAATCTTTTTAATGGTTTTGCTAGTGTGGAAAAAGTTGAATATGAAGAGATGAAAATTTTAGTTTCTGCTTATAAGTTTATGGAAAAATCTAATGAACTTACTTTTTCAATCGCTAAAGCCTATTTAGATATTTTACGTTATAAAGAGCTATTAAAAATATCTGTAAAAAATGTTCAAATAAATGAAATTACATATAAAATGATTGAGAATCTTTTTGAATCGGGTTCTATTACCCTTTCTGAAATAAAAAAGATAGAATCAACTCTTGCATACTCTAAATCAAACCTTGTAATGGCATTAACAAAAGCAAGGAATGCCAAGTTTCATTATCGAAGAATAGTAGGACGTATGCCAAATTTGTCAGAGATGCGTAAACCAGATTATAGAATTAAAATTCCTAGAACATCACAAAGTGCATCTCTTTACGCAATTAACTATAATCCTTCTTTGTTGGTAAATCGTTATACTATTAAAAGTTTTCAAGCACTTCGTAAAGAAAATAAAAAAGGTTTTTATCCAACTTTAGATTTAAAACTTACTCAAAATTATAATGATAGTAGCGAATTAAATATTTATGATACTCCTGATGATAGATTTCAAGCTCGTTTAGTTTTAAATTATAATATTTTTAGAGGGGGTGCAGATAGTGCTAAAACTCAAAAATATATTAGTTTAACAGATAGAGAGATAGAAAAAGGACGAGATTTAAAACGTAAAATTATTGAAGATGTTGATATAGCTTGGAGTAGCTATGATATGACAAAGGCTCAACTGAAAAACTTGAGAGAGTATAAGATTTCAAGTGAAGAGGCTTTTAATCTATATCAAGAAGAGTTTAATCAAGGGACACGCTCTTTGTTAGAACTCTTATTAGCTCAACATGATACTATAGAAGCCGAAACAGCATTGATAAATACAGAGTATGATTCTTTATTATCAAAATATAGTATCTTAAATGCAACAGGTCTTCTTTTTGTAAGAATAGTTAAAAATATAGATTTTGCATCACAAGTGAATCTTTTTACAGATAATAAAGTTCATACTATTTTAGATACAGATTTAGTAAAATTAGATGTAGATAGTGATAATATATCTGATAATCAAGACCTTTGTGATAATTCAATTTTAGAAAATAATATTATGCCTTATGGTTGTAAGAAGATAAATAAATTTTCTTCAAATATGAAAGAGCTTATAAAGTACAAACAGCAAAATAAAATTCAGCAAGTTGTAAAAAAAGAGAAAAAAAGAGTTAAAGTTTTAAAGCCAAAGTTAAAGCCAAAGCCTATTGTTAAAAAGAAAGAAAGAAAGAAATTAGTAAAGAAGAAGAAAAAAAAGAAAGTTAAAAAGAAAGAATTTATAAAAACTAGTTTTATTGAAGAAAATAGTATCAGCCGTCCAGATATTTATACAAAAAATGGTTTGGATGATGAAAATTTTTATGGAAGTATCGCAATGTATGGTTCTGGTGGTTTAGAAAAAGGAAATAAAGAGGATAAACCTGAGGGTTGTTTTGATGTTCCTGCTGAATATATACTAGATGACAAAGGGTGTGCAGTATCTACTATGATATCTTTATCTAATAATTTTGAAAAAGTGAATAAATCTATTCCAAAGAGTATTTATAGAAAAATAAAAGATTTAGCTTTTTTCTTAAATGCCAATCCATCATTGAGTGCAAATATTGTAGGGTATTCGAGTCGTACTGCTGTAAGTAGTTATAAATATAATCTTAAAATATCTAAAGAGAGAGCAGAACGATTTAAAAATGAGTTAGTTAAGTTAGGTGTTTTTTCTTATCGTTTAACTACAGATGGAAAAGGATATAGAGACCCAATAGCAAATAATAATACTAAAGCTGGTCGAAATATTAATCGTAGAGTTGAAGTAACTTTTTCAAGATAATATAATTATGATAACTTTTTTTCTAAAATCACTTTTTTTCTTATCACTTTTTTCTCTATCTTTATATGCGTCTATTTATGAAGAAGAGGTAAAAAGAGATTTCTTTTTAGATACTGACTTTAAAGAGATTATCCGTTTTGATATGATTAGTTTTAAAGGGGATAGAGTTGATGAGAACTCTGTTGGAATTTTACGAAAAATTATAAAAAAAATTAAAACATATTCAAATCAATCTAATAAAATCAAAATTAGTATCATAGGACATACAAATGCTATTACTGAAGATAAAAATGAGCTGAAAGTAAAATCTGATACTTATGCCAAATATGTATGTGATATGTTTACATCATGTTTAACAAAAGAGGATGCACGACTTAAAAGTACAAAGTATGCTTCTATTATTCAAAAAATTATGATGAAAAATAATATTGATGGTAAAATTACGGTTATAGATTATAGAAGTGGTAATGATTTAGCTTTTAGTGATTCTACACAAAAAGGCAAAGACCTTTCCAATCGTGTAATGATAACTCTCTATGTTTTAGAGGAAAAATATCAACGTAAAATTGTATATAGAGATAGTGATAAAGATGGTGTTGTGAATAGAGTAGATAGATGTCCAAATACACCTAGAGGCTCAAATGTAGATAATGAGGGTTGCTCTTATGGAAATGCTTATACAGGTCGTTATAACACTCCAATAAAAGAACAGAGATATAGTATTTATGAAGATACTCAAGATAATGATGGAGATGGTGTAGCAGATTTTAGAGATGAGTGCGCTAGAACTCCTATGGGAATTACAGTAAATAAAAAAGGGTGTCCTCAAGATAGAGATAACGATAGTGTTTATGACTATAAGGATAGATGTTTAAATAGCAAGTTTGGTGTTGAGGTTGATATAGATGGATGTGCAATACAACAGGAGTTTGCAAAAACACTATCTGTTCGTTTTGAAACGGGTTCAGATAGAATAGAGTATAGCTCTTTTCCAGAGATAAGAAACTTTAGTATATTTTTAAAGAAAAATCCTAAAATTTATGTAGAGATAATTGGTCATACAGATAATGTTGGAGAGGCATCTAAAAATTTAGAACTCTCTCTTAGACGAGCTAAGGCAACAAAGAAAGCTCTTATCATTGAGGGTATAAGTTCTCAACGTTTAGAAGCGATAGGAAAGGGTGAAATGGAACCTATAAAAACAAACAGAACTAAAGCTGGTAGAGAAGCTAATAGACGTATAGATATTAAGTTGAATTATTTTTAATGGCTAAAATATTATTATTAGAAGATGATGAGGTTTTAGCTGAAACATTAGTGGAACTTTTAGAGAGTGAGGGTTTTGAACTTACTCACGTCGTCAATGGTGAAATAGCAATAGATATAACTTTTGTTAAAAAATTTGACCTTTTTCTTTTTGATGTAAATGTTCCTCTTCTTGATGGTTTTGAGCTTTTAAAAAGTTTAAGAGATTCATCCGATATGACACCTACTATATTTCTTACAGCATTAAGTGATGTTGCTTCTTTAGCAAAAGGATTTGATGTTGGGGCTGATGATTATATTAAAAAACCATTTGATTTTGATGAGCTTCTTATTCGTATTAATGCACTTTTAAGAAAATCGTATCATACGTATGCAAATGAGATAAAAGTAGATAATTTTCGTTTTGTGATTGAAAAAAATGAACTTTATAATGGTGCAGAGTTTATTCCTCTTCCTCCTTATGATTTGAAAATCACAAAACTTCTGTTTCAAAATATTGATAAAACTATAGCCAAAGATTTTATTTTTGAAGAATTAAGTGATGGACGTGAGATGAGTGAGGGAGCTTTAAGAGTTCATATCAATAAATTAAGAAAACTAGGTTTACCTATTACAACTATAAAAGGTATAGGATATAGAATTGCTTCGTCATGAAAAAACAGCATTTTTAAAGTTTTTTATTATCTATTTTTTAAGTGTTGCAGTTCTTATTTTAGCTATTGGTTTTTTCTATTTCGAACAGATGAAGGGTCATCTTTTAAAATCAGAAGAGTTTTCTATTATTGAGTATGCTAGACATATAAAGATGAATGAGAGTTTAGAAAATTTTCAAGTAGAGTATACACATAAAATGTTAAAACAAAATGCTACTCATATAGATATACGAAATTTTACTATTACAGAAACACAATTTATAAAACTTATTCCAATGGATAGAAGAGGAAGTTATATAAAACTTTTTAAGTCTAAAAAAAGTTATTTAGCAAAATTAACATCTTTAAAACAAAAAATTATATCTATTCAGATATTACTTCTTTTACTGTTTGCTTATATTAGCTATCTCCTTGCAAAAAGTGCTTTAAAACCATTACAAGAGAGTATAGCAACTCTTGATAAATTTGCTAAAGATTTAATTCATGATTTGAATACTCCTGTAACATCTATTAAATTAAATATGAAAATTTTAGAGAAAAAAGAGTGCTTAGAAAATAACAATAGTATGATAAGACTCAAAAAAAGTGTTCAAACTATTTCAGAACTACATGAAAATTTAACTATTTTACTTCAAGAAGAAACTTTTCAGATGCAACTTATTTATCTTCATTCTATTGTTGAAGATGTTATTCAAACACAAAAACAGATATATCCAGATATTAGTTTTAAAGTAGATTGTGGAGGATTTCAGGCAAAAGTAAATATAAATGCTATAAAACAGATTCTTCAAAATATTATCTCTAATGCTTGTAAATATAATGTTAAAAATGGCTATGTTCATATTTATATGAAAGAGAACTCTTTATATATTAAAGATAGTGGTAAAGGGATTGAAGAACCAGATAAAATCTTTGAACGCTCTTATAGTGGAGAGGGAAGTAGTGGTATCGGATTAGATATTGTAAAACGTTTAGCCAATGCTATGGATATAAAAATAGAGGTACAATCTGATAAAAAAGGAACTATCCTTATTTTAAAATTCTAAAAGATAAAAATTATCTTTTATTAATTATCTTTTGATAAAATTAGCTAATTCAAAAACAAAATACAAGGATATATATATGTTAGTAACAAATCAAGCTCCAGACTTTACAGCAACAACAGTTTTAGGTGACGGTTCAATCGTTGAAGATTTCAAATTATCAGAAAATATGGGAGAAAAAGGTACAGTTTTATTTTTCTATCCACTAGATTTTACTTTTGTATGTCCTTCTGAACTAATCGCTTTTGACCATAGACTTCAAGATTTTAAAGACCGTGGTGTTAATGTTATCGGTTGTTCAGTAGATTCTCAATTTTCTCACTTTGCATGGAGAGAAACACCAATTAACAATGGTGGTATCGGTAGAGTTGGTTACCCACTTGTAGCTGACCTTAGAAAACAAATTTCTAAAGATTATGATGTTCTTTTTGGTGAAGCAGTAGCTTTACGTGGTTCATTTTTAATTGATGCAAAAGGTATCGTTCGTCATTCAGTAGTAAATGATTTACCACTTGGTCGTAATATTGATGAGATGTTAAGAATGGTAGATACTATGCAGTTTACTGATGAGCATGGTGAAGTTTGTCCTGCTGGTTGGGTAAAAGGTGATGAAGGTATGAAAGCTACAACTGAAGGTGTTGCTGAGTATCTTGGTAAAAACGAAGGTAAATTATAGTCATTCGTTTATAACTCTCACTTTTTGTGAGAGTTATCTTTTCTTTTTTTCAATATAGTTCCTCTTTTACTTACTTTTTCTCTAAATTATTTTTCATTGATAAACTCTCTTTTTTCTTAAATAAACTATGTTAAACTCTATGTAATTTTAAAAATGGAAAAATTATGAAAAAAAGAACAAAAATTTTAGCAACTATTGGACCCGCTTCGGATTCTTTAGAAGTTATTGAAAATTTAATAGGAGCAGGTGTAAATGTTTTTCGTTTAAATTTTTCACATGGCTCACACGAATCTCATCTTGAGGTTTTAAATAATATTCGTCAAGCAGAAAAAAATACAGGACTTTTAACAGGTGTACTTCAAGATATTAGTGGTCCAAAAATTCGTGTTGGAAAACTTGAAGAGCCTTTTGAACTTAAAAAAGATGATATAGTTGAGTTTGTTCAAGATGAGGTTATTGGTAGAAAGATAGCTGAAAATAGTTATATCACATGTATAAATCAACCAACTATTTTAAAACAGCTCAAAGTAGGGGAGTATATCTATCTTTATGATGGTATGATTCGAACAACTGTTATTGAAGTATTTGATACTGGTGTAAAAGTTCGTGTTGAAAATGATGGTATTTTATCTTCACGAAAGGGTGTAAATTTTCCAAATACTCGTTTAGGTATAGATGTTTTAACTCTAAAAGATAGAGAAGATATGCTTTGGGGTATAAAAAATGGTGTCGATTTTATGGCTATCTCTTTTGTTCAAGATGCTAATGATATGTTAGAGGCTAGAAAAATTATAGATACACATAATGCTAAAGTAGAACTTTTTGCAAAGATAGAAAAATTTGATGCAGTAGAAAATATAGATGCTATTTTAGAGGCAAGTGATGGAATAATGGTCGCACGTGGAGATTTAGGGATAGAAGTTCCTTTTTATGAAGTGCCATCATTGCAAAAAATGTTGATACAAAAAGCAAATATAGCTTCAAAACCTGTTATTACTGCTACACAAATGCTTCTATCTATGACAACAAAAGAGACAGCTACACGAGCAGAGATAAGTGATATAGCAAATGCTGTTTTAGATGGTACAGATGCCGTTATGCTTTCAGAAGAGAGTGCAGTAGGGATAAATCCTGTTCTAGCAGTTGAGACTATGTTAAAAACTATTCAAGGTGCAGAGAAGATGTACCCTTTTAATAAATATAATGACTTTAAAATCAATGATGCAACTGATAGTATAAATTCATCAGCAGTAAAGTTGTGTGAAGATATAGATTCGTGGGGGCTTATCGCTTTAACATCATCAGGTTCATCTGTTAAAAAACTAGCACGTTATCGTCCTCGTCGTGATATTTATGCAGTAACTCATAATGCTAAAGTAGCAAGGTTTTTAACGATGTGTTGGGGAGTAGTTCCAGCATTTATGGTAAAAGAAAACTCTTTAGGTCAGATGATGAGTGAGGTTATGAATCAAGGGATAGAACGTAATGTACTAAAACTTGATAAAAGTTATATACTCACAGCAGGAGACCCTGTTGGAGTTGCTGGTAGTACAAATATGATTAGAATTTTACGAGAACATGAGATGATGTTCTTTAAATCATTAAAAAATTAATTTTGTTCTAAAGGAAATTCAAGTGTAAAAAGTGAACCATAGTTTACAATACTTTTTACACTAATAGTTCCTTTCATAATCTTTAGAATACTATATGCTATACTCAGTCCAAGACCAGCTCCTTCAAAAGATCGGTTAGCTGATGCATCTAGCTGTTCTAGTCCAAAAATCTGCTCTTGATTCTCTTTAGCAATTCCTATACCATTATCTTTTATCTCACAAGTTAATATTTTACTAAATATATCATAGCTTACTGTTGTCTTGATTTTTCCATTTTCTGGAGTAAATTTAATAGCATTATCTAAAACAATACTTATTATTTGAATAATTCTATGATTATCTCCTAGTAAACTTTTTGGTATATTTGAGTCAATTATTGTTGTAAAATCTTGATTTTTTTCTAATGCTTTTTCACTGTATTTATTAAAACATTTTGTAAGCTCTATATGAGGTTCAAAAAGCATATTATTTAAAGTAAGAGAATTATTTTGAATTTTACTTAGGTCAAGAATAGAATCAACAAGTGTTTTTAAATCGTTTCCTGTTTCGTTAATCGTTTCAACCATCATTAAAGCTTTTTTATCATCTTGAACTCTTTTCTTCAAAAGTGATGAAAATCCTAAAATAGAGTTAAGAGGTGTCTTCATCTCATGGGATATATTGACAAAGAAATCCTCTTTAGATTTTTCTGCTTTTTTTGTACGCTCTATAGATTTTATAAGATTAGTCATATCATGAGAAACAGCAATAAATTCAACAATATTACCATGTGTATCAACAATAGGATTAATAGTTGTTTCTACATAATAAAGATAACCATCTTTATGTTTATTAACAAACATTGTTTTATAGCTTTTTTTATCATTAATAGTATTCCATAATCTTTTATAAAAACTAGAGGAGCGAGTTTCTCCTTTTAATATCCTGTTATTATGACCTATGAGTTCCTCTTTTGTATATCCAGAAATATCACAAAACTGTTGATTTACATAGGTTATAACACCTATGGTATCTGTTTTTGCAACAATGGTACTAAGATTAAGTGCATTACTAAACTCTTCAAAAGCTTTGATTTTATCATCAGTTTTATCTTGTAGTATTACATTGTATTCGTTTAATTCATTTAATGTTTCTTGCTCTCTTTTTAAGCGTCTTATATTCATACTTACATCATATAAAACTTTAGAAAATTCAGCTATTTTTATAGGTTTTTGAATAAATTTATTGACACCAATATTCAAGAGTTCTATAAGATTGTCAAAATTTGCTTGAGCAGAAAAAACAATAATTTCTTGTTTAGGATTAAATTCAAGTATAGATTTTGAAAGCTTATAACCATCTATCTTTGGCATTAATAGGTCTGTTATAACTATGTCGTAGTATAGATTTGTATCTTCATGGTGTTTTTTATAGAGTGCTATCGCTTCAGATCCATCTGCAACAGCATCAACATGGTCAAAAAAACTGTTGAGTAAAACTGTTGTTGAAGTTCTAAGTAGTGTTTCATCTTCAGCATAGAGAACTTTTAAGTTTTGTGTATATTTTTTTAAATTTTTTATATCCATCTTTAACAAACCTCTGTTTCATTGTTTAAAGAGTGCAGTTTTATTGTAAAAACAGCACCATCTGTATCATTTTCAATACTTATCTTACCTGAACAATGTTCTTCTACAATAATTTTAGACATATACAACCCTAAGCCAGTACCATCTTTTTCTAGTTTTGTTGAAAAATATGGATTGAAAATCTCATTCATAATATTATCTGAAATACCACCACCATTATCCTTTATTTTAAGAATATAATCTGAATTTTCCTGATAGGTCGTTATTTTTATATAGGAATCTTCTATCTTTTTTTCTGTTAAAATATCTTCTGCATTTTGTAGTATATTTAAAATAACTTGCTGGAGTTCATTTGGATAAGTATAAAATGAATCATTAGTATTTAACTCTTGTATTATTTTTATTTTTTTAGCATCTATAGATGAAGCTATAATATTTAAGACACTTTTAATAATTTGATTAAGTGATATTTTAACTTTTATCTTTTCTGATTTAAAAAAGTTTCTAAAGTCATCTATTGTTTGACTTAAATGTTGCGTATTTGCTGATATTTGTTGTGATAATTTTAAAACTGTGTCTGTATCTATTGTACCAAGTTGAGCTTTTAATTCAAGACCAGAGCTATTAAAACTAATAGCGTTGAGTGGTTGTCTCCACTGATGTGCTATCATACTTATCATCTTTCCCATCTGTGCTAGGCGTGATTGTTCTATAAGTTGTTGATCTTTTTCTCTATTTTTTTGAACTTCAAAGGATATTTTATCTTTTAATGAGGTATTAAGTTCTAAAATCTTTTTTTTATCTGTAATATTTTGCCTAATTGCTGAATAGCCTATCTTTTTCCCTTTTGAGTTAAACATAGGGGAGATAATTGCATAAACCCAGTAAAAACTACCATTTTTATGTTTATTTCGAACATCACCATACCAAATTTCATCATTTTTTAATGTTTTCCACATCTCTTCAAATACAGCTTTTTTTTCAGTTGGGTCTCTTACTATATTATGCTCTTTACCGATAAGTTCATATTTACTATATCCTGAAATTTTACAAAAAGCTTCACTTGCACTCGTTATAATACCATGTAGATTTGTTGTTGATGTTATTACATATCTGTCTGTAAGTGATTGTAATTTTTTCCCATCTTTTAAAAGCTTTGAAATGATTAAAAGCATAGAGATAAAAAGTATAAAACTTAATAGATTAAGCAAAATAATATATTGAAAATCTTTATCAATAGTATTAGCTTCAGTTTGGATATTTAAAATGACTTTATCTGATATATAATTGTCAATAGCCTTGACTATCTCCTCCTTTTTATCAATAAATTCTATATTTAAACCATTCTCTTTTTCTATCTCATATAAAACTGTAGATATTTTTGTAGCTACAATAATATTTTTTTCAATATTTACTAAAGATTGCTGTTCTTGATATTTATAATTAAATAGGCTAAATGTAAATAAAATAAAAATTAAAGAGAGTACAATAATGGGAATAATTATTCCAAATTTAAAATTCATATTTACTCTCTTCTTCTCTTAATTTAGGATTTTTCAAATAAAGAAGAGTTACATCATCTTCTAGTATACAGTTTTGTGTTTTTTCTTGTGCTATATCTATCAATGAGGGTTCAACAATCAGTTTCTCAGGTGTCAATTCATTAAAATAATTATTCTCATGTTCAATAAATCCATCACTATATAATAAGAGAGAGTTCCATTGACCAATAGTTATCTCATTTATTGTTGGATTTGGCGAGAAATTCATAAAGGGTGTATTATTTGCTTTTACTTTGAGAATACCATCTGGTGTATTTATTAAAAATGGATACATACCACCAGATGTATAAGAGATTGTATTTGAATTTTTATCTATCATAATCATAGTGTATGATAGCTGTTCTATATCTCCTAGAAATGTTTTTATAATTGGAAAAATATGGTTTACCAACTCATCTAACTCTATCACACTCTCTATCATATTATTTATAATAGAAGATGTAGCAAAGACTGTTAGTGCTGGAGATATTCCATGACCTTGACCATCTATAATATATAAAAAGATTCTTCCATCTCTACAACCATAGAGTGAATAAAAATCACCACTTAATATATCTAGTGGTGTATATATCACTTTTGCAAAATTTTCACTGATTTGATTGACTAAACCAATCTCAAGTTTTTCACGTGCATCTATCTGTTGCTCTGTATCATATTGATGAAGGGAGTTTACTTCATTATTTAAGTTTACAAGCTTAGTAACATCATTACAGATAATTATATATTCTATAATATTATTATCTTTATCTAAAATAGGTTTTACTGTTGTATGAAGATGATAAGTTTTTCCATATTTTGTAATATTTTGCATGGAGCCTTGCCAAACTTTTTTTTCATTTTTAATAACTCTCCACATCTCTTTAAATTTAGTTGATGAAATGGCTGGATCTCTAATAATATGATGAAAATTCCCAATAAGTTCTGCTTGGCTATATCCTGAGATACTACAAAATTTATCACTTACATAAGTAAAAAGCCCCTTTGTATCTACTTTTGAAACGATAGAAGCTTTATCCATAGCTATCTGATATTCATTTAAAAGTTGGAGGTTTTGTTCAGCATCTTTTTTAAGTTGTAAGTTTTTTGTAACTTTATCTAACGTGCTGATGAATTGTTTTATATCTATAGGTTTGAGAAGGTAACCATCAATACCTAATTTAATACTTTTAACAAAAAAACTTGATTCATTATGTGCAGAAATTACGATTGTAGGAATAGAGCTGTTTATTTTATAAATTTGTTCAATCATATCTAAACCATTGAGAATAGGCATATTTATATCAGTGATAATTAAATCAATCTCATTATTTTTAAATTTTTCAAGACCATCTTCACCATTTTCAGCTAAAACTATAGTATCAAAAAACTCTTCAAAGACAACTAACGAAGCTTTAAGCGTTTCTACATTATCTTCTACGTATAAGAGTGTTAGTTGAGATGTGTATTTAATTATATCTTGTAAATTTACCATTATGCAACCTTGAGTATGATTGCATAATTTTAGCATAAACTTAGAAAGAAAAACTCTCTTTTTTAAATTCAGTAAATTTTGTAGCTACATCTTCATTTTCAAGACCTAACTCTTTTAAAGCTTTAGGATTTACAAGATACCAACCTAAAACAATATCTACTTTATCCCCTTTTTTTAATTTATAGTCATAGTGTATAGTTCGATTCTCTTTTCCTTGAATCATAGTATCACGAAGAGTTGTACTTGCTACCCATGGCATTGCTGGCTTACCATTGTGTCCGATAACTCTTACAAAAATTTCATCTTTCATCTTTTGTATATATTGACCACGAGTTACACTTACTTTTAAAACAGCAGTTCTTAGAGGATGCAGTAAAAGAGCATGAGATATTTTATTGTTTATATTTACTATAAATTTTGAATTATCTTTTTTCATAGTAATATCAACGTATTGAGTTAGCATATCAGAATCTGAATGTGCTCCTGCAAAACCATGATATGTATGAGTTGGTGTTTCATTCATAATAGAAACAGTTCCTTTTACCTTAGGCATATGACAACTTACACAGTTTGAACCATCCATTTCATTATCTATATTTGTTGAACATACATTCAGACCATGTTTATTTCTTTTATGAGAGTGACAACCGATACAAACATTACCATTTTTGATATGTGTATTTCCCTCAGTTGTAATTCCATGATAGGGAGAATCTATATGTGTTGTACGTGTACCAAAAAAGTTTTTTTCCTTATCTGCCATAATATTAGTATTACTTTTTTTATGAAGTTCTATACCTTCAATACGATGACAATAAGCACAGCTAATACCAGCTTGATGTGTAGCATTATCCATCATAGGAGGAGCTTTTTTGCCTTTTGTTTTCATATCATTAAGATTATCTGCCGTAGGAGTATGACATTTTCCACAACCATAACGATTAGCTTTTAGATTTTGAGGGTGTCTATCCCATACAGCCTTATGAATAGGGTCTTTTTGAGGTGTTGAATGTGTATGCATAGAGCCTGAAAACTCATTATATATTTGAGTATGACAATCTTTACAATCCTCACTTGAAGAGTAATCTCTTGTTTTATCATTTGCATTTAATGAAAGAGATAAAAGTAATGAAAATAGTATATATTTCAATAGAATTCCTTAGGGGTAAAATTTATATGTAATTATAACTAAGATAACTTATAGTAATATATCTTAACTTGAAAAGGAGAGTTTTAAAGCTTAATTTCTTTTTCTGATATAATATATTAAAAATAAATCATAGGCAAAAATTATGAAAAAAATACCTTATGGACAAGCAGATTATAAAAATATAAAAGAAAATAATTATTATTTTATAGATAAAACTAAATTTATAGAAAAACTTGAAA
>Ga0256842_1001715_pt1 | contig 17066 bp, 11 predicted proteins | sample 4559240metaG_FD_185973 | JGI IMG/M metagenome (GOLD analysis project Ga0256842, IMG submission 185973) | Hydrothermal vent microbial communities from Guaymas Basin, Mexico - 4559-240 | ecosystem: Environmental > Aquatic > Marine > Hydrothermal vents | place: Mexico: Guaymas Basin | collected...
AATCTTGAAATTGAAATTCCCGAGTCTTTAGAGGAGCAAAAGGCTATTGCGGCGGTTTTGAGTAGTCTTGACGATAAGATTGATTTGCTTCACCGCCAGAACAAAACCCTTGAAGCCATGGCCGAAACCCTCTTCCGCAAATGGTTTATCGAAGACGCAAAGGAGGATTGGGAAGAAAAGAGGTTAGGGGATTTAATTCAGATTTCTTCTGGAAAAGGATTAAAGAAGAATGAATTTATTGTAAATGGTTTGTATCCTGTTTTGGGGTCAAACGGAGAAATTGGAAAAACAAACAATTATTTATTTGATGAAAAGCTGATTTATACTGGTAGAGTTGGTACGCTTGGGAACATTTTTATTTCAGAGGGTAAAGCATGGTTAACAGATAATACTTTAGTAATAAAGCCTTTATTTGACAATTTTTTTTATTTCGTTTATTTTTTTCTTAAATCAATCAAATTTAAAGATTTGAATGTTGGTAGTACTCAACCTCTAATTAGGCAAACAGACTTAAAAAAATTAGAAGTTATTATACCGGACGAAAAATCCATTAGTAATTTTCACAGAGTTTGCAAAATTATATTTTATAAAATAAAGCAAAATAAAATCCAAATCCGCACATTGGAAAACTTGCGTGATACACTATTACCAAAACTAATGAGCGGAGAGGTGAGGGTAAGGTATTAAGGAGGAGGTTAAAATGCAAAATGACAAAAAGGAATTATCGATTTATTTAGATGATTCACCGATTGTTACAAATGATTTTTTTGATATTCATAGTAATATTGCTGAAACTTTATATGAAGCTATTAAAAGACATAATGTTAAAAAAGGCAGTTTAACGGTAGGGCTATTCGGAGAATGGGGCTCTGGCAAGAGTTTTATTATTCATAAATTAAAAGAAAAAATAAAAAAAGAATCAGAGGATAATATAACATTTCTCTATATAGATGTATGGAAATACTCGGAGCACCCTCTTTTGAGGAGTATTCTTTTTGAGTTAGATAAACAGTTTAGAGAATTGGCTCAAAAAGATGTAGAGAAAAAAAATAAATATTCAGTTTTTAAAGAAGGTTACAAAGACAATAATGGCAAATCTTTGAAAGATTTATTGTATTATGATGAAATTTTTGAGAGTGAATCTAAATTAACTAAGGAAGAGTTTAAAGAAGCGTTAGAAAAATTATGGGAGAGATACAAGGTTCCATACATTATACTTCTTTTCCTTTTCATAATATTCTTAGGATTTCCCTTTCTTCCAACTGAATGGCTTCAAAATAAGATAATTAAATATATTAGAGAATTTCTTAAAACTATTGCCCCTATTAGTGGGTTTATAGGTATAGGGGGCATATTCATTTGGCTCCTTAGGAAACCTTTTGAAGAGTTAGGAAGATTGGTATTTTTTAGAAATACGGTTAGAAATTTTACTGAAAAAAGCAATTTTTCTCCGGAACAGTTTGAGGAAATTTTTAAAGATATGTTATCAAAAATAAAAAGTGAAAAATATGTTATTGTATTTGATAATATTGATAGATGTGAACCTAAGATTGCCTATGAGACCTTATCTACCATTAAAACTTATATGGATGTAAAGAATTGTTTTTATATTATTCCGTGTGATGATGAGGCTATTAAAAAATATCTTTCAAATAACAATTTAAACTCCAATGAATTTTCAAGACAATTTGCTGAAGAATTTATTGATAAAATTTTCCAAACATATATTAGGATACCTAACCTAAAAGAGATAGATAGAGACAAATATATAGAAGAGCAGCTTAAAAAAATTGATTTGGGAAAAGAGTTGAAAGAAGCTGATATAAATATTATTAAGGAAATTTTGTATTACGCGTATAGAGGTGAAACACCAAGAAACATAAAGCGTTTTATAAACGATTACTCTTCATATTTTCGATTGGCCTTAAATGCTTATCCGGAATTATTAGAGGAAATTTCGCTATTTACAGTAATGATTGCTATTAAACAGAAGTGGTATAAATTTGAAAAGATTTTTATAGAATACCCAACGTTTTTTAAAGATTATTCGAATTCTAAAGACATTTTAAAAGACTATGAAAAGATGGAAAATTTTGAGGACTTTAAATCATTTCTTGCACATATTGAATTTTATATAAAATCTTTTCAAGAAAAGTCAATAGATGGATATATCTATTTTAAAAAGAGTGAACCTTCAATTGAAATCGCAGATAAATTGAGGAATGGCAAATTTGATATTCAATTAAATGATGAAGTTTTAAAAATCTTGCTCAAGCAATTTGATAGAAATATCAAAGGTAAAAAAGCATTTGCTTTGAATTCTTTTATTACCATGGCTTTCCTTATAGAGAAATATAAAGATTCATCTTTTTATCACTCGTTACTTACGGAATTCTGGAAATGTTTCGTGGTGTCTCAGATTGACCATCCATTAGTAATTAAAACATTGTATAAAAAAGACATTTTGTCTTTAATCATAAATACGCTTAACGATTTGAGTATAGCCCATTTACAATCGTCGGTTGAAGATATTTTTATTAATTGTATTAAAAAACCTTTGAATGAAGAGGAAGACGAGAATAAAGATATATATATTGGGATTTTTGAAGTATTACTTAAATCCAATTATGAATTTCCAAAAAAGAAACTTAAAACAATTTTTAATGATTGGAAGATAGAACGTGAATATTTGAATAGATTAATTGAAATTATAAATGAACAGAAAAAAGATGATTACCTCCCTAATCAAATTTTAGATAAAGTGATAGATGAAGTAAAACAAAATCCACAAGAAGCGATTCAGATTCTGGGATATTGGGGACATGATAAAATCCCTCAATCTCAAGGTTATAAATTGGTTGAAATTCTGATAAGTAGGTTAAATGAAAGAAATCAGTCTATAAAAAATAATCTTCAACAATTAAATCAGCAATGGTCTCAGATAGAAATGGATTATGATTTACTAATACTTATTGACGATAGTTTTATTACTGATAATAATGCAGAACAATTTGTATCTAATCTTATAACATTAATAACTAAAATCTTTCAATTGGCCCCAAATAATCAAAATTACATTCAAAAAGCCATAGATTTTTGGTTTGAAACTGCATGGTTTGCAGAAACAAAGGCCAAGGAAAAAATCGATGAAGGATTAAAAAATATTTTTGATAAATATATCTGGAATAACCCCCAAAGATTAGAATTGTTTTCTGAGAAGTTACGATATCCAGAACAAATTCTGTCTTTAAAATCTATAAAGGCAATAATTTTTGCCAAAAACAAAGAACTTCAAAAACAATTTTATAAGGAACTTGATAAAAAATATTTTTCAGATTTTGAATTACTTTTTATTGATGAAATTGTACAGAAAGACATTGAAATTCTAATGGAAGTTACAGAAGAGCGCAAAATTCCAATAGATGAAGCAAGGCTAATAGAATTTTTACTAAATAAAGCTATAAATGAAAATAATGAAATCTCAAGAATTTTAAAATATATCTCAGAAAAATTTGATTTAAAAAAACATAAAAAAATATTTTTGGATCACAGTAATGGAATCATTGATATATATAAAAAAGACCCTAAAAGAGGCTATGAAATTCTAAATATCTTGAAGTCAATAACTTCTCAAAATGAGTTTAATAAAAATTTTTTGAAACCTTTGTTTAACTATTTGAATTCAGAACTTGAAGCAACACATTCCATTGCAAAATATATTAACATAACAAATTTAATTGAAATTGGGGGAAAAGATACTGAAATAAAAAATTTAGCTTTAAATATAGTAAAAAAATGTTTAGAAAAAGACCAAGATATAAAAGAAAATGAAATAGGTCTCAAAATATTAATTAAAATTTCTTCTTATCTAACAACGAACCAGAAAAAAAACTTAAAAAAAGTAATATTAGAAAATGATAATTATGAAAAATGGGATAAAAATTTAAGAAATCAAATAAACAAGATTATGGGAGAATCCCATGCCCACTCTTAACGAATCCCAAATTGAACAATTTGCGATAGAGCTTTTACGATCCATCGGGTGGAATTATGTGTTTGGGCCCGATATTGCCCCAGATTCCGAAAATCCACCGTTGCAAATAGCAAATCGCAAATCTTTTGAGGATGTTTTGTTGTTTGATGTTTTAAGACGTTTACCTTAATTGGTTACATTGTAAAATAGCCCTTTAATTTGAGAAAGTTGGGGCTGGAAATCAAGCATGAGGTTGCCTTTTTTCAGGTGATTAAGTCAAGAATTGTGAAATTTGTTAGAATAGAAGGTAAAACAAAAAAGTGTAAGAATTGACTGGACAATTAGAGAAAGTGCCCTTTTCATGGGTGGCCTCCTTTCTTTTAATTTTTGTTAATTTTATAATTATAATTTAGGCCACCCTCTTTTACAGGAATTATAAAACATGACCCGTGCAAAACTTAAGTAATTGTTAAAAGAACCCTTCGTCAATACGGCTATCCTCCCGATATGGAGTTGCTTACTACCGAGACGGTTTTAAAGCAGGCGGAATTTATAGCTGACGAATTCGATGCCGAAAAGTAAAACCACCTTTCCCCCACTCTATTAAATCAAACTCTAAAATAAAAAAATTTAGATGATACTAAAACGAATTTTAATTGCCCTAAAAAGTGGAAATGATATATACTAAAATTATGAAAAAGGAAGAGGTAATTAAAAAACTCAAGGAAAACATGGATGAGATAAGAAGGTTTGGGGTAAAGAGGATCGGAATATTTGGATCCGTTGCAAGAGATGAGGCAGATGAAAATAGCGATATTGACTTTGTGGTGGAGTTTTATGAAAATAGAGGGGGAATGGAGGATTTTGTAGGGATTATTGACTTTTTAGAAAGCATTTTTGGGAAAAAAGTTGATGTTTTAACTCCTGGTGGTATTGAAAATATCAGGATAAAATCCATCAAAAACAAAATAAAGAGAGAACTTGAATATGTATAGTAGAGGAGATAAGGAATTTATTCTGGATATGTTTCTATCCTGCAAGAGGATTTTAGAATACACAAAGGAATTATCCTTTGAAGATTTTCAAAAAGACAATAAAACAATAGATGCCACCATTCGAAACATAGAAATACTTGGGGAGGCAGTTAAAAACATCTCAAAAAACTTTCAGGAAAAATACCCAGATATAAAATGGAACTTAATTGCAAGAACAAGGGATAAACTTATACACTTTTATTTTGGAATAGATGTCCCCACTTTATGGAAAACAATTGCCATGGATATCCCAACACTTTATGCTAAACTAAAAAAAATTATTGAAATTGAAAACTGGGAAGATGAAATTTAGATGAAATGAGATGGGAGATAATTGAGATAAAACACCATTTAATTAACTTTAATCTATGGGAGAAAAAATAAGTGGATGACACCTTATCCAGTTTAGGAGATGTCAAAAGTAAACTCAGATTGACACCAAAGGAAATTGAAGCCATAAAGTCAGTGGCACTAAAAGTTTTTGGTAAAGATTCCCAGGTATGGATATTTGGTTCAAGGGTTGATAAATCTCTAAAAGGTGGAGACATTGATATTTACATAGAGGTCTCCAATATGGAAAACCTGATTGAGAAAAAAATTAACTATTTAGTAAAATTAAAGGATATCATAGGCGAGCAGAAAATAGACTTAATTGTAAAACCTAAAGGTTGCGTGGAATTTATCTGTAAAGAAGCAAAAGATAAAGGAGTAAAACTGTGAAGGACCTCAAATTTGTTATTCAAGAACTTGAAAAGCACAGAGAGAGACTGCTCTATTCAAAGAATAAAATTGAGACCTGGGAAAAATTAGATGGCGAAACCTTAAACTCTCCAGAAAATGTCGAAACCATAGACTCCTTTATCTTCAGATTCTGTAAGATGCAGGATGCCATGGGAGAAAAACTCTTTCCTCTAACCCTTCAATTCTTAGGTGAAGAAGTGAGAAATAAGCCCTTTATAGACATTCTTAATAGATTGGAAAGACTTGAAATTCTTGATTCAGCCGAAACGTGGAAAAAATTAAGGGAAATTAAAAATTTTTTAACACATGTCTATCCCTGGGAGACTGAGGAAACGATTGAATACATAAAAATTGCTTTGAGTTATACAAATATACTGATAGACATTTATGAAAAGTTCAAAAAAGTTTTAAAAGGAAGGGGAATAGCAATCTGAAGTGATTATGTAGTAAAAGACAAAAAAATTAAAAAGTTTTTGTAGATTTGCCATATGATAAAAGACTTAAAAAACATCTTTAAATTTTTTATTTTAAGTACCATTGGCATTTTTGCCTTTTTTATTCCCATAACCATAAATTCAAAAAAAACAATACCAATTGATCACATTGTAAACTTCATTAGAAGCAATTTTCCGGATGTTGCCAGAATATTTGCACTGATTATAATTTTTATGGGGGCAATACACCCATTTTTTTCCGGAAAGTGGAAAAAAAGCAAAGTTGAAATATTTTTCTCCATCTCAAAGGTGGTGGGACTTCTTTTTGGGATTCTATATTTTTTTAAATTGGGACCTGAATTTTTGTTCAAAAAAGATCTCCTACCCTTTTTGTTTGAAAAATTGGTGGTTCCCGTGGGAATTATAGTACCAGTTGGAGCACTTTTCCTATCATTCTTAACAGAATATGGTCTCCTGGAATTTGTGGGAGAAATGATGAAACCCATAATGAAACCCATCTGGAATGTTCCCGGAAGGGCAGCAATTGATGCAGTTGCCTCCTTTGTGGGAAGTTATTCCATAGCACTTTTAATCACAAATAGGGTTTTCAAAGAGGGCAAATACACAGTCAAAGAGGCCGCAATTATTGCCACCGGATTTTCAACGGTATCTGCAACTTTTATGATAATAGTGGCAAAGACATTGGGACTCATGAAGATGTGGAATACATTTTTCTGGTCAACCCTTGTTATAACCTTTATGGTAACGGCAATCACAGTGAGGCTATATCCTTTAAGAAAAAAAAGTGATACACTTTTTGGGGGAAGGGAAAAAAGTGAGGAAAAAGAGATGGGAAACATTTTCAAACTTGCCATTAAAAAATCCATCCTCACTGCGGAAAAGTCTGGAAACATCTTTAAAAATATTTATGAAAGTCTAAAAGATGGATTTTTGATGGTTATTGCAATTTTGCCATCCATCTTATTTTTTGGACTTCTGGGACTTTTACTTGCAAAATACACCCCAATTTTTGATTATGTGGGGTATATCTTCTACCCAATTACATACCTATTTAAAGTGCCCCAGCCTCTTTTAGTTGCAAAGGCTTCGGCAACAGAAATTGCAGAGATGTTTTTACCATCCCTTATTGCAAAGTGGCAATCCCCTTTCTCTGCCTTTGTGGTTGGAGTTGAGTCAATTTCAGCAATTTTATTCTTTTCAGCATCAATTCCCTGTATTTTTGCAACTGAAATTCCAATTTCAATAGGAGAAATAATCCTCATCTGGTTTGAAAGGATGGTTTTCTCCCTTATCCTTGCCTCAATTTTTGCCCATTTTATTTTTTAATCATATTCCCCTTTTCATCCACCCTGTAGATTTTCCCAAATTTTTTCAGCCTTCCTTCATACTCCTTTAAATCTCCAACTAAGACATAGGTATAATTTTCTGGAGATACCACCCTCTTTGCCGCCTCCACCAGATCCTCATAACTTAAGTTGTAAACCTCTTTTCTGAAATTTTTCAAAATGGAAATATTCCTTCCTAAAATTTCATTTTTCACTATGAGATTTAAAATATTGTCAACAGTGTTAAAATTTTTTATAAATCCATTCCCAAGTCCACTCCTTCCCATTTCAAATTCATGGGCTGTTATCCTTCTATTTACAAATCCATCCTGTATCCACAACATATCCGCTATGGCTCTATAAGTTGACTCAAGTTTTGTTCTACATCTTGAAAGAAAGAGTGCCCCAGTTAAGTTGTCGGTTTCAAATTTAGAATCAACCCTATAGGCAATTCCCTCTATATCCCTTATTTGTTGTGTATACTTTGAGGCAAAACTGCTTCCCCCTAAGATGTGATTAAAGAGGGAAATACCGTAAAGATCTCTTTCCTTCTCTATTTTTATCAATCTTCCAAAGTATATTGCCGCCTGGGTAACGTGTTTTTTCTCACAGATGTATACACCTGGCTTAAATTCCATCTTTACCTCTGGAATGGTTGCCCTATGTTCCTCCCTGGTTAGAAAAGACTCCCCAAGATATTTTTTAAGTGCAGAAATTATCCTCCCTGTTTTTATATCCCCACTAAAGGCAAGAACAATTCTCCCCGGGGTATAAAATTTATTGTAAAAATTTTTAACATCTTCAATTCCAACATCGTCAATACCTTCTGCTGTATAAAAATATCCATAGGGATGATTTCCATAGATGATTTTGTAAAACAACTTCCTACAGAGCAAAAATGGAACATCGTCACTTCTCTTTGCTTCACCCTTTAATCTCTTTTTCACAACCTTAAGTTTATCCTCCGAAAAAATTGGTCTTGCTACCAGATATGAAAGACTTTTCAGGAAATTTTCCTCATTTTCGACGAGATACTTCCCATCAATCTCGACCCAATCCCTTCCGGGGATAAATTCAAGTTGCGATCCATCAAAATCAAGCACATCATTTATCTCTCTATTTTTCATCTTCTGAGTATCAGATTCCCTGAGTAAAAGGGCAGTTAACTTTGAAACCTGCTTCTTTGTGTCATATATTTCCCCTGCCTTGATGTAGCCGTGAAGCCTCACTGTGGGGAAGATTTTTTCCGGATAAAAGTAAATTGTGAGATTCTTTACCTTAAATTTTAAGTATTCTCTACCCTCTACAGGAAAGGAAAATTTTAGTTCCTTTGAGGCAAGTTTTTTAATTTTCTTACCACCAATTGATTCTTTATCTGTGAAGATATTTTTATACCTCTTATCTTTAGAAATGGAAGAATATGTAAAAAGAAGAAGAAAAATTAAAAATATTGTATTTTTTTTCATACCTCCTCCAATTACTCCTTTTCACCAGGTCTTAATAGATATGCTATGGCACAGTTATCCCTTACAAAATATTTTCTTGCAACCCTTCTTATATCTTCCTTTGTGATTTTATTTATCTCTTTTATGTACTTTTCATAGTAGTTCACATCTCCATAGATGTCATAATATTCAGCAAGCATCACTGCTAAATTTTCCTTATCTGAAGCGGTGTAATACAAATTACCTATTATTCCCTTTTTAGCCTTTAAGAGTTCTCTATTTGAAATATTTATGTGTTTTAAGGAGTTAAAGGAATTCCAGACAATCCCTTCAATTTCCTTCAGGGAAACACCTTCATTTGGCATTGAATATACATAAAAAATTCCGGGATACCTCTTCATATCCCCTTGAGACAGATAAAAATAACTTGCCTTTCCACTTCCAATGAGATTTTTATATAGGATTGAACTCCTTCCATGGGATAAGAGATATTCAATCACATCGAAAACAGGCTGATCTTCTGAATTTGCCTGACACTTGTGAAATCCCATCATAAGGCGGGGAGAGGCGTTAAATCTCACAACTATTCTCTTTTCACCCCTCTGGGGAGGTTCAGAGGTCAAAACTGTCTCCTCAATTTTCTGAGGCTTTATGGATCCAAAATATTTTTTTATCAACTTAAGGGCTTCATCTTCATAGACATCTCCAACAAGGACAATTATCGCATTGTTTGGGGCATAATACTTTTTGTGGTAGTTATACACCTTTTCCCTTGTGTAGTTTATTATATCGGACTTCCAGCCAATTACATCCCAGTGGTAGGGATGGGCAATCATTAAGGAGGCTAAAAATCTGCCAAATAAAAATCCATCGGGATCATTTTCAGTTGTCTGGTAGTACTCCTCAAGGACAACATTTCTCTCAGAGTAAAATTCCCTGAAGACAGGTTCCCTCATCCTCGAAGACTCAAAATATGCCCACGCCTCAAGGCAATTTGAGGGAAAGTATTCATAGTAGTGGGTTCTGTCAAAACTTGTATCCGCACTGAGTCTTGAAAATCCCACGCTAAAGGTGGAAACATCTATATCATTTTGAACGCTGTAAATTTTCTGTGATCTCTCAAGTCCCTTAATTTTCAGGAGAAGATTTTTAATTTTTCTGTCCACATCAGGGGGTGTACAGTTTCTGACCTTTGCCTTTCTAAGTTCTATTACCTTTTTAAAAAGCTCATCTTCCTTTTTCATAAGGGGAACTTCTTTCTGGTAGTTTACCGTCTGAATTTCCTTTGTTCCCTTAAACATCATGTGTTCACACATGTGGGATATTCCGGTAATTCCCACGTGTTCATTTACAGATCCAACCTTATATCTTATGAGGGAGTAGATGATTGGCGTATCGTGTATTGGGGCTATGATAACAGTTAAACCATTTTTAAGTTTGTGTAAACTCACCTTGAGATTTATCTTTTCAACATCTTCCGAAAACAAAAAAACTGAAAAAATCAATAAAAGAATGGTGAAAAAAATTTTTCTCCTCAATTTCAAACTCCCCAAAAAAAATTTAACTCTTTATTATTTTATTTGAAAAAGGAAACTTTGTTAAGTGATAAATAGTTTTTCTTTCTTTTAGTCTCTATTCCTGTTTCTCTCCTCATAATCCAACATATCCTCTAAATTTGTAGAAACAAACGGTGATAGACAAAAAAGCAACAAAAAAATAAAATTTTTCTTTTTCTCTATAAGCACATAGGGGGTCATATGAATACAATTTCAGCCTTACACCTTTTCCACAATTCCAAATCCAAATCTTTTGCCTGAGACTTTTTTAAATCAGTCCCTTTCTCTTAGATTATTTTAATAAATCTTATTTACTGGACATAAAATTTTTTGGTGATTTTTCAGATATTTATCTTGAGCAGTGATATGGAATTTGTTATTTTGGAAAATATAAGGAGGAGTTATGTTAAAGGTAATAACAACTGTTGGAACTTCAATCTTTAGCAATTATGACAGGGTAAAGAAAGATATTGACTGGGATTATCTCAATAAGCCTTTTAAGGAAAAAGATGAGAAAAAAAGTCTTAGTGAAAAGAAAAAAGTTTTAAACTGGATTAACACACTCCATGATCCATTTCTGGCATCAGCAGAAATAAAGAGTCTACTCAAATTAAAAGCCGAAAAGAATGGGGACTTAGAAGTATATCTCTTAGCAACAGACACAATTTCCTCAAGCCTTGCAGCAGAAATTGTAAAGGAGATTTTAGAAAATAACAATTTTACGGTTCATTTTAATCCTGAATTGGACGTAATTGGGGACCTACAGGTAGAGGATTATAATAGGTTTGAAAGGGGGAAGGATAATTTAATAAAGAGAATTTCAGATTTGATCGATACTTTTACAAAAGATAAGAGTGGAGATAAAAAAAGGAAATATATACGGAAAAATATTTTATTTAATATTACCGGGGGATATAAGGGAGTAATTCCAATATTAACTATCCTTGCCCAACTGTATGAATGTGAAATTTTTTACATTTTTGAGAAATCGAATAATCCTATCACAATTCCGAGAATTCCAATCAATTTTGATCCCTTTTTAACAGAATCAATGTATGTGGATATTTACTTAAAAAAGAAAAGAGATACTCATCTGTTTAGAAATAGAGAAAAATTAAAGGAATTTGGCTTTATTGATGGAAATAGCAATATAACTGCATTGGGAAATCTTTTTTACAAAATGGCTTACAGTTATAATCCCTTAAGTTCCAATGTACTTGGATATTTTATAGAGTATAAAATATTAGAGTATCTGCATTATAAAAACAAAAACTTTGAGCATAGTTATGACTACAAATATAGTGAAAATGGCCAGAAAAGGTCTATGGAATTGGATTTTGTTTTTAAAAAGGACGAAAACAATTGGGAAGTTTGGGAGATAAAACCTCTGGCTATGTTTTTAAATAAAAATAACAGGGAAAAAATTGTAGATCAATTTGAAAAGCAGTTGTCAAATATTAAAAAACTTAAAAAATACAAAATAATTATTTATTCCATTACTGATGCAATAAAGCAGGAACTGGAAAATATTGTAAAAACTATGGCAAAAGAACTGATGGAGAAATTTTCTCATATTGACATTCAATTTATCTTTTTACACATAACTGGAATGACAGGGAGCAAGCAACAGAGAATGGAAAACCCATATCAGGCATTATTTAAACACTCAATAAAAGATAATGACTTTAGCAATTTAGCCACAATGGAGGAATAACATAAATGGGACTTGAAGGAAAAATTGTAGAGGCTCCATTCTGGGATGGGCCGGTTAGGATTGAAAAAATAGAAGACTTTGGCACTTACCACCATATAATAGGAATTGCCTTAAAAACTCAAAGTGGGATAGATACATTAATTTCTAAAGAAGAACTAAAAAAAATTGAAATAATAGATGATTCTGTAGATTTCTCTGCAGAACCAGAAGAAACCTTCTACTTTTTAGAGGCAATGCGGCTTAACTATGCCTCTCTTTTTGATCCTATATTGGCTGTTAATGTATCAAAAGTAGATCCTCTTCCATTTCAAATAGAAGCAGTTTATGGATATATTCTAAAACAACCCCGTATTAGATTTCTTCTGGCTGATGACCCGGGAGCAGGAAAAACAATTATGTCTGGTTTAATCATTAAAGAGTTAAAATTAAGAAAATTAGCAAGCAGGATTTTAATTGTAGTTCCTGGGCATTTAAAAGATCAATGGATAAGGGAATTAAAAGAAAAATTTGGTGAAACGTTTTTTGTCATTAATAGAAACACTTTCAACGACAATTATGGAGAAAACCCATGGGAAATTTACAATCAGGTTATAACTTCTTTGGACTTTATTAAACAAGAAGACATTTTAACTTCACTGATTTCTTCAAACTGGGATTTTACTATTGTAGATGAAGCTCATAAAATGGCGGCTTATAGGTATGGCGATCAAACCCATAAAACACAAAGATATAAAGTTGGTAAAATTTTATCGAAAATTTCAAATCATCTATTATTTTTAACAGCAACACCCCATAAAGGTGATCCTGAAAATTTTAGATTATTTTTAGATTTGATCTTACCCGGCTTTTTTGCTTCCAATGAAATGGTGGAAGAATCTTTAAGAAATAAAGATAATCCACTGTTTATTAGAAGATTAAAAGAAGATCTTAAAGATTTTGAAGGAAGACCTATTTTTACAAGGAGGTTTACCAACACAATTAAGTTTTCTCTTTCAGATTCAGAAAAGGTACTTTACAACAATCTCTCCCGCTATGTTGTTGAACAATACAATAAAGCAATGCAAACTGTGGATAAAAAAAGAAATATTGCTTTTGCTCTGATGATTCTTCAAAGAAGAATGGCTTCAAGTGTGTATGCACTATTAAAATCACTGGAAAGAAGAAAGGATAAGTTGGAAAAAATATTGAATGGTGAATATGATATCAAAAAAAGAAAAATAGTTAATTTTCAAATAGATGATATTGAGGATATTGAAGAAGTTGAAAGATGGAAAAAGGAGGAAGAGTGGGAAACCATAACACTGGCTAAGAACCCCGAAGAATTGAAAAAAGAGATAAAGGTCATTTCTTCACTCATTGAAAATGCAAAGACAATTATTCAAAAAGAGGAGGAAGTTAAATTAAAAGAATTAAAACAAGCAATCATTGAGGGATTTAAGACAGCAAAGAAAATGAATGGTAAATCAAAAATTTTAATATTTACAGAATCAAAAGATACATTATTTTATTTGGAGAAAAAAATAAAAAACTGGGGCTATACCGTCACCACTATACATGGTGGTATGAAAATGGATGAGAGAATTCTTGCAGAAAAAAGATTTAGAGATGAAACAGACATCCTTTTAGCAACAGAAGCCGCAGGGGAAGGAATAAACCTTCAATTTTGCCATATAATGATAAATTACGATATTCCGTGGAATCCAAACAGACTGGAGCAAAGGATGGGAAGAATTCATAGATATGGACAGCAAAAAGATGTTTACATATACAATCTTGTATCCCAGGATACTGCAGAGGGTAAAGTTTTATCCAAACTTTTTGATAAATTAGAAGAGATAAAAAGTAAACTTGGAAGTGACAGGGTGTTTGATGTAGTTGGAGAAATATTTGAAAGTAAAAATCTTTCACAATTGATTATAGATGCTATAACTCACACAAAGGATATGGATGAAATTTTAAGGGAATTGGACATTGATGCAAATCCTGAATATGTAGCCAGAATAAAAGATATGCTTGGTGAAAGTCTTGCAACGAGGTATATTGATTACACAAGAATTAAAGAGTTATCAGAAAAGGCAAAAGAATACCGGCTTGTACCAGAATATGTGGAAGAGTTTTTTAAACGTGTTTTTACAAAAGCAGGTGGAAGATATAAAAACCTTAAAGATGGTTTCACTGCCATTAACTTCATACCTTTTGAAATAAAAAAAATCGCAAATAGTTTTGAATTTAAAAATAGGTATGGAGTTATTAAAAGAAAATATCCAAAAGCAACTTTTGATAAAGACATTGCATTTAAAAATCCAGATGCAGAATTTATCTCCTTTGGACACCCTTTATTAGAAGCCACTCTGGAGTGGGTGCTCAGAAATTTCAGAGAAAAAACACAAAAAGGAGCAACATTTATTGATCCATCTGGAAAATTAAATGGATATATTTGGTTTTATATTGCAGAAATAAAAGATGGCAAAAACGAAATAGCAGGAAGAAGAATTATATCTGTTTTTGATAATGGAAAGGGTATAAAGCCCATATCACCATCTGTCCTATGGGATTTAGTCCCTCAACAAAGTGGATTAAATAACAGTAAAACACTTTTTTTTGATAAAAATAAAATTTTATCACTTATAATTCCTTTAGTTGAAATGTATAAAAAAGAAATATTAAGAGAAAGAGAAAGACAGGCTGAAATTAAAGAAAAATATGGTGTCAAATCTCTAAAGTATTTGATTTCAAAGTTGGATGCTGAACTTGCCTCTTTATGTGAAAGGCAGTTTGCAAACGAGAAAGTAGATTTACCCATTCATAATAAAGAGGAGTCAAAAAAGATGTATCAAGAAACATTAAAAAACCTTAAAGAGGAAATCATTAAAGAAAAGAACCTTACAATGAGTATGCCCAAGTTAATCAGTGTTATAAAAGTAATCCCTAAAAAAAGTGAAATGGTTGAAGATAGAGAAATAGAAAAAATAGGGATGGAAATCGCAATGGAATATGAAAAACAACATGGTAGAATTCCAGAAGATGTTTCCACGGAAAATCTTGGATTTGATATTAGATCAAAAGGAAAAGATGAAGTTAGATATATAGAGGTAAAGGCACGTGCAAATGAAGGAGAAATTGCATTAACACCAAATGAATGGTTTAAAGCAAAAAGATTTAAAGATAAGTATTGGTTATACGTAATTTCAAATGCTTCAACAAAACCTCTACTTAATATTATCAATAACCCTGCTGAAAATTTAAAACCACAGAAAAAAATCGAAATTGTTAGATTTGTTGTACCTTCAAATGAATGGAAAGAGAAAAAAATTGAAACCTGGAAAAAATAAAAGGAGAAAAAATGAAAGGAAAAAGATTTATTGAAACAAGTTTTCCTGTAAAAGAAGTAAGTGAATATTCTTCAAAAGAAAAAAATATAAGACATGGGCACATTTCTACACTTCACATCTGGTGGGCAAGGCGTCCCCTGGCATCATCAAGAGCCACAAACTATGCTGCTTTAATTCCTGAGGCAAAAACTCCAGAAGAGTGGGAGAAGACAAGACAATTTATAGTAGAGTTATCAAAATGGGAAAGTTCTCTTAATCCCCATATAATCAAAAAGGCAAGAAATGACATATTAAAAGCATATAACGGAGTTCCTCCCAGAATCCTTGACCCATTTTCTGGCGGAGGTTCAATACCACTGGAAGCACTTCGCCTGGGGTGCGAAGTACATGCCATTGACTATAACCCCGTTGCAAATCTAATTTTAAAATGTACCTTAGAATATCCTCAAAAGTATGGAAGAAGCAAAAAAAGAAAAGCAAAAAAAGTAATTATGGGAAAAGAACATATTGTTGAAGTAGAATATAACCCGCTTTTGGAAGATGTAAAAAAATGGGGAGATTGGGTACTTAAAGAAGCAAAAAAAGAAATTGGAAGGTTTTATCCTCAAGATGAAGATGGTTTTATTCCTGTAGGCTACATCTGGGCAAGGACAATTCCATGTCAGAATCCCGCCTGTAATGCCGAAATTCCCTTAATGAGACAGTTCTGGCTCGCAAAAAAGAAAAATAAAAAAGTGGCGCTTTTTCCTTACGTAAAAGGGAAAGATGTAAAATTTAAGATTGTTGGTAATGGATATGAAGAGATGCCTGATGATTTTGACCCCTCAAAAGGCACTGTATCCCGCGCAATAGCAACATGTCCCGTATGTGGCTCTTCCATTGAAGCAAACACTACAAGAAAACTTTTCAGAGAAGGGAAATCTGGAGAAAAACTCATTGCTGTTGTTTTACATAAAAATGGAATTAGTGGCAAAAAATATAGAATTGCAGTGGAAAAAGATATGCAAATATTTAAAGAGGCAGAAAGATATCTCAATGAAAAACGGAAAATTCTCAAAAAAGAATGGGGAATTGACCCTGTACCTGATGAAGAAATGGATCAAAATAATCCGACAACAGTGGCAGGAAGAGGTTACGGTTTTAAACAATGGGGTGAACTATTTAATTTTAGACAAAAACTTACTTTAATAACATTTACTGAAAAAGTCCGATCTGCTTATAAAAAGATGATCAGTGAGGGATATAAAAAAGAGTTTGTAACAGTTATTATGAGTTACTTAGGAATTATGTTAGATAGATTATCTTTCTATTGTAATAATATGGCTACATGGGTTCCAAGAGGGGAATATATGGGAAACGTTGCACCTATGCAGGCAATTTCAATGACATTTGATTATATTGAAGTAAATACTTTTAGTGGTAGCACGGGAGATATAATCTCTTCGAAAAATTGGGTTATAAATGTAATAAGACATCTTGTAAAAATACAAG
>Ga0256842_1001716_pt1 | contig 17066 bp, 14 predicted proteins | sample 4559240metaG_FD_185973 | JGI IMG/M metagenome (GOLD analysis project Ga0256842, IMG submission 185973) | Hydrothermal vent microbial communities from Guaymas Basin, Mexico - 4559-240 | ecosystem: Environmental > Aquatic > Marine > Hydrothermal vents | place: Mexico: Guaymas Basin | collected...
TAATAGGAATATGCGAAAATCCATCCTCATCAAGAGCGGTTCTAAGTGTTTCAATAATATTATCCATCATACCGCTCGGTGCTATCATATCAGCACCCGCTTTTGCATGCACTATAGCCTGTTTTGCGCTGATTTCCAATGTTGCTTCATTATCTACCGTTTTTAAATGAGGATTAATAATTCCACAATGCCCGTGGTCTGTAAATTCGCAAAAACATAAATCCGTAATAATGGCTATTTTATCCCCAAAGGCCTCTTTAGCGGCCCTTACACTTCTGGCAATCAGCCCTTCTTCATCAAGTGCGTCGCTTCCGCATGAATCTTTTAGTTTAGGAATCCCAAAAAGAATTACCGCTTTAATCCCCAGGTCGATACATTCGTTTATTTCATCCAAAAATTCTTTTTCACCATACTGGTAAATTCCCGGCATTGATTTTATTTCGTTTTTACCTTCAAGCCCTTCTTTTATAAATACCGGCATTATCAAGTCTTCTCTTCTTACATAATTTTCCCTAACTAAATCCCTTATATTGCTGTTTAGTCTTAATCTTCTTAAATTCATTAACCTCTCCTTGTCACTTCTTTACACAAATTTACAAAATATTTTGCATTTTCAACAGGAACGTCGGGCAATATCCCGTGCCCTAAATTAAATATGTGTCTATGCCCTTTCATTATTGAAGCTATTTTTTCTACCGCTTCTTTTGTAGCGGCTTTTGAATAAAGCCTGGTCGGTTCCATATTTCCCTGAAGCGTGTAGTTGTCTTTAAAAATTCTAAGGGCATAATCAATCGGGGTTGCCCAGTCAACACCGATTACATCAAACTCCCCGTCCATTTCATCCATATAAAGCCCCACACCTTTGGAAAATCCTATAACCGGAATATTAGGATATTTTTCTTTTATGTTTTTGGCAATCTCTTTCATATAGTTCCATGAAAACTCAAAAAACTTCTCCCTCTCAAGCGCACCGCCCCAGCTGTCAAATACCATAACGGCATTTGCGCCGGCATCAATCTGTTTTGATAGATATTCAATAGTCTCTTTGGTATTGAATGCTAACAGTCTATGAAGCATCATAGGGTTTGAATAAACAAGCTTTTTAATTTTTGCATATTGTTTGCTTCCTCTTCCTTCCACCATATAAGTGGCAATTGTCCATGGACTTCCGGCAAATCCTATCAACGCTTTTTCTTCAGGCAGTCTTTCTCTGATTAATTTTACGCCTTTATATACGTATTCAAGCTTTTCATCCGCACTGCTGTCAAGAGATTCAATATCTTCTTCAGTATCAATTGTTTTATCAAAAATCGGTCCCACTCCTTTTTCAAATCTTAGCGGAAGTCCCATTTCCATAGGAAGATTCAATATATCGCTAAATAATATAGCCGCATCAACGTCAAGTATGTCAATTGGTTGAATGGTAACTTCAGCGACAACTTCAGGATTTCTGGTCATATCAAGAAAGTTTCCAACTTTACGTCTTACTTCCATATATTCAGGAAGATATCTTCCCGCCTGTCTCATCATCCATACCGGCGTATATTCCGTTTCTTTACCAAAACATGCATCAATAAAAATCATTTATTCTCCTTTTTTTATTCAACTTCACAACTTATCCACTTCACAACTTCTCTACTTAAATATCCCTTTTTCCATATGATATTCACATTTATTCATATCCAAATTTTCACCGTTCATACCAAAAAGTCTCTTAACGGATGAGACCAATATATCCACTTCCGCACTGTCAGCCATTTTTCTAAGCGTAATATTTGGATGATGAAGAAATCTTTTAAAAGCATTATGAAGCACTTTTTCCACATCATCAGCTAGTTCTGCGGGGATATATTTTTTCTTTACGGCATTTTGAAGTGACAAATTGGCACATTCGCGTGCTTTTTCCTGTAAAAACTTTATCACAGGGTCAATTGATACCGACTGTAGATATTTTTCAAATTCATCCACACATTTTTTTATAAGTTCATTGGCGTTTTCAAGTTCCTGTTTTCTTTTTTCAAGATTTTTTTCACTTATTTCTTTTAAGTCGTCCACTTTAATTAATGTTATATCATCACATGAAGGCTCTTCTATATCATTTGGTATAGCTAAATCAAACCAGAGTCTTTTAAAAGAAGTCGGTTTAATGTCTTCCTTTCTGATTATAGGATAATTAGAAGCTGTGGCACTGAAAAGAAGACGGTAATTATTAATCAGTTTTGGAAGCTTTTCAAGCGAATGGATATCGATATTAACATCATCTTCAAGTTCTTCTTTTAAAGCAAAGGCATTTTCAACAGTTCTGTTTACAAGAACGATATTTACACCCTCTTTTATCAGGTTTTTGCACACAATCCTTGCAGTATCGCCCACACCAACAACAACGGCACTGTAACCGCTTAAATCATCCAGTTCTTCTTTAGCCCTTCTTACTGCAATACTGGCAACTGATACAGGCTCACTTGATATTTGAGTCTGATTTCTTACTTTTTTAGCACATTTGAAAGAGAAATGAATAATCCTTGTCAAATCCTGGCCGATAAAATGCTTTTCATATGCCTCATAAAAAGCATCTTTAAGCTGTCCTGTGATTTGTGTTTCACCTACTACCATTGAATCAAGAGAGGCGGCAACTTTAAAGATATGTTCAATTGCATCTCTTCCTTCATATATTTCGGCTTTTACAAGCTCCTCGGGAGTTATCACCTTTTTAAAAACTTTATCGTAAAGCTCGGTTAAATCCTGTTTTTTATCAAACACTACTTCTATTCTGTTACAGGTGGAAAGAAGAAAAACCTCTTTAAAATCTTTAAAATCCTCCAATGTCAACTGAGCAAGTTTGCTTCTTAATACCACATCCGAATTTCTGTAATTAAAACTTATTATAAAATACATTTTCAACCTTTTGGAGAATATTCTTTATCTTCTAACTTAACCGGTTTAGAAACTCTTGATAATATACCCATAATCAATGTAACAATAACAACCGCAAACCAGGCACCCATTCCTGCAAATATTACATTAATCCACCAGTAACCTTCAGCCGTTCCCTGACCGTAACTGTGAAGCCCCTGTGCAATATAAAAATTCACACCGAAATATGTCATTAATACAAAGAAAAAGCTAAGAAAACTTAAAAGCGAGAATATAAACTCGCCTCTTAGTTTCGGAATCATTTTTCCATGAATTACAAGGGCATAAACAACCATTGTAATTAAACTCCAGGTTTCTTTAGGGTCCCATGACCAGTATCTACCCCAGGATTCGTTTGCCCACACACCACCTAAAAATGTTCCGATACTCAAAAGCGCAAGCCCGATATAAAGAGCAATATAAATAATATTGTTAAGCTGTTTAATCTGATTATCCAAATTCTTATATTTTTTAAGGGCAAACAGTACTAGATTAAGACCGCCAAGCATACTTCCCACACCCAAAAATCCGTAACTTGAAGTAATTACGGCCACATGTATTAAAAGCCAGTATGATTTAAGCACAGGTACCATATTCGTAATTTGAGGATCGATATTATTTAAATGAGCCACCATCATAAACATTCCTGCAACAAAAAGTCCCGCACCAAGCGAGAGCATTGATTTTCTAAAGAAAATAAGTGAAGCAAATGCACTGCCCCATGCTATAAACACAATTGATTCATATGCATCCGACCATGGCGCATGTCCTGCTATATACCATCTTAAAAGCATATTTCCTGTATGAACGATTAATGCCAAAACGCCGATTACATATAAAACTTTTTCAATTTTAGGAAATCTTTTTTCTTTTAAAATTTCAACAAATCCTATAAAAATAAGAATAATACCAAGCAGTGAATAAACACCTATTAAACCCGGGAAAATCTGCCAGTGGTTGTATCTGATCTCCCATTTAATTTTATTTGGATCAGGTAAAATAGGGGCGGAGTATTCTTTTTGAATTTTATATATGTTTTCTCTGATTTTGGCGACTTTATTAGCATCAAAATTTCTTAAAGCCTTTACAAGCGAATCAAACTGATTTACATAAAAATTCCCTGTAAAAGGGTCTAATTTCCCGGTCATTACCATCTTTTGTATCTCAAAAGGCGAATACCATTTATAATTTTCATTTTTAGCATTAGGTGTGGGATAAATTTTAAAAATCTGTCCGGTAAATATCAGATATGAAACATATATTCTTTCATTTAGTTTTATCCATTCCCTTTGAACTTTGGTTCTGTCTTTATCGGGTGTATTAAACGCGTTATTAATTTCGTTAGAATATTTCAAATTGCCATCTCTAGTAAAAAACACATTATACGGTGCATATTTACCATCAATCCCGAGCTCTTTTCTAATTTCAGGATGACCTACATATATTAAAGGAACATTTTGAAAAATTTCGGGGAATGAAAGCATTCCGGTTATTATCTGATTGTAATTCATTCCATGAAGTTTTGCTTTTTTGGTAATTTTATGAACAAGATCCAAATCAAGCGTATCCATCGGTTCTATTCTGCCGCTTTTTTGAACAAGTATTGTAGAAAATTCTTTAGCGGCATTTACAGACTTTTTGGAATATTCATCCAGATTCATCGCATTTGAAGCGCTTGGTATTAGTAAAAATAACAATAAAAACGCAAAAAGACCGCTTTTTTGAAGTTTTCTAACCGTAATCATAAATCTGCTTTTTTTATATACCATACTCCAGAAAAATCCTATTGCCAACAGTACATATCCTATATATGTAATCCACATTCCAGGGTCGTGATTAACAGAGAGAATACTTCCCTGTTCGTCGGGGAAATAACTTGCCTGATAAAATCTGTAACCTTTATAAACCAATATGTGGTTCATGTAAATATGATAAGGAAAAGTTTTATCCCCGTCTATTACCGTTACATAACTATCATATGAGCTTGGCTGCATACTGCCCGGATATTTTCTCATTACAAACTTGTCAAGTTTAATTTTAAATCCTAAATCCACCACTTCTTTATCGGAAGGATGCGCCTTGTTTTTAATTACAACGACTTCACCTTTAACTTCGCCATTTCTTAAATATAATTGCCCCTCATAACCGAAATATCTCGTAACAGCTGCACCGAGTAAAATAATCAGCAGTGATAAATGTAAGACAAATACGGGAATTTTTTTATAGGTTTTATATTTAAACATTACTCCTATTAAATTCAATCCAAGCAGCCACATAATAAGTTCAAACCAAAAAGTACCATATACATTTACCCACGCATCAGTGTCCGTTTTCATAAGAGTTGCGCTGATTTGCGCAACTAAAAAAATTAAAGAAAGTACAACTGTTGTTTCAAGCGAGAAAAAGACACCTAAGATTTTTTTTATCATTTTTCACCTTTATATTTTTCATTTACGTTTTTAATAATTTGCAAAAAAGCTCCCGCCGGTCTAGCGCCGATCATTGAATATACAAGCTCACCGTTGGGTTTTAAAAACAAAATTGTAGGGGTTGAACCGGTAAAATAGTTTTGTACTATCGGAGGCAATGTATCCTGGTCAGCTAAATAAAAAACAGGTACGAAATTATTGTTAATATAATCGGACACCTCTGGATCAGAGTAAACTTTTTCGGCTAAATATCTACAGGGCGGACATGTTGTAAGGGCAATGTCTACCATTATCAGTTTATTATCTGATTTTGCAATATTTTGGGCAATATTATAATTCATTGCCCAATTCACCTTTCCACTCCAGTCTACAGCAAATAAACCACTGATAAGAACAAGAATCACAAACAATTTTTTCATGGCAAACCTTTTTTTATGAATTTTAACAAAAATTTCACATAAAACAACCGATTTTTCGGACTTTTTTATGAATTATTATTCACATTATAAGTTTTAATTATATTTTAACACATAAAAAAATGCATAATTACAAAGAATTCAGGGAGGGGATTGTAAAGTGTCTGTCACTTTATTAAATAAATAAAAAAGATAATCAAATTTTATAACAAAAAATTTAAAAAAAGGAGAATTATTCTCCTTTCTCCAGTCTGTCTAGAAGGTTTGGATGCGCAAAATTAGCCATAGTGTAATCATTGTGACAACTCACGCAGCTGATATCTTTACCTGCATTTTTTTCTTTCCAGTATTGTTCGTGTGCGTATCTGCTCTCTTCACTCATACCGAAAGCTTTTTCAGGCTCTTTTACCATATGGTGGCAGTGCAAACACCCGCTGTCGTATGTATAATGTTTCATTTCCCAGAAGTTTTCTTTAAAATCAACTCTGTGAATGAGCCCGAACTGAGCCATTGCATCTCTTGTTCCGCTCAATCCTTTTGCAAACAGATAACCGATTAAAGAGTTGTAAGGCAGGTGACAGTCTGTACAGTGATGAACCGCAAATCCGTGCTGATTATTACCTCCGTGGACACTTTGATGGAAACTTTCAACCATAGGTTTCATTGTATGACAACTGCTACAAAAATTAGGTTGTCCCGTCACATCCACCATTACTGCTGCTACATAAGAAATTCCAAGACCTATAACCGCACCGGCAATTAACGCTCCTAATGTTGCTTTTTTCATTCTTCACCTTTAAATTTTTAACAAATTATAAACAACAAAAGTGCTAAAAGAGTGCTAAATAGCAATTCATTAATATTACATAAATTTAACACCAGTCACAACTTCACAACTTCACAACTTCACAACTTCACAACTTTATAACAAACACCGCACCGTTATCAGAATTGTAAGCGTACAGTTCGCCGTTAAAATGCTGAGTAATAATAACTCTGCTCATATAAAGCCCTATTCCGGTTCCCTGAGACTGAAACTTCGTAGTAAAATAAGGGTCGAAAATTTTCTCTTTTATCTCCTCTTGTATTCCCCCGGCATTATCTTCTATTTCAATTTTTTTTCCATTTATCCTAATCCAAATTTTTTTATTTTTTATATTTCTCTCTTTTAAAATATCTATTGCATTATTGATTATATTAAGAACAACCTGTGAAAACTCGCTTTTATAACCTTTGATTTCTTCATTTTTTTTAATTTCCAAACTAACTTCAAGTTTATTTTGACTTATTCTGCCTTCCATTAAGCTTAAAGCCTGTTCGATAATTTCTTTTGGATAAAAGTATTCTTTTTTGCTATCCTTTTTAAAAAAATTAGTAAAATCGTCTATGGTTTGAGACATATATTCTATTTGTGAGAGGGCATTGTTTTTAAATTTTTCAAACATTTTATCATCAAGTTTTTTCATTTTAAAAGCCATTTCAAGATTTTGTATTAAAAGCGAAAGCCTGGTTATCGGATGTCTCCATTGATGTGCGATATTTCCGAGCATTTCCCCCAGAGCGGCAAGTTTGCTTTGATGCATAAGAAGTTGGTCTTTTTCTTTTGTTTTCTCAATCTCTTCTTTTACACGTTTATCTAAATCTTTATAAAAATTATAAAGAGGCTTTGAAAAAAATATTCCAAGAGGAATAGCCAAAAAAACTGATATAAGAATCATTACCATTGCAAGTCTTTGGGATATTTCATTTGTTTTATTTATAAGTTTTTTATTTTGAATAAATACAAGTTTAAAATTTTTATTTAAAGAGACTACATATATATCATTTGTAACAAAAACATTATCGGCTTTTTTTATTCTGTCTGCTAAAGTATATGTGAATAAATCGAAAATACTTTTGGCTTTTAAAAAATTGCTGTAATATATCTTACCATCTTTGTCAATTAAAAGTAAGTTATAAAAATTATTAGAATTGTTAAAAAGTCTTTTTAATGTTGATTCCAAAAGAATGAAACCTCTTTTCGAATCACCTTTGATGGGTGAAATCGTTTCAAACACCAATCCGTCATTTCCCATTATCTCTTTTGTAAAAACAGATGTTTGAAGTTTAAAATCTCTAAAAACAAAATTATTCTTATCATTTTCACCACATACTATCTCATTGTCTATTTTTTTACAATAAACTATTGTTTTTCCGTATTGATTTACATATTTAATTTTTAAAAAATCTCTGTTTGAAGATAAAAATATTTTAAAAATAGAAGAAATTACTTGTGGGTTAATTTTAAATTCATTAGAAAAAAGCTCACTGTTTGCAATGGCCAAAGTGCTTTTTTTTATTATATCTTCTTTCGTCCGGTATATCTGAATAATATTATTTGCAGAAATTTTTACTTTTTCCTGAAACTCCTGGGTTGATACTTTAGTAAAAAAAAATATACTTATATATGTCACAGATATTACAATTAAAAAAGCAAAAATAACAAAAGCAACCGTAATGTCAAATTTAAAATCATTGCTGTTTCTCAATTTTATACCCGCTTCCTCTTACATTTTTTATGAAATTTTCTTTAAGTTTCGCCCTTAATTTTTTAACCTGTGTTCTTAGGGTATTATCGCATACGCTTTTTTCTTCCCATATATAATCTTTAAGCGTTTCCGTATCAACAACCTGACCGATATTTTTAACTAAAATTTCTAAAAAATATTTTTCATTAGGTGTAAGTTCAACCTCTTCACCTTTATAAAAAAGTTTCAGATTCTTAACATCAAATTCATAATCTTCGGTTATTCTAACCGAATTTGTTTTTTTAAACACAAGCCTTTTGATTCTGAGTTCAAGCTCCTTGAGTTCAAACGGTTTTTTTATATAATCCGCAGCACCAAGCTCAAATGCTTTTTCTACATGGTCCATATCGGAATAGGCGGTTATAAATATTACGGGCACGTCACTTGCATATCTTTTAAGCTCTTCATAAAATTCATACCCGTTCATTTCAGGCATATTTATATCCAGTAAAAAAATATCATAATGACTGGGATATACTTCTTCCAATGCTTTTAAAGGGGAAGAATAATAATCAACCCTGTTATCTTGAAGTTCAAGATAATTCTTAATGCTTTCGCCGATAAATTCATCATCTTCAACCAAAAGAATTTTCATAAAAAAACCTTTTTTGCTTTATTATATCATAAATACGCTTTTTACATATAATTTAATTTAATTTTAATAAAAAAGTGCCAATAATGTGCCATTTTTGTTTTTAAACATCTAAAAAATGTAATATTTAAGTGAAAAAGTTGTATCATTACTATGTAAAAAGCTAAAAAAGGAGTGCTTATGTCAATGAACAGAAGAGAATTTCTAAAAACAACAGCAGCGGCAGCGGCAGCTAGTGCGGTTGGAATTTCAATTCCAAGCAAAGCTAAAGCGGCGGCTGAAAATACTCAGGCCGGATGGCAGTGGGATAAAGCAGTTTGTCGTTTCTGCGGTACCGGATGCGGTATTATGGTCGCGGTTAAAGACGACAAAATCGTAGCGGTTAAAGGTGACCCTGAAGCACCGGTAAATAGAGGAATTAACTGTATTAAAGGTTATTTTAACGCTAAAATTATGTACGGTGCGGACAGATTAACTCAGCCGCTTTTAAGAATGAACGATAAAGGTGAATTTGACAAAAACGGAAAATTCAGACCTGTAAGCTGGAAAAGAGCTTTCGATGAAATGGAAAAACAGTTTAAAAAATATTATAATGAATTAGGCCCGACAGGTGTTGCGGTATTCGGTTCAGGACAATATACTATTCAGGAAGGTTACGCAGCGGTTAAATTAGTAAAAGCCGGATGGCGAAGTAACAACATAGACCCTAACGCTAGACACTGTATGGCAAGTGCGGTTGTAGGTTTCTATCAGACATTCGGTATTGACGAACCGGCAGGATGTTATGACGATATCGAAATTACGGATACAGTTGTAACTTGGGGTGCCAATATGGCTGAAATGCATCCGATCCTTTGGTCAAGGGTATCTGATGCAAAATTAAACAATCCTGACAAATATTATGTAGTTAACTTATCTACATACAGAAACAGATGTTCAAACCTTGCGGATATGGAAATTATCTTCAGACCAAACACAGACCTTGCCATTATGAACTATCTTGGTAGAGAAATTATTAAAAGAAATGCGGTAAATTGGGATTTCGTTAAAAAACACACAATTTTTGCAACAGGACACGCTGATATCGGATATGGATTGAGAAATCCTAATTCACCAAATGTTACAGATAAAGAAAGAGACACAGTTGCTAAAGAAGTCGCAAAAGTTGTAACTGAAGAAGAAGCTGTTGCTCTTAGCGCAATCGGTAAATGGAAAGCCGGTGATGAAATGCAAATGAAACACACAAAAGGAAAACAACCATTCTGGCACTGGCAAATAACTTTTGAAGATTTCAAAAAAGCTGTAGAACCTTATACATTGGATTATGTAGCAAAAGTGGCAAAAGGTGATCCTGACGAATCACTTGAGAGTTTCAAAAGAAAATTGGTTAAATTAGCAGACCTATACTGCGATCCAAACAGAAAAGTAGTATCTTTCTGGACTATGGGATTCAATCAGCATGTTAGAGGGAGCTGGATTAACGAACTAGTTTATATGGTGCATTTATTACTTGGTAAACAATCTCAGCCTGGAAGCGGTGCATTTTCACTTACAGGACAGCCGAGTGCATGTGGTACGGCAAGGGAAGTTGGTACTTTTGCTCACAGACTTCCGGCGGACATGCTTGTAGCTAATCCAAAACACAGAAAAATTACTGAAAAAATGTGGAAAATCCCTGAAGGCACACTTAATCCTAAAGTAGGAAGCCATTTCCTAAAAATCATGAGAGATATAGAAGATGGTAAAATCAAATGGGCTTGGGTTCACGTAAACAATCCATGGCAAAACACTGCTAATGCAAACCACTGGATTAAAGCGGCGAGAACCATGGATAACTTCATTGTTGTAAATGAAGCATATCCGGGAGTATCTGCAAGAGTTGCAGACTTAATTTTACCTGTAGCTATGATTTATGAAAAATGGGGTGCATACGGAAACGCAGAAAGAAGAACACAGCACTGGAGACAGCAGGTAACAGCTCCTGGTGAAGCGATGACTGATATTTGGACAATGGTTGAATTTTCAAAAAGATTCAAACTTAAAGAAGTTTGGAAAGAATGGCCTCAGGCAAAACTTCCAAACGTACTTGATAAAGCAAAAGAGATGGGATATGATCCTGAAATGACTTTATTTGATGTACTCTTTAACAGACCAGAATATCACAAAAACTTCCCATGGCCTGATCCAATCGCTAAAAATCCTCAAACAGGAAGAATGCATAAAAACACTGAAGCAGCCGGAGACGGTAGAGAAATCTTGGGAAGCGACGGCAAACCATGGAAAGGTTACGGATTCTTTATTCATAAAGCATTGTGGGAAGAATACAGAAAATTCGGTATCGGACATGCCCACGACTTGGCAGATTTCGATACTTACCATAAAGTTAGAGGACTTAGATGGCCTGTTGTTAACGGAAAAGAGACTAAATGGAGATTTAATGTCGAATATGACCCATATGCAAGAAAATATGCTAAACCTGGTGAAAAATTCGCTTTTTACGGACCGTTACTTAAAGCGCTTAAAAAAGGTGATCTAAAAGGTCCTAAAACTAAACAAAAATTCAGTCTAGCTAATAAAGCAAAAATTTTCTTCAGACCGTTTATGGTTCACCCTGAAGATCCTAAATACGATACAAAAGGTTACAATTTCTGGTTATGTACCGGTAGGGTTCTTGAACATTGGCACAGTGGAACTATGACAATGAGGGTTCCGGAATTATACAGAGCAATGCCTGAAGCGCTTTGCTATATGAACCCTAAAGACGCAAAAGCTCTCGGACTTAACAGATTTGATCTTGTTGTAATTGAAAGTAGACGTGGTAAAGTTAAAGCAAGAGTGGAAACAAGAGGAAGAAATAAACCGCCAAGAGGACTTGTATTCGTTCCATGGTTTGATGAAAAAGTATTAATTAACAAAGTTTGTCTAGACGCAACATGTCCTATGAGTAAAGAGACAGACTATAAAAAAGCAGCAGTTAAAATTTATAAAGCTTAAGGATTTAAATGGACAATAAAAGACGCTCATTTCTTATAAACATGATCCAGGCAGGTGCGGCGGCTACGGCTGCCGGCACCATTGTAGCCGGATTTGCAGAAGAAAACAAAGCCAAAGAGTTAACCCTAAGACCACCTGGGGCATTAAAAGAAGAAGATTTTCTCAAAACATGCATCAGATGCGGTCTTTGTGTTGATGCATGTAAAAACAGGGATAATAAAGTCATAATTGACGGAAATGAAATTATTACGTTAAAACTTGGCGCACCGGGAGACAAGGTTCCTATCGGAACACCTTATTTTATTGCTAGAACAGGCCCTTGTTTTATGTGTGACGATATACCTTGTATGTATGCATGCCCTACAGGCGCTCTTACACCTGATGAATGTAAAAATGAAAAAGGGGAAGTGGCAATAGACTCAGCAAAAATGGGCGTCGCTGTGATTGATCCTAGCAGTTGTATTGCCTTTTGGGGATTACAATGTACAGCATGTTACAGAGCTTGTCCGGAACTTGACAAAGCGATAACAATTGAGTGGAGACAAAATAAAAGAACAGGTAAACATGCATACAGAATTCCGGTAGTTCATGAAGAATACTGCACCGGATGCGGTATGTGTGAACAGGCCTGTGTTACAGAAATTGCGGCAATCAAAATATTTCCAAGGGAAGTATTCTTAGGAAAAGCCGGAGACAGATATGTAAAAGGCTGGGATGAAAAAGACCAACAAAGAGTTAAAAACGCTTCTACAAACACCAAAACAGTAACGGGTAGAAGTAAAAAAAGCGCAGTTGATAATCTAAATGAAGGAATCAAATGGGATCAATAATAAAAAACAAATACCTGATTCTTAGAAGAATATCCCAGCTTACAATTTTATTTTTATATTTTGCCGCTAATGCGTATGGATGGAAAATTTTAGTTGGAAATTTGAGTTTTTCAAAACTTTTTAATACATTACCGTTGGCAGATCCTTTTGCAGTGTTACAAATGGTTTTTGCCGGCGCAGTAATAAGTACGGATTTGATTTTAGGCGTGTTTATTATTTTATTTTTTTACGGTGTAATAGCTGGAAGGGCATATTGCAGCTGGGTGTGTCCCGTTAATATGGTTACGGATCTTGCAGCATGGGTTAGAAGAAAATTAAACCTTTCAAAAGATAATTTAATCAGCACGTCAAAAACCAGAAAATTCAGATATGCATTTTTGATAGTTTTGTTGTTGGCATCAACTTTTATCGGTGCAGCGGCATTTGAATTTATAAGCCCCATCGGAATTTTTACAAGAGGCGTTGCATTTTCTATTGGATTCGGATGGGTATGGCTGTTAACTATATTTATTTTTGATGCTTTTGTACTAAAAAACGGCTGGTGCGGGCACATATGCCCTGTAGGTGCAATGTATAGCCTTGTTGGTAGTAAAAGTTTAATTCGGGTATATCACAATAAGGACAACTGCACAGCGTGCGGTAACTGTTTAAACGTTTGCCCGGAAATTCAGGTACTAACACCTATAATAGACAAAAAAAGCGACTTTATTAACGGAATAGAATGTACAAACTGCGGAAGGTGCATTGAAGTATGTAACGATAATGCACTAAAGTATTCATTAAGAAATTATATAAACGAAAAAGGAGAAAACAATGAAAAGACTACTAATTAGTTCTGCTTTGGTAGCAGGATTTTTATTCACTGGCTGTCAGCAAACTACTGCTTCAAAAGCGGCAAAAGAAGTAAAAGTGACAGGAATCAGAGAAGCAAATTTAAATGCAGATTCCCAAAACCTGCCTGAATTAAAATTAAACACAACTCAACCCATACCAGGAAAAGTAAAGGCACAACCTAAATCTTTTGTAACAGCTCCGCCAATGATTCCTCACAGTGTAGAGGGAATGGTTCCTATTACAAAAAACAGTAATATGTGTTTAAACTGCCATATGCCTTCAAGCGCTAAATCAATGGGTGTTACGGCAATTCCGGATAGTCACTTTGAAGACAACTTTAATGGTGGTAAAAAAACATCAAAACTTGCAGGAAGCAGATACAACTGTACATTATGTCATGCTCCACAGGCAATGGTTGATCCGGTAATTGAAAACAAATTCGAATCATTAAAAAAATAATGGATAGACGTTCTTTTTTCAGGAGGGTTAAAACCTCTCCTTTTAAATCTTTTATTTTCCCCCCCTATTTTGATAAAAAAGAAGATTTTTTAAAATGTCATAAATGTGAAAGTAAAGATTGTTTGGATGCATGCAATGAAAATATAATCAAATTAATTGATAATAAACCGGTTATTGATTTTACAAACTCAGGATGCACTTTTTGCGATAAATGCGCTATTGCCTGTAAAAACGACGTTTTATCCATAGATAACAAAAAAAATAAAATAAACGCTGAAATGATTATAAATCCCAACAAATGCATTGCATGGAATCAAACAATCTGTTTTTCATGTCAGGATATTTGTGAAGAATATGCTATAATTTACAAAGGTATGTTTAATCCGGTTATCGATTTGGAAAAATGCACATCGTGCGGGTTTTGCATAAGTGTATGTCCCGCTAACGCGATAGAGGCTAAAATAATATAGGAGAAGTTATGAAAAAATTTTTAATCTTGCTTATAAGTATTATTGCTTTTGCTTTAACTCCTGTTAAAAAAATCACTTATTCCGGATATATTTCTAAAATCGCATACAACAAAAATTATATAGTTGCCGGGCTTGAAAATGGAAGTGTTGTAATAAAAAATTTTAATACCATGCAAAATATTGATAAAATAACCCTGCCAAAAATTCACGACTTTATGGGCGATTTAATTTCTATGCCGATTTATTCATTAGACATTTCTCCGGATAATTCCAAATTAATGATTTTAGCAGAAGGTGAAAACGCAAAAAGAGAACTTTTTATATATGATTTACAAAATAAAAAATTAAACCATATCTTTACCACTAAAGAGACTTTAATGAAAGGTGCTTTTATTACGGAAAATAAAATATTATTTGCCACTTTAAGTGACGAGGCAATGCTTTATGATTTAAAAAGTAAAAAAACAATCTATAAATCTCAAATAGGAAATTATGTATTTTCAACTTTTGCAATCAATAAAGATAAATCTATAGCTGTTTTTGGTGATGAAAGCGGTGCCCTGAAAGTAGTAGAAACAAAAAGCGGAAAAAAACTTAAAGAATTAAAAGGTTATAACAAAGATAAAACAATAAGCTGCGATATTAAAGAAAATCTGGCAATCAATGGAAGTGCTGATCGAAGAGTTGCAATATATGATATTCAAACAGGATTAAGCAAACTTGAATTAAGAGTTAAATTTTTGCCTTACGGGGCTACATTAAGTCCCAACTTAACTAAGTTTGCCCTTCAATTTAATGAAAAAAATGATATAGCAGTGTATTCAATATACAATAAACTTTTATATATTTTAAAAGGGCATACCATGGCGCTTAACGGAATAAAATTTTTAAATAAAAACACCCTTATGAGTTTTTCACCGGCTGAAATACTTATTTGGAAACTAAAATAAAGGAGTAATATGAACATATCAAGTATAATAGTAAGGACTAAACCGGAAAATTATGATGCTGTATGGCTTAATCTACAAGAATGCGAATTTTGCGATGTACATTTCGGTGAAAAAGAAAAAGGCGTAATCATAATCACTATAGAAGGTGAAACAGTCGAAGAAGAGATAGAAAAATTAACGAAAATTGAACAGATGCCTATGATAATCAGCGCGGATATGCATATGAGTTATTGTGAGGAAGAACTTGACAAATTAAGGGAAAACATTGATCTAAACTCTACAGTGGAAGAGTTAAACACAGATAAAAAAGCGGAAGAAATTGAATATTTCGGAAGTTTAAAGAATAAATATTAAAAAGTGGGTAGTAAATAGTTAGTAGTTAGTACTATGTAGTTTTAATAAATAGTATTTAATAAGTAGGATAAGATATAACTTTATTAAGCATAAAGCGCTCTTCCCTACATAAACAATAACAAATATACTAATCATTCCTACATACTACATACTACCCACTAATTCACAAAAAGGCGTTTAATGAAAAAAGTAAAAATCGTTGCAACACTCGGACCTTCATCTTCAGATAAAATTGCACAGATGATTAAAGCCGGCGTGGATATTTTCAGGTTAAATTTTTCGCATGCGGACCATAAGACACACAGACATTCAATAAAAACAATCAGAGAAACTGCAAAAAAATTGGATTCCAAAACGGCAATTCTTCAGGATATAAGCGGTCCTAAAATACGTATCGGGGAAATAAACGGATTTTTGGAGTTAAAAAGAGGCGATAAAATAAGACTTGTTAAAAAAAATCCTACAAGCTCTTATGATTTAACATTAACATACCCTGAAATAATCGACCATGTAAATATCGGTGAATATGTATTTTTTGCTGACGGCAGTATCAGAACGAAAGTTATAGACAAAGATAACAACTCTTTAACACTGGAAGTAAAAAACGAAGGTGTGCTTTCCAGCCGAAAAGGCGTAAATTTCCCTCATTCTAAACTAAAAATTTCAGCCATCACCCCTAAAGACGAAAAAGATTTGATATTTGGCGCAAAAAACGGAGTGGATATTGTGGCGATTTCATTCGTAAATTCAAAAAAAGACATACTCAAAGCCAAAGATATACTGAAACAAAACGGTGCAGATCCTTGGGTGATAGCAAAAATTGAAACAAAACAGGCTGTTGAAAACCTTGATGAAATTTTAGAAGTAAGTGACGGTGTAATGGTCGCAAGGGGTGATTTGGGTATTGAAGTAGGATTAGAAAAAGTACCTGTTATTCAAAAAAAAATAATAAGAAGGGCAAATAAACTTAAAAAACCGGTAATTACAGCAACACAAATGTTACTGTCCATGGTTAATTCACCTTTTCCAACCCGTGCGGAAGTAAGTGACGTGGCAAATGCGGTAATGGACGGAAGTGACGGTGTAATGTTAAGTGATGAAACCACAGTCGGTAAATATCCTGTTAAAGCGGTAGAAACACTTAAAAACGTTATATTGGAAACACAAAACATATACCCGTATTATAAAAAATATGAAATTTTGGATGAAGACGCAATAGCAGCGAGTGTCGCTGATTTATGCAAAGGTATAAACCCAA
>Ga0256842_1001718_pt1 | contig 17063 bp, 11 predicted proteins | sample 4559240metaG_FD_185973 | JGI IMG/M metagenome (GOLD analysis project Ga0256842, IMG submission 185973) | Hydrothermal vent microbial communities from Guaymas Basin, Mexico - 4559-240 | ecosystem: Environmental > Aquatic > Marine > Hydrothermal vents | place: Mexico: Guaymas Basin | collected...
GATAAAGAGGAGAACTAAATGAGTACTTTTATAACTAATAGTTCAGAAAAATCTCTAAAAAAGCGTTTAACCACCATAATTGAGCTCAGTCAAGAGTTAAAATTTTTAGTGGGATTTTTTTATTTTTCTGGCATAAATGAATTTTACATTCCCATTAAAGAGCTTGAAGAGAAAAATTCTTTAAAAAAAGGCCACATAAAAATCTTAGTGGGATTAAATGTAGATAAATCTATCCATGGAATATATGAATATGCAAAGACTTCAAAATTGTTTTCAGTAGAAAGAGTAAAAAAGGAATTTTTCTATTCTCTTAAAAAGGCCCTTACTTCTAAAGAAATAGACAATGAAAAATTTTATGAGCAGGCAAAATTTTTTATAAAATTACTTGAACAAGAAAAATTGATTATAAAAAAGACCAAGGAACCAAACCATGCTAAATTATATCTTTTTAAGTTAAATAATAACTTGCACAAAGTAATTTCCTCTCTTTTTATCACAGGGAGTAGCAATTTAACCAAGGCTGGACTTAAATCCCAGCAAGAATTTAATGTTGAAATTAAAGACTATGGCTTTAAAGAAGCAGAGGCCTATTTTGATCGATTATGGACACAGGCCATATCCTTTGAAAAAGGAGATGTTCAGGAAATAACACACTTAATTAAAGAGGAAACCCTACTCAAAGAGATAACCCCTTATACTGCTTATGTGTATCTTTTGAAAACCTATGTGGATCTTCATCGTTCTCCTACCCCCCTTTATGAAATAAAAAGTTTAATGAAAGACAAAGGCTATTATCCCTATACCTATCAATTGGAAGCAGTGTCCCAGGCACTGGCTACTTTATCTATCCATAATGGAGTTCTATTTGCTGATGTAGTAGGTCTTGGAAAAACAGTTATTGCCTGTCTTACTGCCAAAGCTCTTGGAAAAAGAGGATTGGTTATATGTCCTCCCCATCTTGTAGGGGATGAAAATAAAGAATCAGGGTGGAAAAAATACTTAGAAGATTTTAAGCTTTATGAGTGGGAAGTCAGATCCATTGGGAAATTGGAGGATGCGCTAAAATTTGTCCGAAATGCAGATGATATTGAGGTTATTATAATAGATGAAGCCCATCGCTTTAGAAATGAAAACACAGCAGGTTATCACTATCTTAAAGAAATTTGTCGTGGTAAACAGGTTATTCTCCTTACAGCTACTCCATTTAACAATCGTCCAAGAGACATCTATTCTTTATTAAAACTTTTTACTATCCCTAAAAAATCAACTATTGTGCTTGATGAAGACCTTGAAAGTCGTTTTAGACAATATGAATCCCTTTTTAGTAAACTGGGATATATAAAAAACTATGGTTACTCCTCTGATCAGAAAAAAAGAAAAAGAGCTCAGCGTTATTACAAGGAGATTTTTTATGAAAACAAGATTGATTTAAATAAAGTGCAGAAAAGGACTCAGGAACTTGCCCATGAAATTAGAACTATTATTGAACGGTGAATGTCAGTAAAGATGTCACCAATAAAATAGAATCCCAATTCCGAATGCCTTCAGACCACCGTTCTGGATGTTTAGAACTTGGCCTTCTTGTATAAAATTTCCCTTTCCCCCTAGGGGGAACGCTGATAAGATAAGAGCTCAAGAAAAGAACCCCTTTCTTATCTCCTTAAGGCGACATCTTTCCTGAGCCATTGGGAAAAAGAAGATGGATAAAGAATAATTTTATAGGAATTAAGGGTGGGTCAAAATTCGTGAAAATTGAGAATCTAAAAAATTTAGAAAGATTGGCTGGGAATATACGCAATTTGGATCCTATTTTGAGTGCTAAGCTAATTCTATACAATAAATAGCATTTTAAAAAGTTTGCTTGTTTGGAAAAAATAAAGTAATCTTTGTGAGACCTTTACTAATATCTAAAGATAGCTTAATAAAAATCATTAAAGATGTGTTGTATGTCATTATGGATGAAGTAGTAAAAGGAGAACATATGTATAAAATCAATGACATCTTAAAACCAAGAGAAGAAGTATTACGAGGTGCATTTCAAGGCGTGATACAGACACATAAACTTGATACTAATGAAAATAGATTAGAAAATAATCCTCACGAGTTTTTGCAAATCACTTATCCTTCAGCAGCATTAAAGAGAACTTTAGAGAGAATTGAAGACAAACTTTTCAAAAAGTCAAATCAAGGTGCTTTTCTTTTAGTTGGTCCTTATGGCACAGGTAAATCTCATACCCTTATAACCTTATACCATCTTTTTAATAATCCTTCTCTCGCAAAAAAGTGGGGAGAAAAATGGAAAATAGATTTTGCATTACCGAACAATTCAAGGTCTATAATAATCTCTACAAGAAGATATGCAGAAGAAAATATCTGGGAACCTATGTTTACGCTGGCAGGAAAAGAAGATTTATTAAAAAAAATAAAAATGTTTCCTACTGTAGATCAAATTGAAGAATTAATTGGAGATAAAGTAGTAGCGATTTTTATTGATGAAATAGAAAATTGGTATGGTTCTTTTGACCCCCAGACTCAAGCTCATTTAATAGAAAGAAATGAAACTTTTTTAGAACACCTTTTTGAAGTAGCAAATGATCCTAAGAAAAATCTTTTTATTTTTGTCACATTTCTTGAAGAAAAAGAAGGTTTAAAAAAGATATTTAATCGCACAAAGCCTATTAGACTAGATGTAAGTGCTATAGAAGACAGAGAAAAAGTAATTTTACACCGCCTTTTTGAGAATATAGAATCTGTAGATAAAGAGAAAATAGAAAATATTGTAGAAAAATACATTGAAAATTATACATATCCAATAAAAATAGATGATCCTTTGCAATATAAAAATAGAATGATGAGGACATATCCATTTCATCCTCTTCTTTTGGATACACTTACTCAAATTTATGAAGCAGCTACAGAAAGACAGGATATAAGAGGAATGTTAAATGTGCTTGCTGATGCAGTAAAGGATACATGTGAACAAAAAGATTTAATTTTGCTTGCTGATATTGATGAAAATGCATTTAGAGGAATAGATTTACATCTTGTAGAAAAATATAGTTTTGATTTTCAAAGAGTTAAAGACATAGGATATGCCAGGGAAATACTAAAGACCGTTCTCATATTTACCTTAAATGAAAAGACACATGGTGCAACTGAATCTGATATTTTACTTTCTATTTATAGTCCAACTCAGGGACATACTTTGAATTCAATTCTTGTGGATTTAGAGAATATTTATGGCAAACCCCATTATCTTCACAAAGAAAATGAAATTTATTTATTTAAACATGAAATCAATCTTTATGCTTTACTTGAAAGGGAAAAAAGCAAAATTTCTGATGATGATATAAAAAGAAAGATATCAGAAATTGTAAAAAGGGAAGTTTTTGATAACAAGGCTTTTATTTACGGATTTGATGAGATTCCAGATGATAACAAGGTTAAAATTGTTGTTTTATTAGAGTCATGGGGAGTAAATGATCAATTAAGAAATAAATTAAATAAATTTTATAAAGGCAGAACGTGGCAAAATACTTATATCTTAATTTTACCTGAAGTAAAAAATGTAATTTCCTTTGAACTACTTGAAAAAGCAAAAAGATTACTGGCAGCTGAAGTTTTGAGAACCCAAGTAAAGGATAAAGAGGGGAAATTATCTGAGATTATTCAAGAAGAAATAAAGGCAATAGCAGAGAAAATAAAATCCTGTTATGGATATTTTATAAAATGGGTGGAAAGGGAGGAAGATCTAATCTATAGGCTAATAAATGTCAATGCTGATATATCCTCTATTAGAGAAAAAGCAGGAAGTGATGAAGGGTTATGTGCAGATTTTATTGTTGAACAGTTAAAAGATAAACCTAATGGTGTAAAAATTAAAGATATTATTAGTGATTTTAAAAGATTTAGACGATATCCATTTATTTTAGGAGAAGATGTAATTTATGGAGCAATAAGAAATTTACATAAAGATAAAAGAGTCATTATTCAAGGAGAACGGGCTAAATGGTATATTGATGAAATTCCAAAAAACTTAGAACCAGATTTCGTAGTTTTTGATCCTAAATATGCGCCTTCTTTTGAGAGCAGAAAAGAAACAGATATAATAACAGTGATAGAGGAAGACAAAGAAAATAATCTTAAGATTGCAGAAGGAGAGGCACCATTCACAGTTCAAAAAAAAGAAAGAAAAGAGATAACACTGAATGGAAATTCGCCCAGAGTAATTTTAAGTCAAATTGAGGCAAGAACAAGTGAAAAAGATGAATTTGAAGAAATTAAGATTAGTTATAAATTTAACACAAAACTATCAAAACAAGAAATAATGAAATTGATTAAACAACTTCCCTTACAGGAAGATATCCAGATAAAAGCTGAAGTGTTACTCTGGAGGGAAAAAGATGAGCTTTAAGATAGATTTTATAGATAAGCTTATTAAAGAAGATAATCCTGTGGTTATTGTTGGAGAAAAGTTGTTAGAATTATGGGTTAATCTTGCTATGAGAGAAGAGAACCTTTCTGACTATTATTATAAAGGTGAGGAAAAAGCCAAGGATTTTGAAGAATTTATTTTAAAATGTTATTCAGAATTTTATTCTATTTTTGCCAGAGCGTGTATAAAAAAAGAAACTGTGTTTCAGACATTTTCTAAATGCTGTTTTATTGTAATGGATGGATTAAGTTTAAGAGAAAGTGCTTTGTTATATAAAAATCTTCAAAAAAAAGACTTAAAAGTAATTCATCGTTTTAACTATTCTTCGGTTCCTTCAGATACAGAAATGTTTAGAGAAAAAACAGAAATTTCTATGAATAGGTTTATTCAAATTAATAATCCAAACAATATAAGACTTTCAGGTGATGAAAAATACATATGGTCATTTTTTCCAGATATTATGCTTGATAAAATCAAAACAGGACATACAGTAATTTCCTCACTTGAAGAAATGTATAAGATTGTTGAAAAAATAGTTTTAAATATAATATCACAAATAAAAGTTAATAAATTAATTATTACTTCTGATCATGGATATATAAGAACAGAAGCTGGATATGTTTTTTCAGTTTCTAAAAGAGCAAGGAAAAAATTTCAAGATATATTTGGAGGTAAAAGATATGTAAAAATAGATAGTTTTGAAGTAGAAGAGCTAATAGATTCAGGTTATGTAGAAGAATTTAATGGTTATTATGTGGTCAAATCACGCTATCTTTGGCCAGTATCAGGGAAGTATAGTATTTATATACACGGTGGTTTAAGTTTAATGGAGTGTTTTGTGCCTGTGTTGGAGATAGAGACATGAGAGAAGAAAAAAGAATATTTAAAGAAGCTGCTAAAGAACGTTTAAAAGATTCAAATTTGTTGTATAAAAATAATAGAGTTCATATTGCATTTTATTTACTTGGTTACTGTATAGAGTGCAGTATAAAATATTTTATTATAAATTCATTAGGATGTAATAATATTGAAGAAGCAGAAAAAAAGGTAGGACCGTTTTATTATCATATAGATAAAGTAGAAAAGGGACATCCCATTTTATATAGGAGAATGAGATTTTTAAAATTACAAATTTATAGAATAAATCCTAGGATTTCAAAAAATAGAAATTTTGATTCAATATGTAATAAATTATGTAATTTAATTGGAAAATTTTTTGGAACTTATGGCTGGCGAATTCAATTAAGATATAGTTCTGACTATTCATTAAGTAAGAATTATCCACAAGATTATAACTTCAAATATATAGAAGATAATTTTCAAGACATTTTTAAAGATGTTGGAGAAATTATATGGAAAATTTAAATATTCTTATCGTACTTACTAAATTTCAAAAAGAATTAAAACAAAAATTTAAAGCTAAAAATGTATTTTTCCATATAGAACCAGATGGCGGTATAATCCTTCATCTTATAAATGTGCCCTCTAATGTAACCAGACAAGAAGTTGAGAATAAAGCTAATAAATTCCTCCAAGATTTTGAAAAATATGAAAATTTAATAAAGATAAAAGAAGTTATATTAATTTATGAAGATGAAATAGATTATTTGGGAGATATTTCTTTTGATAATTTAAAAACTTTAATATTTCCTTTTTATAACTTCTGGTTAATGAAAAAAGAGGAAGTATATAACAAAATTAAAGATTACAGACAAAAATTAGAAAGTACCTATTTGTCTCTTTATTCAGTAAAAGGTGGTATAGGAAGAAGCACTTTAAGTGCTTTAATAGCAAGAGCTTTAGCAGAACAAGGATATAAAGTAATTATCATTGACACTGATTTAGAAGCTCCTACGCAGGAAAAGTTGCTTTTAAAAAATAATTTTGAGTTGAATAATGGGTTAGTAGATTGGCTATATCTTTATTTGATTAATAATGAACCTGTTAAAGAAGAAATTTTTGGGACCTATATACGCAAAACAAACTTAAGTGATAATATTTATTTGATATCTTCTGGAGATAAGCAGAATTTAATAGATTATCTTTATAAATTGTCTTTATTAGATATACCACATTTTATTATTGATGAAAAGTTAACAAAAGGTTTTTTTGAACTCTTAAAATGCATTGAAAAAGAAATTTCTCCTGATTTTGTCATATTTGACAGTAGAGCAGGAATATCAGATATTGCATCTCTAACTCTTACTATGTCATCTATAGTTTTATTTATGTTTAGACCAGGTGATCAAGATCATGCAGGTGTAGAATTAGTTTTACCATCGCTTATAGAATATGCTAAACTCTTTGTTAATAATAAACAAAGTGATAATTTTTATATTTTTCCTATTATATTTAAACCAGATATAGAAGATGCAGAGGATAGAGTAAGTGAAGCTAAAGAATTACTGAATTCAATTTTTGCTAAAATGGAGTTGGATATTGAGACTATGCCGGTGCTTCCTCCTAAGGACTTTAAAGAAGATACAGAATTAAAGTATTCTAATTTTAAAAAAATTATCGGTTATGAATTAGATAAAATTAAAGATATTGTAGAAAGTATTCTTGAATATTCATCTGTTCCATCAGAAGAATATATTCCTACAAGTGAATTGACATTAGATCTAAAAAGAACAATTCTTGAAACAAATAATTTGTTTGGGAAATTAGAAGAAGATACAGTGAATTTAAAGAATTTTTTACCATTTTATAAGTTGAAAAACATTATCGAGCCTTATACGATTTTTATAGTAGGTAATAAAGGAGCAGGAAAGACTACAATATATAAATTTTTAATAGATAAAAAAAATTGGAATTGGCTTGAAGCCAACCATCTAAAAAAATCTAAAGAAGAATTTATCACTTTTTATTCACCAAATGAAGTAAAAGAAAAGTTTTCACATTATCAAAAGTTATCTGAGCGTAAGTTATGGCAAAGTTTAATTTTTTATAGACTTCATGAATTACCTAAAGACTTAAATAAATTTTTTGTTGATTATTCTAATAAATTTCTTGATGGCAATTTAGAAATTAAAACTACAGCCGATATTCAACAACTTGATAAGAGCCTTGATAAAAAATATGTGCTTATAGTGGATGGAATTGAGAAAGTTGCAGAGGATTATAATCTTTCAATTGAAATTTCTAACACTTTAGCGGAACTTTTCTATGATTTGAGGAAATTAAAAAACATTAAATTTAAATTTTTTATAAGGAAAGATATAAAAAAGAAGTGGAAATTTCCCAATATTGGTCATTTAGAAGATCACACAATAGAGATTAAATGGGAAGATTATGATATATATAGAATAGTCTTTAAAAAAGCCTTTTTAAGATCGGATTCTTTGTTAAGGTTTGTTCTTGACAAACTCCAAACCCCTTTTGAAAAGGAAAAGGTTAAAGAAAAATTAGAAATAGGTAATTATCAAGAAATATTAGATTTGTTACCTGATGGAACCATAGAAAAAATTATTAAAATAATATTTGGAGAAAAGATGACTCCAAGTGGAAAAGGAAAAGCTGCTTATGTTAAAAATTGGATATTAAATAGAATAGCAGATGCAAATCAAGATAAATATCCAAGAGATATAGTTGATCTTTTAAATAAAGCTGTGGATATTGAAAGGGAATTTTTAGAAAGAAATAAAGAGGAAACTACAAAAAAAATAATATCTCACAGAGCATTATTAGACGCCCTTCCCAAAGTTGCAGAAAGAAGGTTAATTGAATTTAAAACAGATGAATATCCTCATTTAGAATTTATATTTGAAGCATTTAGAAGGGAAAGAACACCTATGTGGTATGAAGATCTGAAAACAGTTTTACAGAAAAAAGCAAAGCTTAAAGAGACTGAGATAGAACAGACAATAGAAGAATTAAAATCTGCTGGCTTTTTAAGTGAACAAATTGTGAAAAGGAAAGAAACAGGAAATAAAGATAGAAAATTCAGAATTCCTCATATATTTGCTAAAGCATTAGAAATGATTGTATATGGATATTAGCCGTTCAAAAGCCATCTTAAATAAAGGAGAATCCATGAAACCTATTGAAAAAGACTTTCCAATTGAGAAAGTGAATGAGATAGCCAATGAGGAAGGTAAAGGAGGAACCTCAAGACCATCTTTTGAACCTCTTCTTTATTTACATAAATGGTGGGCCAAAAGATTAGGGTCTGTGTTTAGAACCATAGTTATTTATACGCTTCTTGATGAGAATACAGAAATAATAAATGAAAAGGGTTTAAAAAGAAAAGTAACAGTAAAAGAACTAGAAAATCCTTGGAGTCTTTATTTAAAAGATGTTGATTTTAAAGGGAAAATAGTCATGGACCCATTTATGGGGGGAGGAACCACGATTATTGAAGCTCTTAGAACAAATTGTAAAGTTATTGGACAAGATTTAAACCCTGTTGCTTGGTTTATAGTAAAAAAAGCTGTAGAGCATGTAGACATAAAAAAACTTGAGGATATTTTTAAAGAACTAAAAAGACAGATAGCAGATGAAATTAAAAAATATTATAAGACTGTATGTCCTCATTGTTTAAAGGATTATTCCAAAATTCATAATAGAGTGCCAAACGAAGTTTTAAAAGAAGTGGTTGAGAAATTAAAGCTAACAGATGATTCAAGAGAAGTTTATGCCCAGTATTATTTTGAAAACCAAATGGGTATTAAAAAGAATATCTTTGCTGATACTATGTATTATTTCTGGATAAAAGAAGTTAAATGTCTTGCGTGTGGAACAAAAGTACCACTTTTTAAAAGCTATATGCTTGCGTATAACAGAAAAGGAAAAAAAACACTGGGATACTATGTTATTTGTCCAGAATGTGGTCAAGTTTTAAAAACAGAAAATTATAAAATTGAGATATATTGTTCTAAATGTGGATATAAATTTAATCCACAAAAAGCAAATGTAGCACGAAATGGTGATAAATATATTTGTCCTAATCCAAATTGCGGACAAAAATCAAAAATTGTTGAAACCATTCAGAAAACAGGAAAACCAGAAGAAAAACTTTATGCAGTTGAATATTACTGTCCGTATTGTAGAAAAAAAGATTATAAACAGGCGGATGAGTTTGATTTTGCTTTGTTTGAAAAAGCTAAAGAAGAGTTTGAAAGTGTGAAAGAAGAATGGGTTGGGAAATTTATTCCTGATACTGAAATTCCAATAGGCTATAACACTAAGCAAATGATGAATTATGGTTACAAATACTGGAAAGATATGTTCAATGAAAGACAGCTTTTGAGTCTTGGGAAGCTTTTGAAGGCAATTTTGGGACTGGAAATAAATGAAAATGGGAAAGAATTTATTATTATGACTTTCTCCAAAAGTTTAGAGTATAATAATATGTTATGCGAATATCATCGAATTAATAGTTATATATACAATTTATTCAAAAAGCATGCATTTCATCCGCCTTTAAATCCGACTGAAAACAATGTGTGGGGTGCTGCTTTTGGGTTCGGAACTTTTTCTAATTTTTATAAACAAAATCTCAAACATAAAGAATATAATGAAAAGCCGTTTGAAAAATTTGTCAATTCTTCTAGGAAGACGGAAAAGAAATACATGCGAATAAAAGTAATTGGAAGACTTGGAAATATCTTTGAAAATCCAAGTGCTAATGTAATGTTGATAGCTGGAGACTCATCTTATTTGCCAATTCCTGATAAGTCTGTTGATGCTGTAATAACTGATCCGCCATATTTTGGAAATGTGATGTATTCCGAGCTTTCAGAATTTTTTTATGCATGGCTGAGACTTGTTTTGAAAGATAAGTATGAATATTTTCAGAGTGAACATGTTCCAAATGCTACAGAAGTAATAGTTAATAAAGTGCAGGGCAAAGATGAAAAAGATTTTATTGAAGGTTTAACAGCGGTTTTTCAAGAAGCTGGAAGGAAACTAAAAGATGAAGGTCTAATGGTTTTTACTTTTCATCATCAAGAAGAAAAAGCATGGGGCGCTGTTTTAGAATCTGTTTTAAATGCCGGATTTTATATATCTGCTATTTATCCCGTTCAATCGGAAATGGGCACAAGCACCCACATTTTCAAAAAAGCCAATGTTCGCTACGATATGGTTGTTGTTTGTAGAAAGAGAAAAGAAAAGCCAGAGAAAAGACACTGGTCACAGATAGAGGACGAAATCTACTTTAGAGTTCAGGATGAGATAAAGAGGCTTGAAATTCGTAAAAGAGAATTATCCCAGGAAGATATTTTTGTTATCACTATTGGTAAGTGTCTTGAGCTTTATTCAAAACATTATCCTGAAGTTTACAAAGACAATAAAAAAGTTTCTATTAATGAAGCTTTGTCTTCTATAAGAGAGATAGTTGACTCTCAACTTATGCACACACGATTTAATCAAATAGCTGCAGAGACAGATACTATTACTGCGGTTTACCTTTTTTATTTAGCAAATAAGACAAGCATATCTTACGATTCCTTGAATAAAGCTTTAAAAATGCGTTCAATCTCGATGAAAGAAATTTTAGATGGAGGGCTTGTTGAAAGGCAAGGAAATGTATTGCTTATTTTAACGCCGCTTGAACGAAAAAAAATTTTAGAAACTAAAAAACAAGAAAATCTTTCTGTCATAGATAAAGTGCACTATCTTTATTCTTTATGGAAAGAGGGAACAATCGCTAAATTTTTAAATGAAGAAAAAAATGCTCTTTGGGTATCGGATCCAATAATTAAAACTCTTACATATCTTTTTGAAACAGAAAAAGACAAGATATATAAAGATATCCTTCAATTTTTAGAATATAGATATAGAATAAATTTGGGAGGATAAATGGATATTGGGTTTAACATTATAAAGTTACAACAATATCAAGATAAAATTTTTCCAGACAAGTTAAGTATAATTGAGTTTTTAAGAAAAGTTTTTAGAGAAGAAAAACTACCGTATAATATTTCAGTTTTTGGTTTAGAGGAACTTTTATATCAAGCTGAAGATTTAGATAAAATTAGCAAATATATAAGCAATCTTTTACAGGACGCAGCCAATTTTTTTGTAAGAGGCAATTATATTATTCAAATTCTAATTGAAGGAGATCTTTTTGTTGTAGAAATTTATGAAAGACCAAGAGTGAAATATAAAAACAAAGAGTTTTTGCTTTATCCAATTTTTGGTAAGGTAAAACAGATAGACTTAAAACACTTTATTGCGCCGTTAAATCTTCAATCATGAAATGGCATGACTGGGAAGGTTGGCATTTCCATCATTTAGCTAGAAGAGCGAAAACTTTTGGATTAGATTCAAAAATAATAAGCTCTTTAGAAACCTGTGGTTGGTGTTTAATCAAAGAAGGGAAAATCCCCGAAAATCTTTTCCCTTCTTTAATCCAATCTCTTAAAAGGCTTGCAAAGATAAAAAATTTTGTCAAAACCTGTGATAACTCTGAATGTTCAATATGTAAAAGAGTAGTAAGGGATTTTTTTACAGGAGAAATTGTAGATGAGCCCTGGAAGATCTCTATTGAGCTTTATAGATGGCAAAAAGAGGCAAAAAGGATCTGGTGGGAAAATGGAGGAAGAGGTATTGTTAAAGTGATTACAGGAGCAGGAAAAACTATTTTTGCCCTCTCATTGGTTTCAGATTTATTTAATTCAATAGCCTATAAGGATGGCGGGTTAAAAACAATTATTATTGTACCTACAAGTGTTTTATTGGATCAGTGGCTTATTGAAATAATAGAGAAACTTCATGTGCCAAGAGAAAGGATAGGTGTGTTTTATGGAAAAGAAAAAGATGATTTGGAAAATAAAGTTATAATTATTTATGTAGTAAATTCAGCTCGCAAGTATTTAAAAATTCATTTTGAACAATATTTTAAAGGAAATGATCTTTTTTTAATTGCTGATGAATGTCATAGATATGGAAGTAAGGAAAATGCAAAGATATTTGAAATTTCTTATTCCTATACTTTAGGACTTTCAGCAACACCTGAAAGAGAAGGTGATTATGGATTTGAAGAAGTGCTAATTCCAAATCTAGGAAGAATAATTTATGCGTATACTTACAGTGATGCTTTAAGAGATAATGTTATACCTCCATATAGACTTATAAGAATAAGTGTGACACTCACATTTGATGAAGAATTAGCATATAATCAATTTACATATAAGATAAATAAAATTATCAAATATTTGTTATTTAAATATCCAGAACTTAAAAAAGCCTCTTCATATAGATTTATTAGAGAACTTAATAAAATTAAAGAAAATACAGGAAATGAACTTGTTTCTACCCTCACTATTCTTTTGAATAAACGCAAATCAATAATTCATCTTTCACAAGCTAAATTGAAAGCATTGAAATGGTTATTTAAAGAAGAAAATTTGATAAAAGATAAAGTATTAATATTTCACGAAAGAATTGAAGTAGCAGAATATATTTTTGAATATTTGAGAAATAATAAATTTAAAGTTGGAATATATCATTCTGAAATGCCTCTTTCAGAGAGAATGAAAAGTATATCTGAATTTAAAGATGGAAAAATAAAAATACTTGTTTCCTGTAGGGCATTAGATGAGGGGTTTGATGTTCCTTCTGCTGATACAGGCATTATTGTTGCGGGAACAAGTAGTGTGAGACAGTGGATTCAAAGAATGGGAAGAATACTTAGAAAATCTGAATATAAAGATACCTCAAAAATATATGTTATATTTGCAGATGTTGTTGAAAAAGATGTTTTTTATGAAGATGAATTGCATGAATTTGAAAAAGAGGCATTACGTGTGGAAAATATTAAGCTTTACTTTAGGTAAGTTTTTAAAATTTTCCACCGCTGATTAAATATTTTCTAACGGTGGCAGAAAAGAACTTGTAAGATTAATGTAATAAAAAGAAAACGAAAAAGTGCTATGCAAATAAAGAGTGAACAGTGATCAGTGAACAGTGAACAGGATAAAATTTCTACCTCAAGTAAGAAGATCAAACAAAACTCCCCTTGCCATCCTTAATAAAAGGTGTTTTATAAAAAATGTATGGACAAAAAGTATAGTCAAAATCCCCATGATGCATTTGTGAAGGAAGTCTTTACTCATAAAGAGCAGGCTGAAGATTTCCTAAAAAATTATCTGCCTCAAGACATTTTGAAAAAGAAAAAATTGTGTGGCAAGAAATTGTAAGAGAGCCAAGTTTTGCTTATGATGATAGTAAGATATATTGCGAAGCTACTTCATTTTTAATGGTGGGGAAAAATTTGAAATATATATTAGGATTATTAAATTCAATACCCGCTGTTTTTTTCTTTAAAGTTTTTTATGCAGGTGGAGGTTTAGGCGAAGATGGATACAGATATAAAAAGGCTTTTCTTGAACAACTTCTCCTTCCCCCAATTACTTCCCAGAACCAGTCCATTGCTCAAAAGACAGAAGGACTTGTTGACAAAATTCTTCCTCTTAACCAAAGCGAGGACTATCTTGAAAACAAAGAAAAACAAGCCCAAGTAAAAGAATACGAAAAAGAAATAGACCAATTAGTTTATAAACTTTACGACTTAACCCCAGAGGAAATTGAAATAATAGAGAGAGGAGGCTTATAATGGTTGAAATAATTACTGGTGCAACAAATAAACCTGCTACAGCAGAAATACTTAAAAAATTTTTTAAAGAGAATACAGATTTGGAAGGGATTTTATATATAGCCTATCCAATTTTATTCTCAGGAGAAAAAAGTATTACCATTGACGCTTTATGGATTTCCCAAAAATACGGAATTCTTATTTTTGATTTTATTCAAAAAACCGAAGATTATGAAAATTATAGAGAAAGACAAGATGAAATATATAGTTTATTAGACAGCACACTTAGAGCTTATTCAGAGTTGAGAAAAAATAGAAATTTTTTGGTTAACATTGAAATAGTAAGTTTTGCTCCAAATTTATCTACAAGGGGAGAATATATAGTTCGCAACAATGATGAATTGAAAAATTTTATATTAAAGCTCAATAAATGGGAACATCCAGAACTTTTTAAAACTGTATTATCTGTTTTGCAGTCAGTAATTAGACTTAAAAAGAAGGAAAAAAGACCTAATGTTACAAAATCTAATTCACGAGGAGCTAAACTTAAAAAATTAGAAAGAGATATAGCGGTATTAGATAGAAATCAAGAAAAAGCTGTTATAGAATATTTTGAAGGAGTACAGAGAATAAGAGGCTTGGCTGGATCTGGCAAAACAATAGTGTTAGCTCTAAAAGCAGCCTATTTACATACTCAAAATCCTGATTGGGGTATCGCAGTAACCTTTAATACAAGAGCTTTGAAACAACAATTTAAAGAATTAATTACAAGATTTTGTATTGAAAAAAAAGGAGAAGAGCCTGATTGGAGTAAACTCAACATTGTTAATGCATGGGGTAGCCCAAAAGATAAAGAAAATGAGAAAGGTATTTATTATGATTTTTGTGTTTCAAATGGAATAGAATATTATGATTATAATAAAGCAAAACGATTAGCTAAACCTAATCAAGATCCATTTGAAGCAGTTTGTCAAAAAGCTATTTCCGAGGTTGAAACTTCTGTAGAAAAATATGATGCAATTTTAGTTGATGAAGCACAAGATTTATCTGAAGCTTTTTTAAAATTATGTTGTTTATTTCTAAAAGGAGATAAAAAAAGATTAATTTATGCTTACGATGAATTGCAAAAATTAAACGAAGGCTCTCCTATAAGGAATCCCAAAGAATTTTTAATAAAAGAGCACGAAACTTTTGATGACCAAATTTTACGAGTATGCTACAGGAATCCCAGACCCTTATTAGTAACTGCTCATGCGTTAGGATTTGGAATATATAGAAAAAATAAAGCAGGTAAAAGAGAACTGGTTCAATTTTTTGACCAACCTCAACTTTGGTATGATGTAGGATATGAGAAAGAAATAGGAGAATTAAAACCAGGTAAAGAAGTTGTATTATATAGACCAGAAGAGACAAGTCCGAAATATTTAGAAGACCATTCTCCATTAGAGGATTTAATCGTTTTTAAATGCTTTGATACAAAGAAAGAACAAGCAGACTGGGTTGCCGAACAAATAGAAAAAAATTTAAAAGAAGATGAACTTTTATTCAAAGATATTATAGTTATAAATCCTATAGCATTAACAACTCAAAAAGAAGTTGCTTTAATTCGGGCTAAACTATTAGACAAAGGTATTAATAGTCATATAGCAGGAGAATTTGATCCAAATGTTTTTTTTAAAGAAAAATCTATTACTTTTACTGGAATTAACAGAGCAAAGGGAAATGAAGTTCCTATGGTTTATATTATTAACGCTCAAGATACTTATGCTGGGATTTTTGGAGAAAGAGACTTGATTAGACGGAGAAATATTTTATTTACAGCTATTACCCGAAGTAAAGCTTGGGTACGAGTAGTAGGCGTTGGAGAAAAGATGGAAAAATTGATTCAAGAATACGAAGAAGTGAAAAAAAATAATTTTAAATTGAAATTTATATATCCTACTCCGCCTGAAATAGAACGATTAAATATTATTCATAGAGATATTTCAGAGGAAGAATTGAAAAGGCATAAAAGAAAAGTTGAAAGTTTAGAAGTATTATTACAGATCGTAGAAGAAATAAAAAGAGGAGAAACATATCTTGAAGATTATCCTGAGGAGTACCGACCTATTTTGCAGACATTGTTACAGGAGTGTAATATAAATGCCTAATATTCGTCAAGAGATACATAGGCAATTAAAATATATCACACGACTATTAGTTGAAAAAAGTATCGCTATTCACCAAAAATGGCCTATATTTGATCCTAACAAAAGACAGATCATATGGGAAAGATTTAAAAATATTGCGTTTTCTTTAAAAAATGAACCTTACGAAATTGTTTATAATAAAATAGTTGAGATGGAAGATTATAATTTTTTATTATTAGATGGAGCGGTTATCCAGATGATGTATGAATTTGATCATAGAAATAACATAATTGGACATATTTTAAGTTTTTATCCTCATTATGATTTAACAAGATATCAAGATATGCCTGAAGATTATGAAAAACTTTTTTATGGGACCAGGTTATTTGTAGATATACGAGAAGAAAAAGTAGTAACATTCCCTTTACGATTTGATTTTTCTCAGACCCATAATGAAATAATTCACCCTAAAGTGCATCTAACTTTAGGGAATTATAAAGATTGTAGAATACCAGTATCTAAACCTTTATCTCCTAACCGGTTTATTTCATTTATTTTAAGAAATTTTTATTTTCAAAAATTTAAAGAAACTAATATTGAAAAAGATTTAAAAGATGATTTAGTCTTTGAGGAAACAATTACAGAAAAAGAACGATATCTTTTACATTTTCATTATTTGTAACACTAAAGCCTTTTGGTAAATTTAGAAAAATGAGATATAAATCTGCTAAAAAACATTACTCCATGATGGAGAAAGGTTATGATACAAGAAGTTTTTTAAGCGAAAAGGTGCCAAGTGAATAATACTTTTCTTAAATTTTTGTAACGTTAAACGTTGAAAATAGAACCTTATTTGTGGGGCTAATTCCCACTAATCACGAATCACAAATCACGAATCACGAAAGATTATGCCAACTCTTGCAGAAAAATGGATAGAACAAGGACGTATGGAAGGCATGAT
>Ga0256842_1001720_pt1 | contig 17050 bp, 15 predicted proteins | sample 4559240metaG_FD_185973 | JGI IMG/M metagenome (GOLD analysis project Ga0256842, IMG submission 185973) | Hydrothermal vent microbial communities from Guaymas Basin, Mexico - 4559-240 | ecosystem: Environmental > Aquatic > Marine > Hydrothermal vents | place: Mexico: Guaymas Basin | collected...
GTACTATTGACAAAGAACGATGGATACTACAGTGCCCGCACTCGAATTGGTCGGGATATCTTTGATACCTATGAGAAACCTGACCTGACGTATTTGATGAAGAAAGCAGGACTATTAAAGGAGGATTAATGATGAGCAGAATAGATCTTGACGCCATCGACCAAGATGAGTCATTGGATAAAGCAGTAGTAGTTGCTGAAGGTCATGAGTACTATAACGTAAGTAGTATTGACGACTTCACAAACGAATCGTTGTATCATACAACTGCAGATGGAATTCGGATGCCATTACTTGCTATGAGTGACCAGCATGTGCTAAATACGATTAATGTCTTTCTGAGACGTATGACTGAAGCGAAACATGCTATGACTGGCCACGCAATGAACTTTGGGATGCTGGCTTATGGAATGAAAGTTGATCGAAAGACTGCTGAGGAGATGTTTCCTTACGTCTATGCTCGACTTCGTAAGTACATTGCAGAGGCTGCAATTCGCCAATTGGATATTTCAACTCAAACAGCACAGTTGCGTGAGTTACTCGAATTGGAGGATGGTGATAAATGAAACGTCTTATCATCATACTACTTCTGGTGTTGGCAGTTGCTGGTGCTACGTATGTGATAACAAAGCACAATACCCAAAAGGTCAACTACAAATCGCCTGAACCATCAGGTCTACCACCTCGGGGATTGTAACTATGTTACAAAATGTAACACAGCAAGTGTTAAACAAAATGTATGTCAACTAACAAAACATAACCCCTAATCATTAAACAAAGGAGGACCTTATGAGTCTTATTGATCTTCATCTCGGTGATGTACCCGATCAGGAACCTGTACCTGCAGGTGAGTACACACTCCGTGTAGCAAACGCTGAGTTGCGTAACTCGGAAAAGACAGGTGGTCAGTATCTGTATGTACTGTGTGAAATTGAGGGCGAGCCTAACGCCTTCCCTGTCTCTCACGTACTGATGTTCCCATCTGTACAAGATGATGAGGTAACAAAGAACAATCGGTTACGCCGAATTAAGAAATTCATTGCTGCCATTGGTCTCGACCCAACACAGCCGTTTGAAGTCGAAGACTTAATCGGCCAGACGTTCAACGCTATTTTGGATGTTGAGGAAAGCGATGATTATGGAACAAAGAACCGCATCAAACGCCTTCTTTAATTCCCCACCTCACCTACGCATCAAGGGTGTGTCCTTTGTGACACACCCTATTTTTTGGTTTAATCAAAAGGAAGGAGAACACCTAAATGGATAGCAAATATGTTGGATATAGAGCACGTCTCTCAGTGGACATCCCACAAGAACTGCAGCAAAAATTGCGTGAAGTAATCCCTTGGGGTACACTCGGACGCATTGTAAACATCATGTTGTGGGACTTAGTAGAAGCAATCGAAAAGAACCCCAATGTACTGGGTGCTTTATTATCACGGTACATGAAGGGCACAGACGTAATAAAGCTGGGAGTACGGAAAGATGAGACTTCAAGAACTAAGTAAATCTCTATTGGACATGCCCTATGTTGATGGGATTGCTGTCGTCGAAGAGAGACGACGCAGTCGCTTCGTCTCGAAAAGGGCACAGCGCCCTCGACACGTCAATCGGAAGATTGATAAAAAGAACGAAATCATTGACTTGTTACAACAACTAACACCTGAGGAACGTGCTAAATTCTTGGAGGAATTCTCATGAATCAACAAAAAATAAAGATGAAACAAATCAAACCCCCACTTGGGCGTGCTCGTGTTAATTATGGAGATGTTGCATCTCTAAAACAATCAATGCAGGATGTGGGACTAATAAACCCTATCACAGTTCGACCAACAGACGATGGGATGTATGAGATAATAGCTGGCGAACGTCGTTGGAGGGCTGCTCACTCTCTAGAATGGGAAGAAATAGATGCCGTCATACTTCCTGCTGACATCGGTGAATTAGATCAAAAGGTAATTGAACTACACGAAAACCTAATGCGTAAAGACTTCGACTGGGTTGAGGAAGTACGTCTAAAGAAGAAAATCCACGACCTACAAATGCAAAAACACGGTGCTAAAACAAGCACGGCGAAAGATGCAAAGGGCTGGTCAATGCGTGAAACTGCAGCTATGCTCGGAGAAAGTGTAGCCAACGTCTCTCGTGATATCAAATTAGCAGACATGCTCGACAGTGTTCCAGAAATAGCTCAAGCCGATAATAAAGCAAAGGCCTTCCGTATTGTGCAGGGGGCAGCTGACGTCTTCAAATCGCAAGAAATAGAAGCTGCAATAAAAGCTAACATCAAGAAAGACCCATCTAACTTAAAGCAAAAACTTGTTGACTCTTACATATTGGGTGACTTCTTTAAAGAGGCAAAGAAACTACCTGATCACCAGTTTGACCTAATTGAGATCGACCCACCTTACGGAATTGATCTTGGAGAACAAAAGAAGAACTCTGGTATAGGAATGAGCGAATATAATGAGGTTAGCAGAAATGATTATGAATCATTTATTAAGGATGTGCTGAGGGAATGTAATAGACTGCTGAAAGAAAACGGATGGTTGTTAATGTGGTTTGCACCAGAGCCTCATCAGGAAACTGTATATAACATGTTACGATTGTTTAAATTTAATGTGCGCCGATTGCCGGCATATTGGGTTAAACCAAATGGCCAAACAAACGCGCCGGCCCTATATTTGGCCAATAACGTTGAACCGTTTTATTATGCCCGACGAGGCAACGCCCGATTGAAAAAACAAGGACATATCGCAACATTCACTGGAACAAAAGAACCATCATTCCACCCCACTGCAAAACCTGTTGAGTTAATGAAGGAAATTCTAACAACCTTTGTAGATGTGGGCTCAAGCATCCTTGTGCCATTTGCTGGGTCTGGCAATACGCTGATAGCCGCTAGAATGATGGGAATGAATGCAATCGGCTATGACCTCAGTGAATACTACCGATCAGAGTACATTAAAAAAGTGGAGGCTATTGATGTCTAAATTTCTATTTGAAGTCTGGTTGGCTCTTCTTGCAATAATAGCAATTGTATATACAAGGAGGGTTGGACGATGATTGTAGTACCGCCTGAAGGTCCTATCGACGCACCAATTGTGTTAGTTGGTGAAGCCCCTGGACGGCATGAAGCAGAAAAACTCCGCCCATTTGTTGGAGCAAGTGGCCGCTTACTGAGGGATATGCTGAGTCGTGTTGGGATTGTTATGGGGCGTACTTACATAACAAACGTTGTGAAAGAACGTCCACCTAACAACGACATTTCCCGCTTCATCAAGCTAACATCAAAGGGAGCGAAGACGACACCTCAGTACGATGAATATGAACAACGTCTAAAGGAGGAATTGTCGAAGACAACTGCAAACGTAATCGTTGCTGTAGGGGCTGTTGCCCTGTGGGCATTATGTAGGAAGACAGGAATAATGAAATGGCGTGGGAGTGTTCTTGAATCCACTCTCCTTCCAGGCCGGAAAGTGATTCCTATAATTCATCCCAGTGCAGCACTACGACAATTCATCTTTCGCTACTACATCCTAAATGATCTGAAGAGAGTAGCTCGAGAATCGAAGACTTCAGAAATAAAACACCCTGAGCGACGGCTACTAATTGCTAAGAGTCCTGAGGAAGCTATACATTGGATATCTCTCTCACGGCGTATGAGCACCATAGCATTCGACATTGAGGTGATAAATGATGAGTTGGCATGCTTTAGCATTGCAGTAAATCCCTACCATTGTATGACAATTCCACTATTCAGTCCAACTAAGGGGCAACTATGGAGCGCACATGAAGAGTACGAAATACTAATGGAATTGGGACGGCTGTTGACCGATGAAAAGGTTCTGAAAATTGGGCAGAATATGATCTTTGACACAGGGTTTATGTTTAGGAAATACGGAATTGTCACTAAGAACATCGCAGATACGATGATTGCTCATGCTATTCTATACCCTGACTTCCCTAAAGGCCTGGACTTCTTAACATCGATGTACACAGATGAGCCGTATTATAAAGACGAAGGGAAGATGTGGAAGCGTGTCGACTCGAACGATGAGCAGTTCTGGATATACAATGCAAAGGACAGTGCAGTAACATTTGAGGTGTGGGGCAGACTATCGGCTGAGTTGTTTGAATCTCAGAACATTGACACATATAGGCGACAGGTTGCTCTAATTGAACCCCTTCTATTTCTAACACATCATGGAATACGAGTTGACATAGAAGGCCTACACAAAGCAAGTGCCGATACGGAAGTACGAATAAAAGAACTCGAAAAGGAGTTGGAAGAAGTAGTTGGCCACAAAATAAACCCACGATCTGTCAATGACTTAAAACAATACTTCTACATCGAAAAGAAATACCACCCATACGTAAATCGTAGCACCGGAGCGATAACTGTAGATCGCAACGCTCTGAAGCGTCTTGCTGGCAAAGGCGACCCAGCTGCTCGTATTCTATTAGAGTTGCGAAAGCTGCAGAAAATGAAGTCTACCTATTACGATGTAAAGCTGTCAAAGGATGGTCGACTCCGTGCTGCTTATAATCCGGTGGGTACTGAGAGTGGGCGTCTATCGTCCTCAAAAACATTCACTGGGGAGGGCAGCAATATGCAGAACCAACCCAGTGAGATGAAACGCTTTCTATTGGCAGATGCTGGCTACATAGCTTATGATGCCGACTTGTCTCAAGCTGAGAACAGAGTCGTCGCCTACGTAGCGCCTGAACCGAAGATGATAAAAGCGTTCGAAGATAAAATAGACATCCATTCGCAGACTGGTGCTCTAATATTTGGTGGGACTGTTGAACAAATAAAACAAGAGCACAAAGACGGCATAACAATTCCTATCGGCGATGGGACACATACGAAGAGGGACTTCGGAAAGCGCGCCAATCATGGGCTGAATTATGGACTCGGTTACCGGACATTTGCTTTATACTATGAAATACCCGAAAAGGAAGCGAAAGAAATAGTAACTGCCTACCACACAGTCTATCCAGGCATAGATAACTATCACCGCTGGGTACGTGAATCATTAGCACGAGACCGGACACTGACTAATCTGATGGGACGTCGTAGGTTATTCCTTGATAGATGGGGGGAGACATTGTTCAAGGAAGCCTACTCTTTCATCCCACAATCGACAGTCGCTGATATAATAAACAGAGCATTCAAACTAATCTACGACGATCTACCTGACGTCGTACTACTAAACCAAGTACACGACTCTATCGTCTTTGAGATACCTGCATCTCTACCAATTGAACGGCATTTAGAACTACTAAATGCTGTGGTAGAAAGGATGACCATAGTCCTCGAAGCATGGGGTCGTAAGTTCTCAATTCCTGTGGAGGTTAAGGCTGGGCTCAATCTTGGAGAAATGACTAAAATTCCTATCGATGACAATGAGACAGCAATTAAAAAGTTGGAGCCTATCTATGAGAAAGCTAAAAGACTGGATTAACGCCTTTGTTGATTTTTGTGAGAACTCTGAACCTCCTACTACATACAAGAAGTGGGTTGGAGTAAGTGTTGTTGCTGCAGCCCTTCAACGGAAGTGTTTATTAAACTGGGGATATTTAACATTCTACCCTAACATGTATATCGTCCTTGTAGGGCCTGCTGGTAAGACTCGTAAGGGCACAGCGATGACCCCAGGCTATCACCTACTTCGTGATGTGGGGATTAAGATAGCTGCTGAGGCTACAACACGTGAGGCACTGATACAAGAATTAAGGCGAAGCGTAGACACGGCAACAGTTAACGGAAGTGCTCCTGTTATCCACTCATCACTGACAATCTATTCACAAGAACTAACAGTCTTCCTAGGGACAAAGAATACACAGCTAATAATGGACTTGACAGATTGGTATGATTGTCGTGATCGCTGGGTTTATAGAACAAAGAATATGGGAGTCGATGAGATAACAGGAGTATGGGTTAATCTAATTGGTGCTACAACACCCGAGTTAATTCGAACTGCTCTACCACGTGATGCTATCGGAGGTGGTCTCACAAGCCGAATGATATTTATTTATGAAGATAAGAAAGGCAAAATAGTCCCTCACCCTCAAATGACGGCTGATCTCATAAAACTCTACAACGATCTATTGGATGATCTACAAATGATACACCAAATGGCCGGAGAGTTCACTGTAACCCCATCGTTTGTTAAGGCATGGGAAGCGTGGTACACATCACAGTCCCGTGTCGACTTGTTTCCTGGAATACATGAACTAAATTCGTATGTAGAACGCAGGGCTAATCATGTAATGAAACTATCAATGATATTGAGTGCGAGTCGAAGTGATGAGATGATCGTCGATGTACAAGATCTTGAGAGGGCTGTTGGGATGTTAGAAGAGATCGAAATAAAGATGCCTAAGGTATTCGCTGGCGTGGGACAAAGTCCTACATCGGATGTGGCAGAACGGATTATCCAACATGTTGGGCTTCATAGTCCAACTACTGTCCGTGATCTGTTCCGCATCTTCTTCCGTGACGTGGGGGATAGGAAAGCCTTTCTCGATTTAATGTCGAGTATTGAATACTCAGGGGCTATAAAAATGGAGACTCGTGAAAACGGAGATATAATTGTAAGGAGCACAATTGATGACTTTAAGGCGTTTAATAAAGGTAATGATATGTGAGCTGTACACTGTGTACATAGTGATAGCTCAACTATTCACAATATTCTGGATTGGGTTTATTGTATACTTAACATGCAGGAGGATCATAGGATGAAAGTAGGAGATGTCATGAAGCAAGACAAATTTGAAGTATTACTAGAGATGCAAAAAGAACTAATGTCTATCATAAAACAACGCACTGGAGAATTAGCAACACTAACTGATATCACAGTAGCGATGATGACTGAAGTGTCTGAATGGGCTAATGCACATGGAGAGTTTAAGAAATGGAAATTAAATCATAAGTACGACCGAGAGCATGTATTAGAGGAATTTGTCGATATATTGTTCTTCTGGCTGCAGGCAATGATTATGCAGAATTTCACTATTGTCGATATAATGAGGAAGTATATGGAAAAGTATGATGAAAATGTAAGACGTCAACACAATGGGTATTAACTTTGTTACAAAATGTAACATAGCCACTATGAAAATGGGGACGTAATCAGTCCCCATTTTTTATTGCGTCTAATATTTCTTGCACATCAATCACTCTATCCATCGCATCCATTTTGTCAAGATAATTAGCAACTCTCATCTGTCTCTCAACCGGACTCAGTTCTGTATTCTGCAAGGACTGTTCAATAGCCTGTGGTGATACTCCGTATCTCAGCAACTCATCATACAACCAATCGGGAGGAGTCGCTCCGTCTATGTAATACTTAACAAACGTATCCGTCAAAGCACGTCTTTTTAGAATCTTCTTCTCAATAGCCTTCTGATAGATGCGAGTCTTCGTCTGCATGATTGATCTTTGAGTCGGCTTCATTCCAAGGGCTAGCTTCAAGTAATCCCATTGGCTTAAGATGGGATACATCTTCCGTCCTCTCGTATCACGAACCCACACAACACCATTTTCGTCTTCACTAAACAAAGCATCGATTCCTTCTCTCCATGCCTTTGTGACTACAGCAAACTGTGAGGCGTCATCGAGTAGTACATTGAGCCCACTTTTAACGTCGTGAATCTTCCCGATTTTGAATGCGTCTCTAACTCCAATATCCATTGATTCTTTAAGCATCTTCCACATGCTGATAAATGCTGCTACTGTAGCCCCACCCCAGTCCTCTACACGCTCTGGGAATTGTGCTGCAGCTGCCATAGATATATCTACATTAAACAATCCCATCATACCGAATCCGGCAGACTTCCCACCTATGATCGGTACTCCTTCAGGAAACTTAAGTCCCTGTATTGCGTCTTCGAGCTTATCTAATATCCCCAATTTATCCATAAGCGGAATAGAATGCACGAAGTGAATGATTGCTTGAGGGCCACCTATAACAATCTGCATCCCTAAGTATTTTAATAGCTTCTTAGCTGGCAATGATCTGACAAATTCTGTCTCCTGTACTAAGTACGCTTTGAACTGTGTTAGCAGCTTCATAGTAGGTGATCTGAATGATCTGGGAAGTGCCGCCGCATCATATAGGAATAATTGAACCTGTGTAGCATTTATTGCTTCTTCCAATGCCTTCTCATGAGTCATACCTTGCCTCTTCAAATAGTCATAGTTGGCAAGTACTGCAAACTCACGCATTCCTTTCTCGGACAATTGGAATGCTCCAAGAGGCCCAAACCAACGAGCACGACCTTTAAACAGTCCACTCTCACCCTCAATCATTGTCTCAGCAATATATGGTCTAGCCTGTTCAATAATCTTCTGCCCTTCTGCTGTCCCAATGAGGCGAGCTGCATTAGCAAATGCCCGTGTGTCTGTACCTACCTGAATATGAGCAAGGCCACTCATAACATTAACTACTACTGCTCCATAACGCCAGCCGAGTTTAGCTGCTGCCATCGTCTTCCGGATGAGACCTGCTACCTGAGATGCACTCATATCTGGCAATTTGTGGTCTCCCAGTATCTTATCCAGCACCTGATCCTCGAAGTAATACTTACCCTTAACATGCTCCATTAAGTTGTCTAACAACTTCTTCGTATTAGGTGGCAATACATACTCATCTGCCTGAGCCATCCACTTTTGGGCTTCAAACAATGCTGGTTCGATAAGTAGTCTCTTGTGTACTAAGTACGAATATGTCTTTAGCGATCTCAGTAGATTAGGGTCTCCTTTAAGTTCAACTGCCCCTCTATGCTCCATTGGGTCGGTCTTAGAAAACTCTCTAATAATCTCAACGCCGCCTTCAATCTCTCCACGATCTTTCATTTGTTGCGCTACATCTTTAGCATCTTCAAGACTCATCCGAACAGCTCTAACATGCCCATCTTTGTCTATTACTTTATACGTACCCTGTTCAATACGTGTCACATAGTCCCACACACCCCAACTGTCAATCTCTCTATACCTATTCCATAACTTCCTTACTTTCTGTCCAGCATATTCTGTGATCTCTCCTGCTTTGACCGCATCTCTAATAGCCTTATACACCTTATCCTTATCAGTCTCGTTCTGATACTTCTCAAATACTTCCATCACATCTGGTTCTACATAACGAGATGCTACGTCTTTTAGGTATGCTTTGATTTGGTCTTTTATCCCTGTAAAATAGTCTTTCAACCTAACAGCTGCTCTACCTAACTTCTCTCCATACTTCTCATTCAACGCATCTGGAGACATCTTATAAGCATCTGTCACAGCATTCCTCAGTGCGGGATGTTCAGAACGCTTTATTCCTCTAAACACGTTGTAGAAAAACTGCACATCATTATTGACTGCATATAGATGTGCGAGACGAGCATTAATGACAAGACGGGCTTGCCTTTGGGCTTCAGGGAACTTCCTCAATGCAAATATTGGAGTCTCAACCCATTCTGCAAATCTGTTAATATCATCAACGGTTGGACGTTCCATAACATTAGTTATTTCTTTAGAATACTTCTTGTCCATATTATCTAAGTACGCGTCAATCCAATGTTCGCCGTCAGTCTTATCTTGCACCTCTCGTAATTTATCTACTAATGATTTCTCCATAATAGGCAGTATAGCATCAACCCCTGCTTTGTCTTTTGCTGCTATTCTTTCTACTAATTGCTTAACAAGTCTAACATCTGCATCACCTTCGGGCATAGCTTGAATCAACTTCAACGCAATGGGATTTATGTCTGGCATATCTTTCGTTAAAGGCTCAACATACGTCCTTAGGACACTGAGTGCTTCTTGTGGATTGTCTCCGGCGATAGCACTAACAAACTTCATTGTGCTGTAAGACACTGGGTCTGTTATAACACTATTATTATTCACTAACATATCTCGGGCTAATCGGGCACTTCCTGACTGATTCAATTCCAATGCAGGTCGAATATCTCCGGTCGCTGGGTCATATGTGTACTTGTACTTGCTTAACGAATTAAGTGCCTCTATATCACGCTGTTGCATTTTGTATAACTTGTTAAGGCGTCTTTGTAATGTGGGTGTCGGTTTTTCTACATATCGCTTGGACAGACCAGCAATTACATCATGACGAGTTTTAATATCCGTCAACAGATTAGTAATCTTTGTCCCAGCAGTAACCCCAGATACTTTATTCACATACACGGCAGGGTCAGTAACTTGCTTTGTCTGTCCGGTCTTTACTTTCCAGTCCTTTATATCTTTGTTAAGTGCCCTCAGTCGGCTAGTCCCTAATAGACGGTCAAATAGAGAATGCATCTTAAGCAACATATCTGGTTCGGTCTCTTTATATTGAACATGGTCGAATCTCTTATAAGCACGCTCTAATGTAGTAACAACAGTCTTTGCTAGGCCATTAAACAATGGGTTGTCTTTTGACTTAGTCGCAAAATAAGCAACGAATTCGTCGGCTAAAGGCTCTTCCCATTTATCACCGTATTTCTTTTCATATACCTTTTTGAAGAATCCATTTAACTCTTCCCTAAATGACTCTAATGTCTTCGTATCATAATCAACATTGGACAATCTACTAATAACTCTATCATCAGTAGCAAGATTCGTAAACACATGAAATAGCTCATGCATTCCTACAAGAGGCATATCACTTCTATTGTGTGCTACAATGCTGACTTTTCCATCACTTGTCACACGAACGGATGCTTCAGTTTCAGTCTTTGGCGAGTCTGCTTTCTTTACAGTAAATGATACAGACTTCACTAAATCCCCTGTGTTCATTCCTAACTCTCGTGCCATAGCATCAAATACGTAGGTTTCAGCTAATGCTATCGTTGGGTCTTCTTTTAGCACTCGAGTAAACCCATCGTATATATCAAACAGCACTGGGGCATTTTTATCCCCTTTGTATGCATTGTAGTCGATTAGTTCTTTAATCTTCTTCGCACCGGACAGGTACTTCTTATACCTCGGCGTGAGGTTTTTCTTTACAGAACTTAGTGCATCAATCGTCTTCGTTAGCTTGTAGTAGCTCTCATGTACAATTGCTTTGTCGTTGTGGATGAAGTCTTTTAACTCCTTAATGTCTTTAACTCCTGCTCGTTGCATTAGTGCATCGATCTCATCGTATGACAAGAACGTAACAGGCTTATCTCGTTGTTTTTCCGCACGTCGTAAGAACGGCTCGAGCTCTTTTTCAGCAACAAACTTCTTCGCTGCATTACTGGCAGCTTGCTTAATAGCATCAGGGTTGTTCTTCAATGAATTTTCGATCTCTCTAATAGTAGGCTCACTAAACATAGATGCAATATCCTGAGCAAATTTCATGAGCTGCTTATGCTGGTCGGACGTAACGTGTCCTGGGTTCTTCGAGAACCAAATATCCATCAAGGAGTTATACACCACATCTTCAATAGGTAGTGCAGGCATCTCTCCGTTTACAACTCGATGTATCTGATAGGTTACATTAGTAGCAATTATGTTAGCAATCGCCCTATGCCCCCATTTCTTCAATGTGCTTCCAATTAGAGAATATTGAGTCCCTGCAGCCTCCCCAAAAGCAAACGCTTCAATTCGGGATGCGACGTTCTTTGCTATGTTTTGTACTGTGGGGTCAGTAACAGCATTCCTAAATGTCTCATCTTGTTGCAGTGCTGATACGACGCCAAGAGGGAGGCCATTAGCTATCGCCAGTCCCAGCCTCTCTCCAAAATGGTCAATTAGGAAAGTCACACCTTTCTCAAGGCCTACTTTTTTGAATAGCATTTTTGTTATAGGATTACCAACAGTCACAACACCAAATATAGTTCCTCCTAAACCACCAATCTTTTCCATAATACGCTCGACTACGTTCTGTGCTTGTGCGTCTTCACCAGTAAATATCAAAGGTGTTGGGCTAAACGGAATTGCATCTAGAACACCTTTGCCCATAATAAGATACGGATGTCCTAACGTTTTTGCAGCTTCAATGGCTTGATCAGTTGGTACAGGCTTTGGTAATTCAATAGTACTTGGAATAGGGCCTGCCATTGGAAGAGGAGGTCCTGCGATTCCTAGAAAAGGAAAAGAACTCTCAGCCCCTTGAGGGGACTGAGAGCTCTCGCCTGTGGAGGTCAGGGACGCAGGCTGAGGAGGGGGAGACTCTTTATCAATAAACCTTATTGCGCCATCTTGATCGCCAGTACGATCAATCAGATTAATACCAGTCTCTTCATCTGCCTTATCAACAAATCTAATCACATTACCGCTGTTTTTTGACTGTGTAGATTTCTTCTGCATCTGTTGATTCCTCCGGTTTGTAGTAATATTTCACAACATCGCCCATATCTTTGATATAGATAACAGGCTTCTTAACATCATCTTTAGATGTCTTATCAGCCGTCTTAATAATAGGCATTTTAACAGAACTAATGGGCTCTCCATTGCGAACAGCTTGCTCAAGACGGCTATAGTAATCTTCCCAGATTGATTGAGTAACCGGACCTAACTCTTTAAAAGCAGCAGCTAAAGTGTTTAAGTCAAGCGACCCCTGATCGCCTTTCAGCATACTCATCCGTTTGGAGAAATCAGATTCTTTAGGATACATTGTTTTGTATATGCTTTCTAGTAAGGGATAGAAAGACGTAGCAAGCTTCTTTCTCATTTCAGTGTACATAGATGCACTGGTCTTCCCAGAGCCACCTCCAGAGCCTGGCTTAGCAGATACAGGGAACACATGACGATTTACAACTGTCCCAGTTTGTGGGTCAATAGCAAGTACGAACTTTTTATCTCCAGCATCCACCTGCATGGTTACTACTTTTGACCCTTTAGGAGCTAATGCTCTTGCCCAATCAATTGCGTTACGTTCAAGCTGCGCCTGAGCCATACTCAACTTGTAGATGTCATTAATATGGGCTTCCTTCTCCGCCAAACGTTGGGCTTGGGTCGAAAGGCCAGATTGGACTACCGAAGATTGCTGTTCCGGAGAGAGCCCCAAGGCCTGTACCTGCGTTGGTGCTGGTACTGTTTGATCGGCCTTGGGGCTTTGTGTTAAAGATTCTTGAGTCCCTTTAAGAGCCTGTTCTAAAGCCTGTGCGAATAGCATATTCTTAGCCATCTGTTGTGCTTGTGCTCCCATCATTTGACCCCAGCTGCCTTGAGGGTTAGTTGCATTAGCAGCTGCTCCTAAATAGTAGGCAAAAGCTGGGCTTTTTAGGAATTCACTCAACTTATCTGGGTCAAATCCAGGAGCCCCATTCATAGCCCCAACTATGGTATCCCAAATACCTCCACTAGAACCATTGTTGTTGTTAGTTGGCATGATTTAATCCTCCTTATTGTGTTACATTTTGTAACAAAGTTATGATTATCGGTCAAATATAGCTGTTGCACCACCTAATATGCCACCTATTGCTGCACCTATAGGACCTGCACCAGGTATAGCCGCTCCCATAGCAGCCCCACCCAATGCGCCTCCTATAACACTAGACCGTGCTGGAATTGTTTCACTACCTACTGCAGTAGCACCACTGATAGATGCTAGTACATTAGCAGCCTTTTGAAATACTTCAAAGTCCCATAGATCATATTTCACTGCAATATCATATCGTGTTAGTGTCCACTCTCTATTCATCATATAGTCAAGCTTTTCTATCTCACTAAAGAACTGCTCTACCCACTCATGGTGACGCATTACGTTTAAGTCATTACTAAGCCGTGCTTGCACATAAGCCATAATGCTTCGGTTTAGTGCCTCATTATGTTGAATGTATAGTCTGTAGTAATCACTAACCCAGTTTTGTGCAACATTCCCATGTAACACATATGCATTAGCCAGCTCGGCCTTAGTTGCATCAATAGTAGTCGCATACAACGTTAGGTGATACTTAATAGCTTCTGTCAAGATAGTCTGAAACCGAGCCAATCGCTCAGCATGAGTCGTCTTAAATGCCTCTACGAGTGCCCCGTAGACAGTACTAGATGATGTGCCAGCAACTGAGAGTGCTTTATCCATAATAGCCATCTTCAACTTCGCCTCATAGTCATCCACACTTTTCAACCGTTCAATCTCAAACATTGCCTTCCCCATGACAAATGCACTTGTATGGGCTGCTCCGGCTTTAGCCATAGCCGCACTCCACTTCCCTACATCTCTATTATATCGTGTTCGAGATGACTCATCAAATGAATTTACCATGTTATCTATAATCTGACTATCAACAATGTTGTACACATCTTGCATTACAGATGATAGTAAAGTAGACGTAAGATTACTAGTGCGCTGAACTGCTTGATCGATTACACTTAAAGCATCTTCTAATGAACCAGATGCAAGAGACGCTGTAATGTCATTCATTGCTTCTTGTGCAAACAGCCCTATATTGTTAATAACAGAGTCTTTCAATCGTCTATCTGTCCCCACTGCCATATTAACCTGAGCATTCCCAATAGTACTGCGTACTGCTGACAAGACAAAGTCTACAACATGCTGTGTTGATGCGTTGAGAATAGAATCAATCTCTCCATCGATAGTACTCCCAATTGCACTCCCAATAGCACTCGACACATTAGTCTTTGCCTCACTCAAAACAGAATTCAGGTCTCCTTGCGTTAAGCCATCTATATCTGACTTTATGGCATTCCACCTCTCCATAATAGAATCAACTATCGTACTGGGATTAGTAAGGCCGCTAACGCTACCGTAGGGATTAGTACCGGCATTTCCAATTTTATTGTTCAATAGCTGATTAACAGTCTTACCGTCAGGCAACTTCTTGTACGTATTATATCCAGATAACCAGTTATCGTGTACTGTCTCGAGGTAGTCAGGCACATCTGCATATGCTGTACTTCCACCAGCACTACCTGCCATATTACACCTCCAATGTTAATAACACATATTCAGCTTTGCCACCTAGAGATTGTGTTATATCTACAACTCTCTGAACATTCGTAAACCCTATAATTCGGTGACAGCCGATTTCTTTTGCAAACTTTTTAATTGTCTCAAATCCCACCTTCCATTCGTCAGTTGACACACCACCAAAGGATACAAGAGCGTAAATCAATAGGTTCTTGTAGTCAAACCCAGGCTCATGTATAATGGACGTAATCGCAAGAGCACGAGGCTCTTTTAGGTCGTCGTCTTTGAATAGAATCCACATCTGCATACGCCCTTGTGAGAGCATGCCCAGTGTGTAATCAAGTGCTTCTTTACTATTATCCATCATAGGTGGTAGTCCTGCACGAACTGCATCTTTAATATGAGGCCATAGCTGAATAACGGCCTCAGGCGTTAGCTTCTTGACTTGTGACATATCCTGACCTCACATATCTTTTGTCTAATAACTTCCAATAAACCATTACGTAAGTAGGGACAAATCGTCCCTTTTTTCTACGAACTGCAAGTTTAAACTCATTGCCTGCAACACCCATAAATGCGACCCCCTCATTATTAAGGCGAATCCAATTAGTGTTCCTCCAGTCTTCCGTCTGCTTATACCGGAATGCAAGCATCAGTTCAACATCATCAATTGTACTGCCTCCAACCTCAATGAAGTCAATGAACTTATATCCACGTTGTCCGAAGTCAAACGGTGTTGTAACAATGATAGTCTGCTCTTGCCCTGTATATTGATCTGTGTCATCTGCACTCGTTGTACCCCTTTTATTCTTAAATCCTTCTCCAACTCCGACTGCATCTGTCAGTACAAACATAGCACCGTTTAAGAACATCTCATCACTGATACTTAAGCGCTCTATAATATGTCGGTAGATATCAACCGCAATGCTCATAATATCGCCGATCTGAACAACATCTCCAGCTATAACTGGATGTACAATGTCAACTGAGTCGAAAGTACTAACTACATCTCCGTAATGGATAGGACGTGCTACAAACGTTGAGTCGTTGATTCTTGTTATTTCAACCAAATACCCAACATTATCTGCTCCAACATTCTCATCTAGTACAACACTGTCCAGTAAAACGAATACTGTCTCAACACTTGTATCTTCTGATACAGTCACAGTGTCGTGTCCAAGAGCATCAGGAAATCCCCATTCATCTTCATACATACTTAACAACACGTCGTCACTATCAACAGATGGAACATCTGTCTCTCCTGTTGACAGTGATTCCTCAGTCGATGCCGTGTCAAGTACAGGCATTGTTAAATTTTCATCACTATACAACAATCCGTTGGAGTCGACATAATACGTGTTCATATCAGCTGCATTAATGGATGGCAGATATATATCAACATCACCTACTGAAGTGCTAATTGTGATAGTATCGCCAGCATCAATATCCATTGGGTCTCCACCACTATCAATTACTATAGTAATGTTCTTATCAAATGATGACGCCCCAGTGTGTGAGTACGACTGGGACGACCCATTGGTCAGCGTCCCAAAGTCGGTCGTCCCATCTGTCGACTTGAAGTTTGCAGTCCATGTATGTGTATCACTGCCATTATATGTAGCACTCATTATATTTGATACCGTTAGTGGTTGCGGCATAATTGCCCCCTTACTCTGTTACATTTTGTAACATAGTTTACGAAATCGTGATTTTCCAGTAAAAATGATACCGACGTCCGGAGTCGACTGTCTCATTAATGTCATACGTAGCAAATGCCTTGTCAATAGTAGCAACGCCCGTAGTACCTGCGTTGCTCTGGTAATTATGTCCTAACATTAAAGAATCATTAAGACTAACAGGTCCATCAATATACCCATAGAATTCAATATACGTCTCACTTCCATCACCGCCTGCATTCTTTGACGTTACAAATGTGTTTTCAACCTCGAGCGTACTAGGCTCACCATGAACAATACCATCTTGCCCATCAGCTGGAGTGGCAGAACTGAACAAATTATCAATAGCATAATTAACACTATCATCCCCAATCTTCTGTGCAAGGTATGCCTTCAGCGTATCTGTAATAGCATTGTGATCTTCTTTCACTGTCCCAGGTACTAATGTACCAGTCTTAATATCGGTCTGAAACATCAGCACATGACCGGTGATCTTTAAATCTTTCTTCATATCAAATCCTCCTATTGTTT
>Ga0256842_1001721_pt1 | contig 17028 bp, 18 predicted proteins | sample 4559240metaG_FD_185973 | JGI IMG/M metagenome (GOLD analysis project Ga0256842, IMG submission 185973) | Hydrothermal vent microbial communities from Guaymas Basin, Mexico - 4559-240 | ecosystem: Environmental > Aquatic > Marine > Hydrothermal vents | place: Mexico: Guaymas Basin | collected...
AACGTTGAAGAATACGTAGCATGGTACAGGTTGTATCCCATAGACATGGAAGCGAATCTTTCCATGATAAAGGTTAATAGATTTCCAGAGGTGAAGAGATTTCCAGATGTTTCTAATATAAAGATCGTTATGGAGGACGCTTGGGGCATGAAAAAGGAAGCAAAAATAATTCTAAGGAGAGTGGGAAACTAATGTTCTTTAAGAAGAGAAAAAAGGATGTAAGTTCAAATCCTTTTTACAAAGAAAAGAAATCTATGAAGATTTACATAGAATGTGGCAGGTGTGGTCATGTCATGGAATTTAGGATCTTGAATGATAGAGATTTAATGGTATCTTATGATGGTGTTTCGACTTATGTGATAGATAAGCTTTATGTATGTCCAAAGTGCTATAACCAGATATCCGTAAAAGCAGGGTTTAAGGAAAGTCTGAAGCCAACTTATGTTGAGATAAATGGAGGAAAGTTCATAACAAAAGAAGAGTATGAAGGGAAGGAGGGTGAAAGATGAAAAAGTTTTTCACAAGTGAAAGTGTAACAGAAGGACACCCCGACAAGGTAGCGGATCAAATCTCTGATGCTATACTCGATGCTATACTTGAGCAGGATTTAAGAGCAAGAGTTGCTGTAGAAACTATAGTAACAACTGGAATAGCCTTTGTAGCTGGAGAGGTTACCACGAGGGCCTACGTTGATATCCCTGAAATAGTAAGAAAGACCATACTTGAGATAGGATATACAAGGGCGAAATATGGGTTTGATGGTGAAACCTGTGCAGTTTTGACTTCCATACATAATCAATCGCCCGATATAGCTCTTGGGGTTAACAAAGCCCTTGAAGTTAAACAGAGCAAGGAAGAAATAGAAGACGAGTTATTAGCTCTTGGAGCTGGTGACCAAGGAATGATGTTTGGATATGCTACCAATGAGACCGAGGAATACATGCCGCTTCCAATAACTTTGGCTCATAAGCTTTCTATGAGACTCGCTGAAGTTAGAAAAAAGGGAGTAGTTCCCTTTTTAAGGCCAGATGGTAAGACCCAGGTAACAATTGAATATGAAGATGATAAACCTGTTAGAGTTGCAAAGGTGCTTGTTTCCGCCCAGCATAATCCTAACGTAACAAAAGAAGAGCTTGAGGAGACAATTATTAAGAATGTGATTGATCCTGTTATTCCTGAGGATTTAAGAGACGATAATATGGAAATATTGATAAATCCAACGGGGAGATTTGTTCTTGGTGGTCCAATGGCTGATACTGGTCTTACCGGAAGAAAGATAATAGTTGACACCTATGGTGGCTGGATTCCACATGGTGGAGGAGCCTTCAGTGGAAAGGATCCAACAAAAGTCGATAGGTCAGCTCACTATATGGCAAGATATGTTGCAAAGAATGTAGTGGCTGCTGGACTTGCCGATAAGTTTATGATACAACTTGCCTACGCTATAGGTGTTGCCCATCCACTCTCCGTTATGATTGATACTTTTGGAACGGCTAAGGTTGATGAAGATAAGCTCCTTAAGGTTATAATGGAGTTGTTTGATTTCAGGCCAGGTGCTATAATAAAAAAACTGAATTTGTTAAGACCAATTTACAAAAAGACAGCAGCTTACGGACACTTTGGAAGGAATGAAGAAGAATTTACATGGGAGAAATTGGATATGGTTGACGAGCTTAAAAGAGCTTTTAATCTTTGAAGGGAGGGGAAGTTGAGTGCCGAATAAAAGATCAGCAGCTAAGAGAGTTAGACAGTCTGAGAAAAGAAGACTCATGAACAAAGCAAGAAAAAGTTCCTTTAAGAATGTTGTGAAAAAGCTTATGAGAGCCATGGAAGAAGGAAAGAGTAAAGAAGAGGTCATGGAACTCTTTAAGAAAGCCCAAAAGCTTATTGATAAAGCCGCACAAAAGGGTGCAATCCATAAAAATACAGCTTCGAGAAAAAAGAGAAGATTGGCAGCTAAAGTTAATAAGTACTTGGAGAATGTAGAAAAGGTAGGATGACTTACAATTGCATTCTTCACGACTCAAAAGGGAATTTCTTCAAACCAATTGAAATAAAATTCGACCCACACATGCGTGTGGGTCTTTTTACATTTGATGATGACTTAAAGGACTTTCTTGCTGGATCCAAGGAGTTTTTTTGCATATGTAATGATGATGATGGTTGCCATATTAAAAGGATTCTGTATATAAACTCTATTTCTTTCAAATCGAACGTCGCTACCTTTTCATATAAGAATTTAGAGCTTGATATAAGCAATATACCCTTTCTCTATGATTTAAAAGAATTTCCAAAAGAATTATCTGTTGCAGCAATTCTTGGGGAAGTTGAGAAAATAGTAAATCAAAACAACGAACTATCATTCTCTAAGTTTTTACAAAACCTACAACTTTTGGATATATATCCTGTAATTTTGCTAATATCGATTTACATGAGCTTGTACGAAGATGGCAAGAATGTTGACATTTTAGAGCTTTGCTTTCTTTTAAAAGAGATTATCTACTCCTCATCTTGAGATAATTCATCTTCTTCTATCTCTTTCAATTTTTCTTTTTCCACAACATCCTCCACCTGTACGTTAACGGCTTCAACTTTTAATTCTGTCATCCTTTCAATATCTTCTTTTATCTTTTCCATTAATCCTTTTACATACTCTGGTATTTTTTCACCGTATGGGACCTTTAAGCTCTTTATGGCGACAACCACGTTATCTTCAGGAGTTCTTTGTATGACGACGATCTTTTTGAGCCTTTTCCTAGTTTTTGGATCATCCTGTAGTTCCATATATTCCATAAGATCCCTGTAGACTATTTCTTTCAATACGTTATCTGATATTTCTATCTTCCCTCCATGGTATTCCATAATCTCGCCTCCTTAGACTTTTTCAACATACTCCCCTGTTCTTGTATCAACTCTTACTTTGTCCCCTATTTCCACAAAGAATGGAACTGTTACTTTTAAACCTGTTTCAAGAGTTGCAGGTTTTCCTCCACCAGAAGCCGTATCTCCTCTGTATCCAGGAGGTGTATCTACAACCTCAAGCACAACGGTAGTTGGAAGCTCTACTCCTATGGGAGTGCTTCCATGAAAAACAAGAGAAACTTCCATATTTTCCACCAAGTAATTTATTGCATCCCCAAGAACTTCCGTGCTAATCGGATATTGATCGTAATCGTCAAGGGTCATGAAGTAATAATTTTCCCCATCGTTGTATAGATACTGGGCTTTTCTGAAGGAGACATCCGCTTCCTCAAGCTTTTCGCCGCTCATGAAGTTTACATCTCTCACATATCCTGTTTTAACGTTTTTCATCTTTACTCTAACCTGTCCGGAACCCCTTGCTCTGAAGTGTTTCGTTGCTTCAAGAACTCTGTAGACTTCTCCATCGTATATAACGAACATGTTCTTTTTTAGATCTCCAACTTCCACCATGGAATAGTTCCCTCCTTCTTTAAAAGTTGTAACCCTTTTCTGATTATATCACGAAGAATGGGTTCTTTATTTTTGAATAGGATAGTATAATTCTTAACGGGAGGGATGATCGATATGAAAAAAGCCTATATAAAAGCGTTGGTTTTAGATAAAGTTAACAATGCGCCTGTGGTTCTATTAGGAATAGAGAACTCTAGAAAGGTGGTACCTATATGGATTGGCCCGTGTGAAGCATATGTTCTTGCTATGAGCATAGAAGGTCTTGATACTCCAAGGCCACTTACACATGATTTGATATACAATTTCTTAGATGTACTTGATGTAAGGATCGAAAAAGTTATCATACATACTGTCAAAGATAATACATTCTATGCGAATATACTTATAAAAGATATGACTTATGTTGATGAAGAGGGGATTGAAGAAGCCCCAATATTTGAAATTGATGCAAGACCTTCTGATTCACTTATATTAGCAGTAAAGCGTAATGTTCCTATATATGTCTCTTCTGAAATTGTAGATGAGCATTCCATAGAAATTGAGGAACAAGAGGAAGATGAAGAGGAAGACGAAAAGTTCAAGCAGTTTATAGAAAACCTTGATATAGATGCATTTAGGAGGATGCTTGATGAAAGAAGAGAAGATAACCAAGATCAAGCATAGAATGGAGAAGTGGCTTGATAATGGTGATTGGAAGATATACAAAGCAATTCGCTACACTCCGCTCTCTGGTGGAAAGTTATTGAGATCTTCCATTATTCTCAATATTGGAAAGGATTTGGGAATAGATGATGAAGATTTGTTAGACCTTTGTGTTGCAGTTGAATTTTTTCACTCCGGGACTCTCATACATGATGATCTTCCGGCAATTGATGATGCAAGTTTTAGAAGGGGAAAGAAAGCAAATCACAAGGTTTTTGGAGAAAATATTGCCATACTTGCAGGAGATGGATTGTTTTTTAAAAGCTTTATAATAATCTCAGAAAAATATCCAAAACTTGTATTTGATTTTTCTAAGGTTGCTTATGATGTATTGGTTGGGGAAGCAATTGATGTGGAACTTGAAGAAAAACAGGTATATACTGAGAAAGATATATATGAGATGTATAGAAAAAAGACGGGGGCGCTTTTTGGTTTTTCATTTATGGCAGCTGCAAGGCTTGAGGAAAGGAGGTTTTGGAGAAAGCTGAAGGAAATAGGTGAGAGTTTTGGCATAGCTTTCCAAATTTATGATGATATAAAGGATATAAAAGGAGAATTCGAAAAAGTTGGAAAGGATCTAGGAAAAGATATTAATAAAAAGACTATACTTAAGTTGAAGAGTATTAAACAAGCAGAATATGAAGCGAATGAAATCTATAAGAAAGTAATAGATAACCTGGTTTTTTATGGTTTAAATAGAACTGCTGATTTTTTAAAAAGTGTTCAGAACATGGTAAAGGAAGGTTGATGAGTTATGGCACCTAAGCTTAAGATAAATTTTTCCTTCCTCAAAAATTTGAAGAACGTGAAACCGAAGGAAATTCCTTCCATAGTTATTTCTTTTATAAAGGGTCTTTATAAGAAAAAGATATTATTCTTCACAGTTGTAGGAGTTTTGATTCTCATAATCGTTGGTGGGATCTTTCTTTTAAGAGCAAAAAAACAAGCTAAAGTGCAGGTTAAAGAAGAGGAAGCGGCTCAAGCTATAGCTATAAATCTGTTTATTCAAATACCACCAGGTGCATATCCAAAAGGTAAAACATTTACCATTAAACCTATTGTAGGATCGGAGCTCAAAGATTATCAGCAGAGTTATGGCTTCATTGACAACGTATACGAAGTTAAACCGGATGACGGCAGAGATGAGTTTGCACTAAAACCGTTGGAGCTCAAAATGTATATACCTGGCGATAAGCTTTTGGGAGAGAATTATGCAAATTTGACACTTGCTTATATGAAAGGTGATGGCCCTCCAACGCCATTTCCAGGTAGTTATATAGGGAAAGATGACGAAGGATATTTTGTTGCTGCCAGTGCGTTCCATACTTCCAAAATAGGAGTGATACCTGTTCCCGTTAAGGACGAGCAACACCACGGTCTTCGTCTCGTAAGAGATGTCCTTTCTGTGAAACCTGGAATAATCATAGTTCCGGGAGAATCTCCAAAATTCTCAGGGGACACAGCTGAGGGTAACTTATGGGAAACTGTGTTCCCGGATAGGCCTCTTTACGTTTTTGACTATCCATTATCGCAACCACGTTCTATGCTGTATATGGAAGAAGCTAATAGTTATTTTAGAAACATAGGCGAAAAGAGCTTTATAAAATTTGAATCAGAAATACTTGCTCAAGAACTCAAAAGACCGGATATATCAAAAAATGAGTATCATATAATAGCTCAAGGTATAGGTGGGCTTATCGTTTTATACACTTTATTAAATCATCCAGAGATAACGAACATAAAGAAACTAATTCTTATTGGTGTTCCTTATAGAGGAACCAATGTAGCAAATACCTTGGTTTTTGCAAATATGATATATACCCCTCCTGTTAAGAGTGCTGCTGAGATGTTAGGATTGTCTGAAAAAACCTTCATGAATATAAAATTCCATGTATTTAATTATATTGAGATGGTGAATGATTACTATAAGGATGTTCTTCCAGATTCGGATGTTATAAGGGATATTACCTCGAAGCCTCTAAGAAACGATTTGAAATATCTAGTAATTGTAGGAACATTACCGCCATTTGGAATCGATGTTAAAGGAAGCGGACTGGAAAGAATATATCCGGAACTTGTTCTTGGAAAAGGAGATGGAGTTGTTAGTGAAGATGAGGCAAGACTTCCTGGCGAGCCTTTTTTAACCTTTCCTGTCTCTTTTGATTCGTATTACGCAAAATCGGAGATCCTAAATACCATAAAAGGCTTTATTGATACCGATAAGATTCCAAAGCCCCCAAAACTTGAAGGGGACAAATATAAGGAGTTTTTACCCGTGGAAGTTGTAAAGAGGGAAGGATTATCTTCATCGAAAAAGGAGGAGGAAGAGAGAACTACACCTGAAGCTTCTAAAATTTTGTCTAAGGAAAGCTATTATCAACCTAAAGAATATGTAGAAGAAAGAGTTCTAATGGAGGAGGTTTCTTATTCAATAAAAGGTGGAATCTATGATTCTGGAGGATGTATACAAGATGAACCTTACTTTGCAACTGATAAAGCTTTATTTAGAGCAAAAAGCATAGTAGAAAAAGGATGTTTCAAATTTATGAAAAAGTTTCCCATAGCCCTTGTAGGCATAAAAGATAAAGAAAAAGTTCGGGTTGATATAATAGGATTCCGATCTTTGGGCAGCATAGAATCTTTGAAAAACGAAGCTGATGATGTACTAGTGTTTCCGGACGGAACAGTGTATTTATCCATGGTTTCTGGAGGAGTGTCTGTGAAGTTATATGTGCTAGCTGCAGATGGAGAAAAACTTGTGGTGAAGAGTCCTGGTACATATTCAAAGCTTATTCCGATTGATGAGAACACAATGATATTCTTAACTGATAAGGTTTTAATGTTGATAAGCAAAGATGGACAGATTATGGAAAGAATATCGTTAAGTGCCATAACCAGAGAAGGCTACGGAACAGATGCCACATATGCTGTAAAAATAGATGATACGTATTTTGTGATAACTAAAGAACATTATATGTTGATATATGATGGGAAAAATAAGAAGAGTTGGGTACTTGGAGAGGGTTGGATGGGAAGCAAAAAGCTTCTTTATTATAAGCCTTCAAATATAATCATCGTTGTAGGTAAAAACTTTTTGAATTTTGTCGATTTAAATAGCAGAAGGATTTTGCAATACCTCCAACCTTTGGGTTTTGATGTGGAGGATGCATTTATATGTTCAGGGAAGCTCTATATAATTGAGAAGAAGAAAAAAGAATTTGTGGTTCACATCTATCCGATAAGGATTTGATAGTGTGAGAAAGGTGTTGTTACTGTTTATATTAGTAATCATTACACCACTTATATTTTCTGTCACAAGTGAAGCCAAAAGTTATTATTTGGCAGGGCTTAGAGCATATCAGATGCAAGATTGTGTTAATGCAATAAAATGGTTTGAAAAGGCTTTGGTAAAAGATTCTTCCATAGAGGAATATGATCCGCAGGTAAAGTTCAAGATAGGATATTGTGCATATCTTTTAGGTGATTACGATATGGCAAAAGATTATCTTTCACTGTACCCTGATAATCCGGTAGCGGTTAGTCTTTTGAAATCAATAGGAAAAGCGAGAGAAAAGGAATCTTGGAAAAAGTGGCTTGATATTCCCAAAGAAAATCAGACCATTGTTGCTACCGCTACCAAGGAAGCTACTAAAACGAAAGAAAGCAAAAAGTCTTCTATACCGTTTAAAGTATATCTTTTGATGTTTGGGATATTTCTTATTATCTATGCGAGTATATTTTTTCTAGAACTTAAGACGGGAATTATAACTAGACTTATGATGAAACTATTGGGAGGTAGCATTTCAGCAGAGACAGTAGAGGTTAAGCAGGTTGCCGCGGAGATAGAAGAAGAAAAGAAGGAAGTTGAAATTGAGGAGAAAGAAGTTGAATTTGAGTTGGAAGAAATATTAAATGCTTCTTTAGATACGGTGGATAAGCTCATATATGGAGACTCATTTGGATTTGAGGGTCGAGAATTTGAAGAAGAGAAGAAAGAAAAAACTCATGCTTCTAAAGAAAACCTTGACGAACAGCAAAAAGCTGAGGTTCAAGAAACGAAGGCTTTGAAGGAAGAAGAAGCACCTTCGGAGGAAGAAATGAAGGAGGAAGAAGGAGAAAGAACAGAGAAAGAGGTTGTTATAGAGGAGCTGGCTCACCAAGAAGAGAGAGATAAAGAAGCTTTAACGGAAGAGGATGAGGATGAGGTTTTGAGGAAAGCGAATGAGGTTTTGAAAGAACTAGAAGATGTGGAAGAAGGTACCCCTATAGATCTTGCTGGAAAGGATATAGATGAATTAATGGAAGAACTTGAGGAAAAGGATTCATACGGACCAGAAGATGCAGAAGCTTTCATGTATATATTAACCAATCTTATTGAAGGTCAATCAATAGAAGAACAAGGAGCCAAGGAGGAAGCCAATAGTTGATATTAACTTTTTTAGTTTCCTTTGCTCTATCTCTAATTTTTGTTCCTATATTTGGTCATATAGCGAGAAAACTTAACATCGTTGATAAACCGGACAACTATTTGAAACCCCACGAAAGAGCAACGCCCTATATGGGTGGGTTGGGTATGTTTGTGGGACTGCTACCTGTCTTATGGAAATCGTCTAAGGTTTTTCTGCCGCTGTCGCTGCTGCTAACAATCGGACTTACGGATGATATTTTTTCCTTATCACCAAGGTTAAGGCTCTTTATAGAATTTACATCTGCTGTTTTAATACTTGTGGCTTTGCATGTTTATGGACTATGGATGATTCTGTTCATGTTTGGAATAGTAGCGTTGATAAATGCTGTTAATATGATAGATGGAATGGACGGGATTTGCGGTGGGAATGTAGCAATATCTTCGTTATTCTTTTTCATTGTATCTCAAGATCTTTTCTCCAAAGAATTTTCTCTAGCATTATTGGGGGTATCTTTAGGGTACCTTTTTTACAATTTTCCACCTGCTAAGATATTCATGGGGGATGCGGGGAGCTATTTACTAGGAGCTAGTTTAGCTGTTTTGTATACGTTGTCATCCAGACCTATTCCTTCAGCACGAATGTTGGGCTCTATTTTTCCGTTGTGGATATATATTTTGGATCTAACAGCAGGTGTTATAAGAAGGATTAGAAACGGCAGGAATCCATTTGAGGGGGATAGGGATCATATATATGATAAACTGAAGAGACGAGTTGAATCTACAAGAAAGGTTGTTATATACACATATATTATAAACGCTACCTTCAGTTCAATGGTATTTCTGAACCCGTTCATTGGATTGGCTTTATCTTTATTGCTCTCTGTGATTTTGATAAAAACGTTAAACATGTTTGGATATGATCAATAAACCTGCTCTAGATACTTTTCATAATGAGTCACAAGCTCTTTAAGCTTTTTCGCAATAGCAGCTACCATATCAAAGTTATTTTCCTTCGCAAATTTTCTTATGGCATCTCCTATTTTAGTTATCTCTGGAAAACCATACATTCCCCCCGAACCAGATAAGTCATGTCCAATTTGCCTTGCCAACGCTTTATCATTGCTTTTTATAGCTTTCTCCAGATTTTTAATCTTTCTTTTAAGAAAATCAATATAATCCTTTATCATTCCAACAGCCATGTCTTCATCCATGCTCATTTCCTCTTTTAAAGTTTCAATAGCTTTTTTCACGTCACCATTAGTTGAGAAATCGAGTCCCATATCTTCCAATTCCTTTGCAAAAGAATCAGTCAGCTCAAAAGAATGTTTTTCAACAGTTTCGGGAATATTTAACGTTCCTTCAACCATTTGACTTTCGTCCTTGGTTTCTATTGTTAGCTCAGTCTTTTCTTTTTCGCCTAATGCTTTTGATTGGTGTTTCTCTTTCAATATGGCCAGCGGGAAGTATTTCCACAGCTTGCTTTTTAAAACTTCCATTTTCACCGGTTTTGGTACGAAGTCGTCGCAGCCTGCTTCTAGAGCTTTTCTTATGTCTTCCTGGGTAACACTTGCTGAAACCATGATTATAACCCCTTTAAACCCTGCTTTAACGAGTTCTTTAGATGAAGTGAAACCGTCCATCACTGGCATTTGAGCATCCATCAGTACTACATCAAAGTTTTCTCCCATGTGAAATGCTTTCACTACTTCTTCGCCGTTCACATATTCTTTTATTTCACTATAATTGATCACCTGATCAAGCATCCTTTTTAGGAGTTTTCTATTGACCTCATTGTCTTCCACTATGGCGATATTTATTTCCTCCTTTGAAGATATCTTCAGGAAGTCTTCTAATATCTCAACAAGTTCATCTTGAGTTGTAATGTTAGAGGATATAAAAAGAGTATTTTTAAGTTTAACCGTTTTTGTACCAGGTGGCAAGAAAACTATAGAACTTATACTTCTTATATTTCCAGTAACATCAGCGGGCCTTTTAGCTTCAATAAGTGCCATTCTGGGTAACCGTTCGTTTAATTCCCTATTTATCTCTTCAATACTGCTGAATTCTTCTATGGAATATCCAAGGCCTTCCATGGTATCTACTACTATTTCGCGAAGACGCGGACTCTTTATGCTTATAAAAGCCACATTTTCTTCTTCAAGAACTTTTTCAGCGGTTTGAGCTTCTTCAACAACTTTGATAGGTATCTTGAGATAGGCTTTCGTTCCAACTCCTACCTCACTCTCCATCCATAGATCGCCTTTCATAAGTTGAGCTAGTTTCTTAGCTATTGTAAGGCCTAGACCTGTTCCTCCATATTTCCTAGAAATCGTGGCATCTACTTGAGTGAAAGGTTCAAATATAGCTTGGAGCTTCTCCTTCGGTATTCCTATACCAGTATCCTCTACGATATATATAAGGTAATCTCCATCCTTTTCAACGGAAATCATGACGTATCCTTCGTGGGTAAACTTTATGGAGTTCGATACAAGGTTTATTATTATTTGCTTCACTCTAAATGGATCCGCTATAGCTACCTTTGGAATATCCTTTCCTATCTTCATAGTTAAATTTATGCCTTTTTTGAGAGCGATAGGTTGATACATCTTAACGATTTCTTCAACGAGTTTTGTAGGATTGTAGGGTTCAAAAGACAATTCCATCTTTCCAGATTCTATCTTGGACAAATCAAGTATTTCGTTTATGACGTTCAAAAGGTGTTCTCCGCTATTGTAAATTGTTTGAATATATTCACGTTTTTTAGGATCAGTTTCTTCTTGAAGTAGAAGTTCTGCAAAGCCTAGGATAGAATTTAATGGTGTTCTTATTTCATGAGAGACAGAGGCAATGAACATACTCTTTGCTTTGTTCGCTTCTTCGGCCATTTCCTTAGCTATTTTCATCTTTTCCATGGCGTCTTTCAAAACTGCTACAGTTACATTAAATTCAGCCATTATCATTCCGAGTTCATCTTTAGTTTTTATATCGATATATTCAAAGGTGCCATTTCTCAGACTCTCAAAACCATCAAGAATTTGCTTCAAACTTTTGCTTAGGTATTTAGCAATGTAGTATGAAACTAGCGATACAAGCACTATACCAATTAATAAAGATATTCCCAGGATGAACATTAGCCTAGACAAGATATCCTTGAACATGCTAATGGATATAAAGGTATAAAAGGAAAGGGATTTCACTGGAAACTGCGCTACTATGTATTCGTTGCCTTCTATATTTACGAAATATTCCGATGAATAGCCTTTCAAATAGTTCGAAATTTTTCTTTCATCAATAAAATATGGAGCGACCACTTTGTTACAAAGTTTTACGATTACAAACCCATTTCCTCTAATTCCCTTTGAGATTTGTCTGAGAAATTCATCATCTATCTTTGCTCCAAGGATTAAGTCCCCCACAACTATGTTCCAGACATTTAAATCTCCTTTAAAGAAACATGGCTTCTCTGTAGCGGAAAGGATTTCATCGTCATTCAAAATATTAATTTTGTAAAGAACATTGTTGCCTTTAACTATATAAACAAGATTTTCTGGTTTCACTCCGCTTTTTATATAAGTATCTGCTTCGAATTTAATCTCATCTTTGTATCTGCTTATATCCCACTTTATGTTATCTATGCTTCCCGTGATAAGTTCTCTGTAATTGCTGTTTAGTATTTTGGACAATATATTAAAAGACCCAAAATACATTCCTGTGGCTATGATAACCATTAAGGAAATTAATATCAATCCAACTTTTGCCCCAAAACTTATTCTGATCGGCTTGAATTTCATAATTTCAAACCCCTCTTGTTAGTAATAATACCACATTCCCGATTCATATTGCATAACAGTAAACACAATCAAATTTGCATGTGTTGTACTCTCCAATATCAACACTTTCTACACATAAACACAGACTTCTCTGTCCCCTGTCTTTTTTCAATCTGGAAACTTCATTAACTAATTCATTGTTTTCTGAAAAGACATGCATTATATAGTTTTTGTCAATGCATGCCCCTTTCTTTATTCCAAATGCTTCGAGTTCTCCCAAAGCGTTAAACCTTTCAGAACAAGATTGAATTTCAATGCCAAATTTTTTGGATATCTTTCCTAACCTTTCTGCAATATAGTATACCTCATCAACTGTTGGTTGAGTATATTCTATTTTTATTTTCTTAAATCTATATAAAACCTTTTTATATGGGGTCATGAAACTTATTATAACCCTTTTTGTAAAACCGGATAATTCTCTAGCTATGGTTTCAAACCTTTCCACTATGTCATCAGGAGAGATGATGTTTTTGATCAGAACAATAGGATCAAATCGCCATATCACTCTTTCTTTTCCTATTCTTCTGGAAATTTCTTTAAAGACGTCTATTCTTTTTTGAAGATCAGGGAGTTTTGGTTCAAGTTTAGGATAATAATTGATGGTGTAGAGTATATAATGGTCAAATGAGATCTTTTTTATATTTTTCAAATATCCTATAGGATATTTACTCCAGAAAACCACAAGTTTTGTCTTATCAAAAAGGATTTTTCTTTGTTGTTTTGGATTAAAAGGATTTTTCCAAATTACAAACCCTTGCTCCCACTTTTTTAGAAAGTCATCCATATAAAACGCAGGTATATCTGTCCGTCTACTTGCTGATATTATTATCGGATGAACTTCTTTCAAGCTGATAGGAACCCTCCATCCACTGGGATCAAAGCGCCGGTGATATAAGATGCCATATCTGAGGCCAAAAAGACTATTACTCTTGCTACTTCGTCTGGATCACCAAATCTACCTATCGGCAGACGCGATTTAAATTCAACACCTAGTCTGATCATATCGACATTTAATTTTAAAGCTGATTCTTTTTTTAGTTTTCTAACTCCGGGTGTATCGATTCCGCCTGGAATTATAGCATTTACTCTAAAACCTTTTTTGGAAAAGTCCCGTGCAAGAGCTCTAGTTAATCCAAGGACGCTAGTTTTCCCCGCATCATAATGTACAAGACCAAAGGCAAAGGGCATGATAGCCTCAATGGATCCTATGTTTATAATAGATCCTCCTTTGTTCAATCTACCCCTTATAAATCCTTGGCACATCCACAGAACAGATTCGAAGTTGACTTTCATGGTCTTTTCAAGAAATTCCTCATTAATCTCCAAAAATTCCTTGAAAATATAGAGACCTGCGTTGTTAACTAAAACGTCTGGTTCGGAACCTTTCATATCTTTCCACAATGCATCGATTTCTTCCTTTTTTGAAACGTCCAATTTTATCGTCTCTATATCAACCGGAAAATCCTTAAAAATATTCTTTCTGGCTAAAGATAGCTTTTTTCTGTCTATATCTATAAGATACAAACTCGCGCCAAGTTCGGCGAATCTCTTTGCGGTTGCTAATCCAATTCCTCCGCCAGCACCTGTTATCATAACGGATTTACCTTCAAAAGATAACAATTCGTCCATGGGAATAAAGGATGATTTTGCCACACTTCTCCCCCCCTATTCATATTAAAATATTATCACAGCATATACTTTGCATGAAAACTATTTCTAAACTGTATAGAGGTGGATGGGCTATGAAAAGGCTTTATAGAGATGATGAGAACAATATAATATGCGGAGTTTGTGCAGGTTTCGCTGACTACTTTAAAGTCGATCCAACTCTTGTCCGATTTATATGGGTTATCCTTGCATTCATAAATGGTATAGGAGTCCTGTTATACATTATTGGATGTGTCATAATGCCAAAGAAGTCGGAGATAGATTACAAAGCTCCAATATATTACTCTTCTGATGAATCAAAGAAAAAGTTGCTGGGCTTCATCTTTATTGGTCTTGGAATTTTAGTTATATTAACAACAACTTTTTCCAGGGCGGTATGGCAATGGATCTGGGGATTTACGTTTATAATACTTGGCATCATATTGATATTAAAGAGGATTTAGGATATCATACTCGGAGATTTTCATTAAACGACATTATTTGGAGGAGGGAGCCAAGTGTTCAATGAGCTTTTGTGGTTTTTGTTCATGCTTCTTGATCTTTCCATGGTTCTCGTTATGTTCAGACTATTTGGAAAAGAAGGATTGCTTGCTGTTATAGTTATGAGTTCCATCGTATGCAACATTCAAGTGATTAAGCTTGTTAATATGTTCGGATTCGTCGCTACTCTGGGTAATATAGTTTATGCCAGCAACTTTTTTGCTACGGACCTTTTAAGTGAATATTATGGAAAAAAGGCTGCAAGGAAGGGAGTTCTTCTTGGTTTTTCAATGCTCTTGGTTGCGACAATTTGGATGCAGTTCGCTCTTGCCTTTAAACCCTCTCCTGAAGATTTTTCTCAAGAGCATTTAAAAGCTATATTTTCACTTCTTCCAAGGATAACATTTGCAAGCTTGACCGCTTACATTCTTTCGCAGCTCCATGATGTATGGGCTTTTCATTTCTGGAAGGATAAAACAAAAGGCAAACATCTTTGGCTTAGGAACAACGCGTCTACGATGGTTTCCCAGCTTATAGATACTTTTGTATTCACATTTTTAGCGTTTTTCGGGACTGTTGATAAAACCACATTTTGGTCCATATTATGGACAACGTACTTCTTCAAGTGGATTGTCGCTGCAGCTGATACACCTTTTATGTATCTATCGAAGATGATTTACAAAAAGATTACACGCCAAGATACGCTCTTTTAATGTCCTCGTCCTCCATTAACTCTTTTGAACTGCCAGATTTGAATATCTTTCCATTTTGTAGAACATAGGCTCTGTCAGAGATCTGCAGGGCTTTCTTTGTATTTTGCTCCGATATTAGAACTGTTATTCCCTTTTCCCTAAGCCCGACAATAACTTTGAAAATTTCATCAACTAACTTTGGCATGAGTCCTAAGGAAATTTCATCAACGAGAAGGAGCTTTGGAGAGAGCATGAGTGCTCTTCCAATAGCGAGCATCTGTTTTTCTCCACCGCTCAATGTAAGAGCAAGCTGTCTTTTCCTTTCCGCAAGTCTTGGAAATAGATTGTAAACGAACTGCAATCTTTCTTTAAAAGTTTCTTTATCTACAAGGTAACCTCCAACTTCAAGATTCTCGTAAACAGTCATATTCGGAAAGATCCTTGCCCTTTCTGGAACAATTGTCATTCCAAGCTTTGCCCTGTCCCACGCGGAGAGTTTTGAAATATCCTTATCTTCAAATGTAATTTCTCCATCTGTTTTCGCTTTTACTATACCCATAATCGCTCCCAAGGTAGAGGTTTTTCCAGCACCGTTTGCACCAATTAAACTTACAATTTCTCCTTCCTTTACCTCAATGTCTACACCTCTAACAGCGTGTATTTCTCCATATTTAACATTTAGGTCTTTTACTTTAAGCATTGATATCACTCTCCGTTCCAAGGTAAGCCTCTATAACTTTTGGATTTTTTGTGATTTCCTCTGGGACTCCTTCAGCGATCTTTTCACCATAATCAAGAACTGTGACTATATCTGCAATTCCCATGGTAAATCTCATATCATGCTCTATAAAAAGAATGGTTATTCCCATATCCTTTATTTTTCTAAAAAGTTCTGCTAAATCCTTTGTTTCGTTGTCGTTCAAACCCGATGCAGGCTCGTCAAGAAGAAGCAGTTTTGGATTTGTAGCAAGTGCTCTAGCAATTTCCAGCTTTCTTTGAAGACCTAAGGGAAGAACGCTGGCGTGAGTATCCGTGTATTCTTCAAGCCCACAGAGTTTTAAAAGCTCTTTTGCTTTCTCTATTCTTCCTTGTTTTTTAACCTTTTCATAGAACACTTTGGACGATTGGTATATTTCCTTTCCAAGTCCGGCAAGCACATTTTCAAGAACAGACATCTCAGGGAAAGTTCTAACAATTTGGAAGGTTCTTGCTATTCCATAGGCTGCTATTTTGCTCGGCCTCAGTCCATCTATTCTTTTATCCATAAATATTACCTTTCCATCGGTTGGTCTTAAGAAGCCGTTGATGATGTTGAACAAAGTGGTCTTTCCTGCTCCATTTGGACCAATTAGAGCATGTATTTCTCCTTCTTTAACTTCAAAGGAAACTCCTTTGAGAGCGGCAAGACCTCCGAATCTCTTTTTAACATTCTCTACTCTCAGCATGTGATCACCTCTTGAATATATTTCTGAGTATTCCGTTTTTTCCTAAAAGTCCGGCAGGTTGATAAAGCATAACAAGAACTATGATAATTCCATAGATTAAGAGCCTGTAATCCTGGATTGGCCTTAATATTTCTGGAAGGAAAGTTACAATAAGAGCTCCTACTACTGGTCCTGATATAGTTCCAACTCCTCCAAGGACGACCATTGTCAGTATGGAGATCGAAACTGGAAAAGAGAAATCGTCGGGAAAGACCATACCCATTTGGTAAGCCCATAGATTTCCTGCAAGACCTGCTAAAGCACCTGAGATGGTAAAGGCATAGATTTTAAATCTTGGGGCGCTAACCCCTATTGACTCTGCGGCATCTTCA
>Ga0256842_1001722_pt1 | contig 17025 bp, 17 predicted proteins | sample 4559240metaG_FD_185973 | JGI IMG/M metagenome (GOLD analysis project Ga0256842, IMG submission 185973) | Hydrothermal vent microbial communities from Guaymas Basin, Mexico - 4559-240 | ecosystem: Environmental > Aquatic > Marine > Hydrothermal vents | place: Mexico: Guaymas Basin | collected...
CCAAATAATATGCATTTTGACTCTACAAGGGCTCATGTCATAGATAAAGGCGGAATACCTGTGGATTTAGCTATAGATGAGGCATATGACATAGAAAATGAACATCCCTTTAAAGGAAATATGGATATAAACAAGCTGGAAGACTTTATAAAGAGGGTAGGAAGAGAAAAGATTCCTCTTATCATGATCACCCTTACTAATAACACAGGCGGTGGTCAACCTGTCTCTATGAAGAATATAAGAGAAGTAAAAGAAGTAGCTAAGAAGTATGATATTCCTCTTTTTTTTGATGCAGCACGCTTTGCAGAAAATGCTTTCTTTATAAAAGAAAGAGAGCCTGAATTTAAGCACAAAAGCATAAAAGAGATAGTTTTTGAAATGATGAGCTATGCAGATGGATTTGCTATGTCATGTAAAAAAGATGGCTTGGTAAACATTGGCGGTCTTTTGGCTATGCGGGATGAAGCTCTTTTTGAAAGAGCAAAACAGCTTCTCATACTTATGGAAGGTTTTCCTACATATGGTGGACTTGCTGGAAGGGATTTGGAAGCCTTAAGCATAGGCTTAAGAGAGGTGATAGATGAGATATATCTTCGCTGGAGAGTAGGTCAGGTCAGATATCTTGGAGAAAGGCTAAAAGATGCGGGAATCCCTATTGTCCTTCCTATAGGAGGACACGCAGTCTATATAGACATAAAAAGGTTTCTTCCACACATTCCTCAAAGCCAATTTCCAGACAATGCCTTTGCAACAACTCTTTATTTGGAAGCAGGAATAAGAAGTGCTGCACTTGGAAGCACAGCATTTGCAGAAAAAGATAAAAAGACAGGAGAAGTTAAATATCCAAAGTTAGAGCTTGTAAGATTGACTATACCAAGAAGGGTCTATACAAATAGCCATATGGACTATGTAGCAGAAGCAGTAATAGAGCTTTATCAAAAAAAAGATCAAATAAAAGGACTAAAAATGGTATATGAGCCTGAAGTGATGAGACATTTTTCTGCAAGATTTGAGCCTATAGGATAAAAAAATGGAATTTCAGCCATCTTATCATCAGTTTAAATCCATAGCTAAGAAGGGAGCTATTATCCCAGTTTATAGAGAATTTTTGGGAGATATAGAAACCCCTGTTTCTGTATATTTCAAGATAAAAGACAAAAGTTTTTCATATCTTCTTGAAAGTGCAGAACTTGGAGAAGAAGGAAGATACAGCTTTATTGGCTATAAACCTTATCTCATAGTAAAGGCATATGATAAAGAGGTGCATGTAGATTGTGAGGGAAACAAAAAGATTATTCAGCATGCTGGAAATCCTTTTGATATACTCAGATCTATTATGAAAGGATTTAAACCTGTAAGTATTCCTGAACTTGCTCCTTTTCAGGGTGGATTTGTGGGATATGTGAATTATGACCTTATCAGAAAATGGGAAAGACTTCCTATGCTTTCTGCTGCATCTGCGAGTCTTCCTGAATTTATATTTGTGGTGTCAAGAAGGCTTATTGTCTTTGATCATCTTACTCATACCATAAAGGTGGCAAGCTTTGCTTACATAGAGGATGAGACTGCAGCAGAAGAGATATATAAAAAAGCATGTAAAGACATAGAAGATACTATAAAAGAACTAAGAGCGCCTCTTCCAAATATATGTGATGGAACTTCTGTTTATGTATCAGAGCTAAGGTCTAATTTTAAAAAGCATGAATTTGAACAGATAGTAAAAAAGGCAAAAGAGTATATTGTTTCAGGAGATATTATACAGGTAGTTCTTTCTCAAAGGTTTTCAGGTGAGATCAGAGGAGATGATTTTCAGCTATACAGACATCTTAGAAGCATTAATCCATCACCATATATGTTTTACCTAAACTTTGGAAAGATAAAGATGATAGGTGCATCTCCTGAGACCTTGGTAAAACTGCGGGACAAAAAGATAGAGGTAAGACCAATAGCAGGAACAAGGCCAAGAGGAAAGGACATAGAATCAGACAAGGCTCTTGAGATGGAGCTTATATCTGATCCAAAAGAAAGAGCAGAACATATAATGCTTGTGGATCTGGGAAGAAACGATGTGGGAAAGGTATCTGTGGCTGGTACTGTTAGGGTGCCAAGACTTATGGAAATAGAGAAATACTCCCATGTGATGCATATAGTATCTGTGGTGGAAGGGATAAAAAGGGATGATGTAGATGAATTTGATGTGTTTATGGCAACATTTCCTGCAGGCACAGTTTCTGGAGCACCAAAGATCAGAGCAATGGAGATAATAGCAGAGCTGGAAGGAAGTGCAAGAGGTCCTTATGCTGGGGGTGTGGGATACTTTGGATTCAATGAGAATATGGACTTTTGCATCACCATAAGAACAATTGTTGTGATAGATGATAAAGTATTTGTGCAGGCAGGAGCTGGAATAGTTTATGATTCCATTCCAGAGATGGAGTATGAGGAGACTATAAGAAAAAGCGGGGCAATGTTTAAGGCAATAGAAAAGGCTACTGGAAAAGAAAGGATATTTTCATGATACTCATGATAGACAACTATGACTCTTTTACTTACAATCTTGTGCAGGCATTAGCAGCCTTAGGAAAAGAGATAGTTGTCTATAGAAATGACCAGATAAGCATAGATGAAATAGAAAAACTTAAACCTGCCTGTATAGTTATCTCTCCTGGTCCTGGAACACCATCTAAGGCTGGAATTTCTGTAGAGCTGATCAAAAGATTCGCTTCCAAAATTCCTATCTTAGGTGTGTGTCTTGGACATCAGGCAATTGCAGAGGCATTTGGCGGAAAGATAGTAAGAGCACCCAGAATAATGCATGGAAAGACATCTCTTATTTATCATGATGGAAAAACTATCTATAAAGGTCTTCCAAATCCATTTGAAGCTGTAAGATATCACTCTTTGATTGTGGAGAAAAAGAGCCTTCCATCCTGTTTTGAGATTAGTGCTTGGACAGATATGGATGAGATAATGGGAATAAGGCACAAAGAATATCCTGTAGAGGGAGTTCAGTTTCATCCTGAATCCATAATGACAAAAAAGGGAAATGAATTGCTTAAAAACTTTGTGGAAGGTGTTGCAGGGCTATGATTCCTCAACTTCTGGCAAAACTTGTAGAAAAAAAAGATCTATCTGAATCAGAGATAGAAAAGGCATTTGAGTTTATCATGGATGGAAAGGCAACGCCAGCCCAGATAGCTGCCTTTATTACTGCTCTCAGGATGAAAGGGGAGACAGTGGAAGAGATATGTGGTGCAGCAAAGGCTATGATAAAAAAAGCGCATACAGTTCATATAAGAAAAGAAAAAGAAGATATCTTGCTCGATGTGTGTGGCACAGGAGGAGATGCACATAATACATTTAACATATCTACTGCATGTGCATTTGTGCTTGCAGCAGGAGGAATAAAGGTTGCAAAGCATGGAAACAGATCTGTATCCAGCAAATGCGGAAGTGCAGATGTATTAGAAGCGCTTGGAGTAAAGATAGAGCTTTCTTCTGAAGCTGTTAAAAGATGCATAGAGCAGATTGGAATTGGCTTTCTTTTTGCTCCTTTATTTCATCCTGCTATGAAATATGCCGCTCTTCCAAGAAGGGAGATAGGTATAAGGACAATATTTAATATACTTGGGCCACTTACAAATCCTGCAAGAGTAAATGCGCAGGTGCTGGGAGTTTTTTCTCCCATGCTTACAGAAAAGCTTGCTCAAGTGCTTAAAAGACTTGGGTTAAAAAAAGCAGCAGTAGTATCTGGTATGGATGGGATGGATGAGGTAAGCATTTGTGCAAAAAGTAAGGTTTCTTATCTCCGAGATGGAATAATAGAAAGTTTTGAAATAGATCCAGAAGATTTTGGTATAAAAAGGGCTTCAATAGCAGATATAAGAGGAGGGGATGCAAAGAAAAACGCAGAAATAATCATTGGTGTGCTTTCAGGAGAAAAAGGGCCAAAAAGAGATGCTGTGCTTATGAATGCTTCTTTGGGTTTTGTGGTTGCAGAAAGAGCAAAAGATATCAAAGAAGGAATAGAGATTGCAGAAGATATAATAGACAGAGGAGATGCATTAAAAAAACTAAAAGATTTTGTAAGGTTTACAAATGAGTATGCTTCACTCAAAGCTTAAAGAGATATTAAAACAAAAAGAAGAAGAGATAAAAGAACTAAAAAGAAAAAAAAGCAAATTTAAATACTATGATGTCCCCAGAAAAAGCTTTTTAGAAGCTATTTCATCCGTAGGGGTAAGTCTTATTGCAGAAATAAAGTTTGCTTCGCCAAGTGCTGGGATAATAAGAGAAGATTTATCCCCTTTAGAAGTAGCAAAGATATATGAACAGCAGGGAGCATCTGCCATATCTCTTCTTACAGATAGAACATTTTTTAAAGGAGATATAAACTGGCTTCCTGAAATAAAAAAGACTGTTTCTATCCCTGTGCTAAGAAAAGATTTTATTTTGGATCCTATCCAATTGGAAGAATCCAAGGCATTTGGAGCTGATGCTGTTCTCATTATTGTGAGAGCTGTTTCTAACAGCAGATTAAATGAACTTATAAAAGTGGCTGAGGAGCTAAGATTGGATTGCCTTGTAGAGGTTCACAGCAAAGATGAAATAGATAAGGCAAGAGATGCAGGAGCAAAGATCATTGGTATAAACAATAGAGACTTGCGCACATTTAATGTTGATATAAATCTTACTTTTACGCTTGCTCCGCACATCCCACAGGATTGCCTTAAGGTAAGTGAAAGTGGAATCAGCAAAGCAGAGCATATAAAGAGCTTAAAAAAGGCAGGGATTGATGCTGTCTTAATTGGGACAGCTATTATGAAAAGCTCTGATATAAGAAGCAAAGTAAGAGAGTTTGTAGAAGCAGGTAAATAATTATGCTTAGATTCAAGATATGTGGTATTGTTTCCTTAGAGGATGCTCTTTTAGCCATAGATGCAGGTGCTTATGCCATAGGTTTTATTTTTGTAAAAAAAAGTCCAAGATATATACATCCTGAAAGCGCAAAAAAAATCATCTGCTCTATTCCGCCTTTTGTGCAAACTGTTGGTGTATTTTTGGATGAAGATCCAACTACTGTAAAAGAGATATGCGATTTCTGCGGGCTTGATATGATCCAGTTTCATGGGAATGAAAGCCCTGAGATCTGCAGATCATTTATGCCAAAAAGCATAAAAGCTATAAGGGTTAAGGATAAACAGAGCATAGAAAAGATAGCTTTTTATAAAGGATGCGTAAGAGCAATTCTTTTGGATACTTATAAAAAAGAAAAGGCTGGTGGAACAGGAGAAAGCTTTGATTGGGCTCTTGCTGTTGAAGCAAAAAAATTTGGCCTTCCTATCATCCTTTCTGGAGGAATAGGCCCAGATAATATAAGAGATGCAGTCTCTATTGTTAAACCTTTTGCTGTAGATGTAAATAGCAAGGTTGAAATAAGACCAGGGAAGAAATCTGCTGAGCTTATAAAAAGACTTAGAGATGCTTTAAATAGCCTTTATTAGCTTTTCCACACCTTCTGGATCTTCTACATTGAATATCTTAACTGAACTTCTCGAAGGAACAATTTTTTTCATCAATCCCACAAGTACTCTTTTTGGGCCAACCTCTACAAAGGTGTCCACTCCCTGATCTAACATGTTTATTACGCTTTCATACCATCTTACAGGACTTATTAGCTGATTTGCCATTATATCTTTTATCAACTCAGGATCATTTTCTTCCTTTGCTGTTGCATTAAAAATTATCTTAGAGGAAGGTCTTGAAAATGGTATATCCTCCATAAATTGCCTGAAATCAGAGACCGCATCCTTTATGAGCTCAGAATGCCATGCCCCACTTACTTTAAGAGGAATAGCTTTAGCCTTATTTTCTTTTGCTATATTTATTGCCTTTTTTAAAGGCTCATGCTCTCCTGTTATGACTATCTGTTCTCTGCTGTTGTGATTTGCAACAGACAACACCCCATGATCTTTTGCCTTATCCACAATTTCTTGCACCTTCTCTATGTCTAATCCTATTATGGCAGCCATTGCTCCTGGCTTCTTTGTAGATTCCCTGTGCATAAGTGCTCCCCGTACTTTTACCAGCCTTACAGCATCTAAGGAATCCAGTACCCCTGCGGAAACAAGAGCTGAATATTCTCCCAAGCTATGTCCAGCTGATATGTATGGCTGAATCCCAGCGTTATTTAAGACCTTAAGACAGGCAAGACTGACAGCTGTGATTGCAGGCTGCAGGTTTTCTGTAAGAGTTAGCACTTCCATAGGTCCTTCAAAACAAAGTTGAGAAATAGACATCTTACATATCTCATCTGTCTGCTCAAATATCTCTTTTGTTTCAGGATATGCTTCCAATATTTTTTTCCCCATTCCTATATACTGAGAGCCTTGCCCAGGGAAAAGAAAAGCTATTTTCTTAACCATAAGTCCCTCTGATTTTAAAACCTTTTTGGTTCACCTAATTTCTTTCTTAAGAGTTGATCCAGAACTATCTCATATTCTCTTGAGCCAGGAACAATGTTTTTATTGTGTGAAAGCTGTTCTATGATCTCCTTTTCAATCTTTTCAAACTCTGTATAGCTTTTGTTTATAACACTATTTATAGTTTCATATATCTCTTCATCTGTACCGTATATTTCTTCTATATCTGGATGTTCAATAAGGATCTCAAGCACATATTGGGTCATATATAAAGAGATTGGATCTGGTTTGGACACCAGATCCCTGATAGGAGAAACAAAATACTGAAATTCAAAATCAGAACTCCTAAGCGCCTTTTTCAGACCTTCTGTAAATGCCTTAGAAATAGCATTTGGGTTTTTGGTTTCTAAGATTTTATTGGTTATTAAAGCTTGGGTTAATTTATTGCTTATTTCATCCATCTTAAATCTGAAGAATCTTTCCCTTTGAAACCATAACTGCCTTTCTAATCTATCTAAGTGCTTTATTATCCTGTTTTGAACCCTATTACCGTCTAATGGTTGCATTTTTTATCCTCACTCTTTTTTATCTGATTTTGCTCCATCATCCTTTTTGTTTTTATGCTGTGCTTTTGAGCCATAGTCAGTTACATACCATCCAGTTCCTTTTAGATGAAATGTGCACTGAGAAATAAGTTTCTTCATTTTGCCATGACATTTTTCACATTCTTCAATTGGAGGATCAGAAAACTTCTGCATTACTTCTATCCTGTGACCACAATTAGTGCATTCATATTCATATATAGGCATCCTCTCACCTCCTTAACGCTATTTCTAAACTAAAGGTATTACAAAACAAGTTTAATACATAATTGAGATTAGGTATCATAACAGACTTTAGTATGTCAAATGTTATCGCGTTAACTATTATTTCTTCCTGAATTTTTACGCTCTGAGGCGCGTTAAAATGGGCATGATAATTACAGAATCTTACTATATGAACCAGTTCATGAGTAAGTATGTAAACAAGGAAAGGAAATAAGGACAAATTCTTGTCATTTAATAAAGTGCTCAGAATTACATGATCTTGGAGACAAATGAGATAAACCCCTATTACTCGCTGGGGAATACTATTTAAATCCTTTATTGTATCTTTGCAAAGAAGCGCAAATGCATTGTTTATAACCTGATGTCTGTTCAAATCCGCAAGAGTTTTGAGATCATATTTATGTCTATTCTTCCATTCATCTGTAGAAAACTTATAGAAATTTGCTGTTAGATCTTCTGCTACTTCTAATGCATCTGCTATTATCTTAAAATCCTTTTTTCTGAAATGTAAAACCTTCATTCATAAAAGGCAGGCAATAAATTAGTGGCGGTGACAGGACTCGAACCTGTGACTCTGCGGATATGAGCCGCATGCTCTACCAACTGAGCTACACCGCCACTTTATTTATATAATAATCAAATTGTCTGCTTTGTCAACAACATGATTATGCGAGAGGTGGGACTCGAACCCACACGGGTTACCCCACTGGATCCTAAGTCCAGCGCGTCTGCCAATTCCGCCACTCTCGCACTATCTTTTTAAAGAATAACAAAAGCTTTTTCCTGTTTCAAGTATCAAAAAGGCTATTCGAAAATATAGTATTCTGCTTTGCGTAAGCTCAGCTCTTAAGTTTCTTCTGTGTAGATAAGAACAGCTTTTATCTGATTCTCTTCTTCTAAGTTTCCTCCTACTGCAGAGGCAAATACCCCAATTGTTGCCATAAATTTTGCAAAGTGAAAGTAAGAAAACTGGGTTTTATTAAGCCCAGCCCATGAACTGAGTATATTTTCAGGTAAAAGATAAATGATTATCAAAGAAATCAAAAAAAGTATGATCCAATAGATAGCCATACCACTTATCAATGTGCCTACCAAGACAATCTTGGATCTGGCTGTCTGCTCCATTAATTTGTCAGATCTGGCTATTTCCTGAAAGTTTTGCCCAAAATATATGGAAAGAGTTCCTATTATTATCACAAATATCGCGAAGATATCCAGATATAAAGATGACATTGCTGCTCCAATTTCCCACGCTTCTGCTGTTAAGAAAAGAAACATAAGTGAGACCACAGTTGCTGTTACAAAACGACCAAGATGAAGGATCATAAACAATGTTTTTGAAAAAAGTATGTCTCTAAAAAGACTCCATTTCTCTCTGATTATGAGCTTGAGATAAAAAAGAAATTTATTTCTTACGGGATTTGACATTTCTTCAAGTCTTGGATCAGCGACATTTAGTAAATATTCTTTTATCTGAGCTGTTTCCTCATTATCCCAATCACTTGGATCCTCTGGGGTCCAAAACTTTCTATCCATCATAACAGTACCATCTTTGTGCTCAAGTCCCCATAAATGACCGAGTACATGTTTTGCTAATATCAGCAAAATCTTTTTTGTCGCTTGATTATCATACTTTTCTAATATCTTGGATATACTTATAACAGCGGTTTCAAGTATATTTGAGGGAACGGCATTTACTCCTTGTTCAAAACGCGATTTAAGGGGTAATGTAGTAAATACTAAGACAAAATCAAATTTATATTCTATTTTTATATCAGATCCCAGTTCAAGAAGGTCTATCGGATCCTTAGGGATTTTTTGAGGAAAATCATTTCTGGCGATGATTTTAAAATCCCATTTAAAATCAGGAAAAGAATTTCCAAGCTCTCTTTTTAAGGTTTCATTCAGATACTTTGCCCAGTTATAAGCAGCAGTTTCGTTTGAATCTATTATAATTCCTATCCTTATCACTAAGGATGAATTTCCTGCTTTAATATTAAATTCCGAGCTCATCGTAAGTAGCTATTTCTAAGTCTGATTCTTAGAAGATATCATGACAACAAAAACATATGGCTTTATCCCTTTAGAGGCCTAATTTCTTCTGCTTTAAAATAAAGGGCGTGACAGATTTCTGAAGCTAAATGATAGTATCCCATTTCTTTAAAACGCTCTCTTAAATTTTCAAGCATAGGACCTGAGACCTCATCCTTTACAAGAGAAAGTCTTATCCTGACTCCTTCCCAGCCTTTATTAAGACGAATAAACATAAACATAGCTCGAGGATTTTCTTTAATATTTTTATAAGTAAGTCGTTCTGTAGCTCCAAATACCAGCAACCCTTCATTAGTGATTATAGGAGGGCTATATATAGCCATATTAACCCATCCCTTAGAATCAGAGGTGGCCATAATACCTATGCCATCTTCTTGGAAGATGTTTTTTAATTTTCCTATATCACTTGCTATTTTTCTTTCTTTAATGTCCATATGTCTTTTATCCTATGCCATTTTAATTCATATACATTATTGTCATTCGCTAACAATTTAAAACATTCGTATTTCTCATCTCTCCATCTTTTGATTATCTGTTTCACTTCAAGTCTGGCATCATATGTAATTATAATTGTAGGCCTTTCATTTAGCTTATAGCCTGAATATGCTATGACTTTTACAATCTTTTCCATTTTTTGGAATATAGCATATAATAAGTACCAACGAAAGAATATTTGCAAATGAGATTGTTCAAAAAATCCTTTTAAACAGGCTCTTTGTAGATTGACAGAAATAGTACATATCGGGTATCAATATGAATAGTATGGTAAAAGGTGAGATTATAACCATAGGGAATGAACTTGTAAGCGGAAGAACACGTGATATTAATTCTTCTTATATAGCAGGTAGGCTTACTGCTATAGGTGTTCAGGTAATAAAGATCACCTCTGTGGGTGATGAATATGAAATGGTTTCTGAAGCAATAAAAAAGGCTATAAATAGAGCAGATTTTATAATAGTGACAGGTGGGCTTGGTTCTACAAAAGACGATATTACCAATGAGATAGTGGCAAAGGCATTAAACAGACCCCTCAAGCTGAATGAAACAGCTATGGAACATATAAAGCAGAAGGTTAAAGAAATGGGAATAGAAATGAACTCTTCTTTGGAAAAGATGGCCTGGATGCCAGAAGGAGCGAGGATGCTGGATCTAAAAGGAAATGCATGTGGATATTCTATTAAGGATAAAAATGTCTTGCTATATTTTTTACCTGGTGTACCGGATCAGATGAGGTATTTATTGGATAAGTTTGTGATCCCTGATATTCTAAAATACACAAAGAAGCTTCCTGTTATAAAAAGACGCATTTTAAAACTATATGGAATAAATGAATCTCTGATTGCAGAGGCCTTAAAGGATATAAAAGAGAGAAAAGAAGTTAGTCTTGGTTTTTATCCTGTATTTCCAGAATATCATATTGTTATAAGTGCTAAGGGTGAGGATGAGACAAAGCTGCTGAGTTACATAGATGAAATAGAGGCTCAAATAAAAAGGAGATTATCTAACTACATATTTGGCAAAGATGAAGAAAGGATGGAAGAGGTAGTAGGAAGACTGCTCACAGACAGGTCTCTCACCCTTTCTGTGGCTGAATCCTGTACAGGTGGCCTAATAAGTCACCGTATAACAAATGTTTCTGGAAGTTCTGTTTATTTTATGGGAGGCACAGTTGTTTACAGTAATGAAGCTAAGGTAAGGATACTGGGAGTGAAGGAAGAGACACTTAAAAGTTTTGGAGCAGTGAGCGCTGAAACAGCAAAGGAGATGGCAGAGGGCGTAAGGAGATGTATCCCGTCAGATATAGGGATTGCTGTAACAGGGATAGCAGGCCCTACAGGTGGGACAAAAGAGAAGCCTGTAGGTACTGTATTTATTGGGCTCTCGGCAAAAGATAAGACTGTTACAAAAAGATATCGTTTCTTTGGGGAAAGAGAGCATATAAAATTAAACAGCTCTATGATGGCCTTAGATTGGATTAGAAGGTATATAAATGGGGATCCGTTCCTTCCTGGCATTTGAGATTCCAGAGGAGATAAAAGAAACTGTCTCCTTTATATACAAAGGGCTTAAGGCCTCTTCCTTAGATGTGCGTTGGGTCAGACAAGAGAATATTCATCTTACAGTGATATTTATGGGAAATATAAATGAAAGCGATTTAGGGTCCATAGAAAGGGCTGTAGAGAAGACATGCAGTAAGTATGCGCCATTCAGAATAAGAGCAAGAGGAGCAGGGGTGTTCTCAAGTTTAAGAAATGCGAGGGTGCTCTGGATAGGAGTAGAAGGAGATACAGAAAGAATGAGCTATTTTAGAGACAGTCTTCAAAAAAGACTTAAGCCATTTGGAATAAAAAGAGAAAATAAAAGATTTAGTCCTCATCTTACTGTAGGCAGGTTCAAAAAAGGCTTTACTCAGACAGATAAGCTAAGAGAGGCAATAGACAGATTTAAAGATATAATAAGCCCAGAAGCAGTTTTAAATGAACTTGTGCTGTTTAAGAGTGAATTAAGGCCTGACGGAGCTGTTTACACAAAATTGAATTCCTGGCCTATTAAAGGGAAAAAATAATGATAAAGGGGTGAATAATATGATGGATAAGGAAAAAGCAGTGGAGCAGGCCATACTTCAGATTGAAAAACAGTTTGGCCGTGGCTCCATAATGAAGATGAGTGACCAAAGGGTATTGGATATACCCGTAATCCCTACTGGTTCTCTTTCCCTTGATATAGCTCTTGGCACAGGTGGAGTGCCAAGAGGAAGAATTGTAGAGATATTTGGCCCTGAGTCTTCTGGTAAAACAACACTTGCCCTACACATAGCAGCAGAGGCCCAAAAAATGGGAGGAGTGGTAGCCTTTATTGATGCAGAACATGCCTTAGATGTGAGTTATGCAAAAAACTTAGGAGTAAATGTGGACAATCTTTTGGTTTCACAGCCTGATACAGGGGAACAGGCTTTAGAAATAGCAGAGATACTTGTCAGAAGTGGTGCAGTAGATGCCCTTATTGTGGATTCAGTAGCAGCCCTTGTGCCAAAAGCAGAAATAGAAGGTGAAATGGGGGATCAACATGTAGGGCTTCAGGCAAGGCTTATGTCACAGGCATTAAGAAAGCTTACCTCAGTGATCAGCAAGTCCATGACATGTGTCATATTCATAAATCAGATCAGAATGAAGATAGGGGTTATGTTTGGAAATCCTGAAACAACCACTGGAGGAAATGCTCTCAAGTTTTATGCATCTCAGAGGCTGGATATCAGGAAACTGTCCCCTGTAAAAGAAGGAGATAAGATAGTAGGCAACAGAACAAGGGTAAGAGTGGTAAAAAACAAGATTGCTCCTCCATTTAAAGAGGCAGAGTTTGATATCATATATGGAAAAGGTATATCCAAGGAAGGTGATATACTTGATTTAGGAGTCGCATATGGAATCATAGACAAAAGCGGTTCTTGGTATTCATATAAAGAACACAAGATGGGACAGGGAAGACAGACCGCTATCCAGTTTTTAAGAGATCATAAGGAATTAGCGCAGGAGATAGAAGATAAAATAAGGCAGAAGTCTGGAGTAAAAAAGCCTGAACTTATCGAAAAAGAATCAAAAAAACAGGAAAAGAAATAAAATGAGACTTAAAGAAATAAGAACCAAGTTTTTGGATTTTTTTAGGAAAAATGGTCATGAAATTGTTCCAAGCTCTCCTTTAATTCCTGTAGGTGATCCTACTTTGCTTTTTACCAATGCTGGAATGGTTCAGTTTAAAAAGGTCTTCTTAGGTGAGGAAACCAGGCCTTATAAAAGGGCTGCCAGTGTCCAGAAGTGTATGAGGGCTGGAGGTAAACATAATGATTTAGAAAATGTAGGTTATACTGCCAGACACCACACTTTCTTTGAGATGCTTGGAAACTTCTCTTTTGGAGACTATTTCAAAAAAGAGGCAATAATATGGGCATGGGATCTGCTTATAACAGAATATAAGCTTCCTCAAGATAGACTTTATGCCTCTGTATATTTAGAGGATGATGAGGCCTATGAAATATGGGAAAAAGAAGTGGGTCTTCCTGCTGAGAGAATTGTGCGGCTTGGGGAAAAGGATAATTTCTGGACCATGGGAGACACAGGACCATGTGGCCCATGCTCTGAAATCATTATTGATCAGGGGCCAGAGCTGGGATGTGGAAAACCTGATTGTGGCCCTGGATGTGACTGTGATAGATACTTGGAGATATGGAATCTTGTGTTTACCCAATACAACAGAGATGCATCTGGAAGGCTTACTCCCCTTCCAAGACCCAACATAGACACAGGAATGGGACTTGAAAGGCTTACTGCTGTGGTGCAGGGGGTAAAGTCCAATTATGAGATAGATCTGTTTAAAGATATTATATCCCGCATAGAGGATATATCTGGTCAGTCCTATGGCATTGACAAGAAAAAAGATGTTGCATTCAGGGTAATAGCAGATCATGCAAGGGCCATATCATTCCTTATAGCAGATGGGGTTATCCCTTCTAATGAGGGAAGAGGATATGTTTTGAGGAGAATAATAAGAAGAGCAGCAAGATTTGGCAGTGTGCTTGGTATAAAAAAGATTGGCTTTCTCTCAGACATATGTATGAAGGTTATAGAAGTAATGGGAGAGGACTATAGAGAGCTGATTCAGGCAAAGAACAGTATTATTCAGATAACAGAGAATGAGGAAAAAAGGTTTGCACAAACCTTGAGCTACAGCATGCGCATCTTAGAAGAGGAGATAGAGAAGATAAAATCTAAAAAGCAAGATACAATACCGGGTGAGCTTATATTTAAGCTTTATGATACATATGGTCTTCCAGTTGATATATTGGAGGATATTGCAAGGTATGAGGGACTTAAACTGGATATGGAAGGCTATAAAAAGGCAATGCAAAGGCAAAGAGAACTATCTCAGAAGAGCTGGAAATCTGATAAAGAACTGACCTCAAAAGGAATAAAACAGCTTATGGAAAAAGGGCAAAAGACTGAATTTCTTGGATATGAGCTACTCAAGTGTAAGGCAAAGGTTGTAGGAATAATAAAAGATGGAGATGGAAGGTTATGTGAAAGAATAGCCCAATCAGATAGGGCTGAACTTGTTTTAGATAAGACCCCATTTTATGGAGAATCAGGCGGGCAGGTAGGAGATACTGGATATATAAGAGGAAAAAATTTCTTGTTTAAGGTAGAGGATACAAAAAAGCCATCACAGGATCTTATTCTTCATATAGGAATCTTGGAAAGTGGATACCTTTGCGTGGGAGATGAGGTGGAGGCAGAGGTAGATAAAGAAAGGAGAGAAGATATTGCCAGAAATCATACTTCCACTCATTTATTACACGCAACCCTAAGAGAATTATTAGGAGTTCATGTAAAACAAGCTGGTTCCTTAGTTGCCCCTGATAGACTCAGATTTGATTTTAGTCATTTCTCTCAGATTCCCTGGGATAAGATAGAGGAAATAGAAGCTCATGTGAATAGGCTTATAAGAGAGAATCATCCTGTAAATATAAAAGAAATGCACAGGGATGAGGCTATCAAATCAGGTGCGGTTGCTATTTTTGAAGAAAAGTATGGGGAAATAGTAAGGGTTGTAGAGATAGGAGATGGAGTGAGCAAAGAGCTGTGTGGGGGTACTCATGTAAAGAGAACAGGAGATATAGGTTTTTTTAAGATTATTGGAGAAAGCTCTGTTGCTTCTAATGTAAGAAGAATAGAGGCAATTACAGGAGGTACTGCTGTAAGATATGTTCAGGAAAAGATAAGGCAGATAAGAGATGCCTCCTTTATATTGAAGGTTTCTGCTGAAGAGCTGATCCCAAGGATTGAAAGACTCTTGGAAGAAATAAAAGAAAAAGATAAACAAATAGAATCTCTCAAACAAAGACTCCTTACAGGAAAGGCAGAAGATATTACAGCTGGAATAAAAGAGATAAACGGTATAAAAGTGGTGGCCAAGGTGTTAGAAGCAGATTCCCAGAAAGAACTCAGAGATGCTGCTGACAAAATCAGGGACAAAATAAGATCTGGTGTGGTAATGGTAGGAGCGGAGAAGGATGGAAAAGTTATGCTTATATGCATGGTAACCAAGGATCTGACATCTAAGTTTAATGCAGGAAAAATTATAAAAGAAGTGGCCTCTTTTGTTGGTGGAAAGGGTGGAGGAAGACCTGATATGGCTCAGGGAGGGGGGAGTAAACCAGAGCACTTAAAAACAGCACTTGAGCATGTGTATGAGATAATAAACAGGCATAGTAGCTAAAATGCAGGGATGGACTTACACAGAGGCACTGAATTATATATACAGTCTTCAAAAATTTGGGATAAAGTTTGGACTTTCTAAGACAGAAAATATATTAAAGGCATTTGGAGATCCACATAAAGAAAAGATATATATACATATAGCAGGAACCAATGGAAAAGGTTCTGTGGCAGTATTTCTTGCTTCTGTTCTGAAAGAGGCAGGGTATAGGGTTGGGCTTTACACATCACCTCATCTTGTCAGGTTCACAGAAAGATTCAGAATTAATGGAGAAGAGATAAAAAAAGAGGAGGCAGCAGAGCTGATATTTGAGCTAAGAAAGAGCTTTTCTCCGAAAGAGCCTCCCACATTTTTTGAAGCTGCTACAGCTATGGCAATTATCTATTTTGCCTGTCATAAAACAGACATAGATATAATGGAAGTAGGCATGGGAGGAAGGCTTGATGCAACAAATGTTATACATCCTGTAGTCTCTGTTATTACCAATATTGGTTTAGATCATCAGCAATATTTAGGTTCAAGGCTTATAGATATTGCCAAGGAAAAGGCAGGAATAATCAAAAATGGTGTGGAGCTTGTAACCGGCGTAACCCAGCCAGAACTTGTTTCTTTTTTTAAGGAAGTAGCAGATCATAAAGATGCGCCTTTTTTTAGAGTAGGAAAGGATATGAAATACAGAAGCAGAAATGGTTTAATAGATTACTATGGAATAAAAACTTCTTTTAGAGGTTTAAAAACAGGTATGAACGGCCTATTTCAGGCCAGAAATGCTGCCATCTCCTTAGGAGTACTGGAACTTTTAAGGGAGAAAGGCTTTAAAATAGAAGACATAGCTATATACAATGGGATAAGAAAAGCCTTTTGGCCTGGAAGGATGCATATGATTTCAGATTCCCCTTTAATAATTCTGGATGGTGCTCATAATCCCTATGCAATGAAGATGCTTTGTAAGGCTATAGAGCAGAAGTATCCAGATAAAAGGATAATTCTGGTGCTTGGGATTATGAAGGACAAAAATATAAAGGCTATGTTAAGAACTATTATTCCCAAAAGCAATTATGTTATATACACAAGACCTGTTTATTCCAGGGCAGCAGAGCCTGAACTCTTAGAAAGATATGGTGCTCAGATTAGCAAAAAAGGAGAAGTTGTTCCGAGGCTTACCGAAGCTATTGAAAGAGCAAAGAATATAGCTGATTCAGATGATCTTATATTAATAACAGGCTCCCTTTTTACAGTTGGAGAGGCATTAGCATATCTTGATCCTAAAAACTATTTTCCTGATAAGATAACAGAATGAAGAGAATCTTAAGAGAACTTGTGTTTCTTTTAATTTTTCTTTTGTTCCCTGCGATTTCTTTCTGTGCTGTGGACAAGACACTGCCTTGGGAAATAAAGGCAAATATATTGGGATATGACGCAGAACATAAGATATACACAGGAGAAGGGGATGT
>Ga0256842_1001723_pt1 | contig 17019 bp, 15 predicted proteins | sample 4559240metaG_FD_185973 | JGI IMG/M metagenome (GOLD analysis project Ga0256842, IMG submission 185973) | Hydrothermal vent microbial communities from Guaymas Basin, Mexico - 4559-240 | ecosystem: Environmental > Aquatic > Marine > Hydrothermal vents | place: Mexico: Guaymas Basin | collected...
CTTTTGCATATATTTATACTCATATCGGAGATAGATAATACCTTGTTTAGCTCCAATACCGTATGCGGCTATTGCCATTCCTTCCAAAAGCATTTCTATCTTTTCTGTTAGTAATACTCTATCTTTGAAAGTTCCAGGTTCACCTTCATCAGCATTGCATATAATATATTTCTCGTCACCTTCGGAGAATCTACAAAACTCCCATTTTATTCCGGTAGGGAAACCTGCACCTCCACGGCCACGTAGTCCGGAAGTCTTTATTATACCAATTACCTCAAGCTCTGATTTTTTTGTGGCAATCTCTAATGCTGTACCTATTTTATAATAATCATCAAGTAGTAATCCGGTTTTCTTAATATTATTATTTACCATTGTATTTAAGATAGGCTCACTATTTCTACCATCACCTAAAGGTAAGTAATATAAATCATTAGCTGATTTGCCATCTTTAAGTCCTTCTACAATATATCGTGCTCTTTCAGGAGTGAGCTGAGGAAAAACAATATCATCTATTATGGCTGCCGGTTCTTGATCACTCATTCCAATACAAGCTGTAGAATTTAATTCAATACCTTCTTTACTTTTGTTACCTTCTTGTACATTAAGTGCTTCTTCAAATGCTTTTAAAACTTTTTCTCTACCCATTAAGTTTGAGATGACACTATTATTTAGGTAAATTCTGTGCGTAGCATGAGTAGTTGTAAAGAAATGATAAAAAGACATACATTGTCGAATATCAACTTCTGAAATGTTTAGAGACTTAGATATTTCATAAATTCTTTTATCAGATATGAATTTTTCTTCATCTTGTATGCTTAAAAGGATATCCATTAGTCTGTCCTTTTTAGCTCCAATTCGCTTTATAGTGTTTTCTAATAATAGATTCATATATTAGGCTTTAAGTTTTGTTAGTTAAATAACAATACAAATGTAATTAATTAATGTTATTTGAATAACAATAGCTTTTAATTTAGAACGAAAATTGATTGATAAATATCAATAAATATTTACTAGGTTATAACAACCTTAGATACAGAATTATAAATGTATATAGTATTAAGTATTGAATAATAATTTAAAAAATATGGTACTTAGTATTGCATAGTACTAAAAAATATATTTAATTTGCATTCTCAAATAATATGATAGAAGTATCGTAATAGAATTTGATGAAAATATAAATAATAATATTATGAATATTGAAAAGACAAAAGCTCAGATGAAGAAAGGTGTTCTTGAAATGGTGATATTAAGTATTATCTCCAAACAAGAAGTTTATTCTTCTGATATAATCAAGCAGCTTAAAGAGTCTAAATTATTGATAGTGGAAGGTACTTTATATCCATTATTAACTCGATTGAAAAATGAAGGGCTTTTGGATTACCGTTGGAAAGAGTCTAAAAGTGGTCCGCCACGAAAATATTATACAATATCAGATGTAGGTTTAACTACTGTTAAGGAGCTTAGAAAGGGTTGGGAAGAGATGGTTGAATCCATAAATACGCTTTTATAAATTTGAATAGAAAAGTAAAAAATAATAATACGATGAAGAAGAATATAAGAATTAATATTAATGGGTTAATCTTTAATATAGATGAGGATGCATACAATATTTTGCTCAACTATTTGCAAAGATTACGTAATCACTTTGGTAAAGGAGAGAGTACAGAAGAGATTATTTCTGATATTGAAGCCAGAATAGCTGAAATATTTCAAGAGAACTCTATAACTAGCGGCAATGTTGTAAGTATTGAAATGGTAGAAGCTGCCATAAAAGCAATGGGAGAGCCAGGAGAAATTGATGGGGAAGAAGGACATAAAGAAGGTGAGACTTACGAAAAAAGCTATAATGCTACTTATGAGAAAGTAAAAAGGAAGTTGTATCGCGACCCGGATGATAAAATTATTGGTGGTGTTGCCGGTGGATTAGCTGCATATTTTGCTATTCAAGCTATTTGGGTGCGATTAGCATTTGTTATTCTTACAATATCAGGAATGAGTTTATTAGTTTATATTATTCTATGGATTGCTATTCCTGAAGCAAGAACAACGGCTCAACGTTTGGAAATGCGTGGCGAGGCTATTAATTTAGAGAATATTGAACGATCAATAAGGGATGAATTTGATGATATTAGCAACAGATTTAAAGATATGAAAGACAAGCATTTCTCTAAAAAAAAAGATAATCTGACAATTTTTGAGAAAATTGCGAATGCAATAGTTACTATTTTGAGCGGTATTTTAAAGTTTATTGGTGCTTTCTTAGGTGTTATTTTAGTTTTTGTAGCTTTATTATTAATACTTGCTTTTATACCAAGCTTTTTTAGCCGGGGTATGATATGGCTGAATAATATAGGCGGTTTTCATCTTGTTTCTTTAAATAATGTATTTAGCTTATTAAGCAATAGTCCTGCAGATATTAATATGCTTCAAGCTGCTATAGGTCTTGTGGTTTTTATTCCTCTTGTTTCGATTGTTTATTTGGGAGTGAAAATTCTTTTTGGGATTAGAACTAAAAACAGTGCAATAGGAGTTAGTTTATTGACAATGTGGATAGTAGGCTTGATTATGCTTGTTTATAGTACCACAAAAATTGGTAGGTCATATAATAGGAGAGCAGAAGTTTCCAGTAATACAAGCTTGGGAATTGTTTCAAAAGATACTATTTATATAAATTTTGTAAATACAGATTCATTATTTCGAAAACTACCACTGATAAATCCCATTTACGGTGGATTTATAGTATGCAACGATGATGAGCATTTTTATATGACTCCGGATGTAAGAACTATTTCAATAGATTCAAATGATGAAGTAGGCATTGAGATTAATGCAATTTCGCGCGGAAGAAATTATATAGCAGCGCAGCATAATGTGGATAAAATTAGTTATAATTATAACTTTAATGAAAATAATATTAATTTGGATAATTACTGTATTTGGCCAAACTCTATTGGTTATAGAGCTCAGAGAATAAAAATAGAAATAGGAATTCCAAAGGGTAAAGTTGTAGTTTTTAATCCTATGAAAAAGATTAGCTATAGCGAAGTTGATTTAAATAATTGTTTCAAGGCTTCAAAAAGACATAGATTTATCTATGTTGATGATGAAAGAGAAAGAGTAATTATTAGTGATGGAAATAATGTTATAGATATTGAAGAATAGGCTCTGTTTAATTGTATATTATAGATTTGTAATAAAAAGAAATACAGCAGCTTAATACATTTCTGTTTTTATCTGTTAGTATTTGTATTTACTAGATTGAAAAAAGTAATATTTATAGAAAATCTACCTTTCCGGTTTCGTGTTGGTAAATTGCGCCAATAATATCAATTTCTCCTTTATCATATAAATCACTTAAGATTTTACTCTCATTTTTAATATCATCAATAGCTAAATGAACATTTTCAGTAGCAACAGCATTCACAAAATCCATATTAGAGCTATTTCTTTTACTATTGTCGGAGGTTTTCACTTTTGTAGCTGCGTACTTTATGTGTTTTAAGGAAGCTGTTAGATTACCTAATTTTATATTATCGGCAGCTCCTTTCACAGCACCACAAGAGGTATGTCCTAAAACAACTATAAGCTTAGAACCTACAACAGAACAGGCATATTCCATGCTTCCAAGAATATCTTGGTTGATAATATTTCCTGCAATTCTTGTAATAAACAGATCTCCTATTCCTTGATCGAAAATTATTGATGGTAATACTCTTGAGTCTACACAACCATGTACTATTGCAAAAGGATGCTGGCTGTCAATTGTAGATTTTATATGCCAATCATGGTCGCGTTCTATAGCATCTTTATTAAGGAATCTATTATTGCCTTCTTTAAGCATTTCCAAAGCTTTTTTAGGAGTAATATTATCAAGGATGTCCTTATTTTTAACTTCTTTATTTATATCCATATTCCTATTGTTTATTTGTGTTTTCTATATTATCTTTTAGCCAATTTTCGCATTCATCAATATTGCTAAAACAAAGTTCTCTGCTTATTAGATCAGGTATTATATCAATTTTTTCGAACATATCTTTTGTTTGTCCATAGATACCTACAAAAGCAATTTGAAAATTTCTTTGTTTTAAATCCAAGAGAGCATCTTCCATTGCATATAAACCACTTTGGTCGACATAGGGAACTTTATCCATTCTAATAACTACTATATCGACATTTGGAATAGATTTTATCATTGCATTAAATCCTGAAACCATACCAAAAAACAGAGGCCCATCAATATGTTTTATATAAACTTTGTCTCCAATTATACTTTTAAGATTTTTTTCATCTTTCCAAATTCCTTCATCATTCAATTTGCTCAATGATTCAGCAGTACTATTTTCTTCAACAATATTTGCCGCTTTAATCATAAAAAGGAGAGAAGACAATACCATTCCGGCTGCAACGGCATAAAGTAAATCAACAAATACCGTTAATGAAAGTACAATAATCATCACTACAGCATCAGCTCTGGGGATAGATTTAATATGGCGAATACCTTTGTAATCGATAATGCCTATTCCCACAGTTATTAGAATACCTGCAAGAACAGCATTAGGAATATAACCTACTACATTTCCAAGCCCTAATAAAATAGCTGCTAATAGCAGTGAAGCGGCAATTCCGGATAGTTTAGTTTTTCCTCCGGAATTAATATTTATAACTGTTCTCATTGTTGCACCGGCACCGGGAAGACCGCCAATAAAACCTGCAGCTATATTTCCTATACCTTGCCCGATAAGTTCTTTGTCGCTATTGTGCTTAGTTTTGGTTATATTATCCGCAACTACTGAAGTTAATAATGAATCAATTGCTCCTAAAGCTGCAAGTGTAGCTGAATATTCAAAAATTTGTATCATAATATTCCAATTTTTAAAAATTGGAATAAAGTTTAGGTGTAGTTTTGGTAATCCGTTTGGGATAGGGCCGTTAGAATTTATTCTAAGGAATAAATCTGCAGGGAATAAAAAGTATGCTGCTATAGAGACTAATACCAGAGCAATTAATGAAGCTGGAATTTTCTTTGTTATAATTGGAAGTAGGTAAATAATTCCTATAGTAACTACTGCAATACCAACTGAATAATAATTTATTATTTCAGGAATCTTATGTACATTAGCAATAGTGCCAAAGGCTCCACCCTCGGGACTTGAAACGCCAAAAAAAGGAAATATCTGTGTGATAATAATAATGATACCAATCCCACTCATAAATCCTGATACTACAGGATATGGAATGTATTTTATGTATTTTCCCAATTTCATTATGCCTAATAATGCTTGCAGGATTCCTGCTAAAATAAATGATGCTACTATTATTGGAAAGGCTGCCTCAAGGCTGCCTGCTTTAGTTATTGCTCCTGAAATTAGTACAGCACTTACTACTGTCATTGGTGCTGTTGGCCCGCTAATTTGTGTTTTTGTTCCTCCAAAAATAGCAGCAAAAAATCCCAATGCTATTGCTCCATATAAACCCGCAATAGCTCCTAACTCAGTTTGTTCACCAAAAGCTAATGCCAAAGGTAGGGCCACAATTCCTGCTGTTACCCCTCCAAAGAGATCGCCTTTTATATTTGAAAATAATCCTATAGTTTTACTCATAATTAGTTGAAATTGGAAATGTGAATTTATTATTTTATAAAAATTAGTGATACAAATGTAATTATTTTGATTTAATATAATAACTGTTATTTATTATATTAAAGTCATATTTCTATTGCTGAAAAAAATATTTAATTTGCATTCCAAATTTCCCATGCTTTGTTAGCTTGAATATTAAGCATTTCAAAACCATTTTTTGTTACAGTATCATATTCTTTTGCTTTAATAAGAAACTGTGTTTCTGGAGGATTATAAATCAAATCATAAACTAGATGAAAGCGGCTAAATACTTCATAAGGTATTTGAGGGAATTCATTTACATTTGGATACATTCCTATTGGTGTGGTATTTATGACAATATTGGTGTCAATAAAATCTTTATTTATTAGAGATTCCCATTTTATTTCTTTATCAGTTTTAGGATTTCTAGCCACAACCTTAAAATCTATCGACATTTGTTCTAAAGCATAAATTACAGCTTTGGAAGCACCACCATTTCCCAGTATAATAGCTTTATGATGTTGAGGCTCAATTAGTGGAATTATTGATAGCATAAATCCATGAACATCTGTATTGTATCCATAAAGTTCACCATCAACGATTTTAACACAGTTGCAAGCCCCAATTTCTTTTACTATATCATCAGAATGATTAAGGTAGGGAATAATAGCTTCTTTGTATGGCATAGTAACATTGAAGCCTAAAATGTCTTTTTCTTTGTCGAGAAGTTTTGGTAATTCAGAAATATTAGAAATTTCATACAGATTGTATTCTGCATCCGTAATGCATTCCTTCTTAAAAAATGAATTAAAATAATCTTGTGAAAAGGAATGCTTTAAGCTTTTTCCAATTAGTCCAAATTTGCGCATAAAATAATAATTTCTGCAAATTTACATATTTGACTGAGCATTACGTAATCTTTTTCTATCATTTTCATTAAGAAGAATTTTTCTTAAACGCAAATGCTTTGGAGTCACCTCAAGATATTCATCCACTCTGATATATTCCATGGCTTCTTCTAACGAGAATTTTATTGCAGGAACAATTCTAACTTTATCATCAGAGCCGGAGGCACGCATATTAGTAAGTTTTTTTGTTTTAACGATATTGATAACTAAATCACCTTGGCGTAGGTTTTCACCAATAACCATACCTTCGTAGATTTCTTCACCCGGATTAACAAAGAATTTACCTCTGTCTTGAAGTTTATTAATCGAGAATGGAATAGAAGTGCCTGTTTCTAAAGCTATTAAAGCTCCATTTCGACGAATGCCCAAGTCGCCTTTCCAAGGTTCATACCCTTTTAATCTATGGGCAATCACAGCTTCACCTTCAGTGGCTGTAAGTAATAGATTTCTTAAACCAATAATCCCACGTGAAGGAATAAAGAACTCTAAATTGCTTCGACCATTTTTTACTTCAATGTTTGCAATTTCGCCTTTGCGTGCAGTTACATATTCTATAACTTTTCCTGAAAACTCTTCTGGTACTTGAACTGTGAGTACTTCAACTGGTTCATGTTTAATACCGTCAATTTCTTTAATAATTACTTGAGGTTGTCCCAGCTGAAGCTCATAACCTTCGCGCTTCATAGTTTCTACTAAAATTGACAAGTGTAGAATTCCTCTGCCATAAACGATAAATGAGTCTGAAGATGCTGTTTCTTCAACACGCAATGCCAGATTTCGTTCAGTTTCAGCCATTAATCTATCTCTAATTTGTCGCGAAGTGACGTATTTCCCATCTTGTCCGTAGAATGGAGAATTATTGATAGTGAATAACATACTCATAGTAGGCTCATCAACAGTAATTGTTGAAAGAGCTTCAGGATTTTCAAAATCAGCAACGGTATCTCCAATATCGAATGATTCAATACCGAAAATGGCACAAATTTCTCCGCATTGTATTTCTTTTTTAGTCTTTTGTTTTCCAAGTCCTTCAAAGGTATATGCTTCCTTTACAACTGATTTTAGAGCCTCTCCTTTTCTGTTTATAACAGATATTTTCTGTCCGGCAATAAGGCTTCCTCTTGTAATTTTACCAATTGCAATTCTTCCTGTATAGCTTGAATAATCAAGACTTGTTATCCTCATTTGAAGAGTTCCTTCTTGTATTGTTGGAGCAGGAATATGCTCAATAATTTGGTCTAGCAAAAATGTAACATCTTCGGTTGGATTTTGCCAATCAGGGCCCATCCATCCAGCTTTTGCTGAGCCATAAACCGTGGGAAAATCAAGCTGTTCTTCAGTTGCGTCAAGGCTAAACATTAGATCAAATACAGCTTCTTGTGTGTCATCGGGAGTACAGTTTGGTTTATCTACCTTATTTACAACTACTATTGGCTTTAAATTCAATTCTATTGCTTTTTGAAGTACAAATCGAGTTTGAGGCATTGGTCCTTCAAAGGCATCAACAATCAGCAATACACCATCAGCCATATTTAGAACTCTCTCAACTTCACCCCCAAAATCAGAGTGACCGGGAGTATCTATTATGTTAATTTTAACACCTTTGTATCTTACTGATACGTTTTTAGATAGGATGGTTATGCCTCTTTCCCTTTCCAAATCATTATTGTCAAGAATTAAGTCACCAACATCTTCATTTTCTCTAAAAAGTTTTACTTGATGTAATAGTCTGTCAACAAGTGTTGTTTTGCCGTGGTCAACGTGGGCAATAATTGCTATATTTCTAATATCTTCCATAAGTAGTGTAAATTGGGCGGCAAAGATAGTTACAATAACTACAGTAATTATTATTTTATTTAAATGTATATATATGTGCTAACTTTTTGGGTTGCAATATTATGCAATATAAAAAAGCTCTAATGATTATTTCCATTAGAGCTTTTACTTTTTTTGAGCTTCGTAAGCTATAATATTCTTAATGCCAAAAGCCTCTGTTTAAAAGAGTTTTTAATAATTAGATTCTTTTACTTCAAAATAGGATTGAGGGTGCAAACAAGCGGGGCATGTTTTTGGAGCGTTTTTGCCTTCGTGTATATATCCACAGTTTCGACATTTCCAATATATTTTATCTTCTTTCTTAAAGACTTTTCCTTCTTCAAGGTTATTAAATAATTTCTTGAATCTCTCTTCATGGGCTTTTTCGACTTTTGCTATCATTCTCCAAGCTGTAGCAATTTCTTTAAAACCTTCTTCTTCTGCTATATCAGCAAATTTAGGGTAAAGCTCTGTCCATTCTTCATTTTCGCCTTCTGCAGAGGCTTTTAAGTTTTCAAGAGTATGTCCAATTTTGCCAGCTGGATATGATGCTGTAATTTCTACCATGCCACCATCAAGAAATTTAAAGAATCTTTTAGCATGTTCTTTCTCGTTTAGTGCAGTTTCTTCAAATAATGCTGCAATTTGCTCTAAACCTTCTTTCTTGGCTTGTTTTGCAAAATAGTCATAGCGCATTCTGGCTTGAGATTCTCCTGCAAATGATTTTAATAAGTTTTGTTCTGTTTTACTTCCTTTTAATTCCATGTATCTTGTTTTTTATAAATGTTAGTAATTTAACGAGTTAGCAAAGTTAATTATAATAATGCTAATAAAAAAACGCTTTGAGTAGTTTAATATTCAAAGCGTTTTTAGTATTGATTTTATTTATATAATGTGGGCTATGCAAAGAATTCTGATAACTATCAGAACTGCATCGAATAGGTGCAAAATTTGCTATTTATTAAATGTAATTTCCTACCATGGTCTGGTCTTTTATTTGATAAATTCTTCCATATATTTATAGTCAGGAGTAAATTGGCCATTATGAAGAATAAGTGCACGTTTTAATGGTGCAGGAAGACTAAGTTTATCAAAAGGCTCGCTAAAATCAGTATTTACCAAGTCTCTAACAAATGGACTAAGTGCAGCACTAAAAGCATCAGACGCTTCTCTTGGTAATTCTGAAGGTAATATATCAACTGCCATTATTAAAATTCCTTCTCCTTCAAAGCCCATTGTTGGTTCCATTGTAATTGGATTATATACAAATACCGGATCTTCAATAAATGTACCCATATGTGTTGCTTCAATTGAGCCATCAGGATCGCAAGTTACATCACCGATTACACATAGTTTGTTTAATGGATTTGAGAATAACTCTTTTAGAAAATCTTTGGTGATAATTCGTGGATACTCTGGACTCCAATACATACAATTCATCAATATGCTTAATTCAGGTACATATTGCTCAAAATTATTATCATATTTTTCCGGATGATTATAATAATGTTGTAGTTGAAATTCTACATCCTTTTCTTTTGGTTTAGAAATATGATGTTCTTTGAAAACAATTTTATAAATTGTCTTATTATCAAAATTGTTAGAGTTTCTAAGTTTTAGTAACTCTTCAGGAGTTAGTTCTTTATTGTCAAATAAGTCAATAATTTCTTGTGCGCCCTTTGAAACATTACCATATCCTGTAATGCCAATGGTTAAAGGAGCTAAGGATTGGTCAACACCATTTGTTCTGATGGTTTCAGCTACTTCAGATAGTGCTTTCTTTGCATCATCAAGACTTGAATACAAATGAGATTGTTTTAGACTAGAAAATGGATTTTCAATACCTCTATTTTTGCATCTTTGACCAAAAGACCAAAATGAATTAATCATACCGGCTAAACCGGCAAATCTACCAAAGAAAATTAATCTTTTCCCATCTTTATCAGTGATTTTTTCATACTCGATAAGGTTAATTTTCTTTTCTACCATTCTTTTAAGAAGTGGCATATTATATTCTTGTCCTTTTATGGTATGCGAAAAGAATAAATAGGTTTTATTATCTTCGAAAATGTCTATTGGCATTTCTTTAACCCCAAAAATAATTTGAGCATCTTTGATATTATCTGATATTTCAGCACCAACTGCTTTATACTCTTCTTCTTTGTAAACTCTTTTTGCTGATTTTTCTACAATGAAAGGTATATTTTCATTTTTAATAAGTCGTTGAATATCACGTGGTACCAGCGCTACTCGTTTTTCCATTTTGTACTTATCTTCAAATCTTATACCTATTTTTGTCATAATTTATTTATGTAAATAATTTTGTTAAACTAAATGCTTTTAAGGTCACAAAAGTAGATAATTTTTGATAAAAAAAATGATATTTTTATAATATACGATTTTTTATAACATTAAGGGCTCTAATGGTATATTTTATCAGGATAAATGTATCGATTTTTTTATCAGTGGTAACAAATAATTGTTATTCCGGCCGGTGTCAATCCTAATTATTAATAATGATGTGTTTATCTGAATTTGTAGAAAGTTGATGTTGATTTGTTGTAAAACAACTATAATGAACAAGAAACTAATAATAAAACAGTGAATAATGCTCGTTAAGACTTTCTAGGGAGTAAGATAAGACCAATTATTGCCCTAAAGACTCCTCTTATACCAACATATCCAATTCTTAATATATATGCTTTAGGAAAGTCTTTACCAAGAAAACTGTCTGAATACTCCGGTCTGGTTTCCAATATTGCAAACATTCTAAGTAATTTATGTTTCAATAGATGATTTGTTTTTTTTAAACTTAGTGCAGCATCATAAAAAGGAAGTAGCCAATTTTTTTTTACACATTTATCAATTAACAGCTGTTCGTTTTTATCAATTAACACCGGTGAAGCAACAAAGGATTGTACATATTGTTCTACTGTTGAGGAATTGATTTCTTTTTCTAAAATATATTTCCCAAAAACTTTAGCTTCTTTATATAAGTTACTATTATTCATTTGTGTTGGAATCTTTATTATCATTGGTTTTACTCTCAATTTTACGCATTCTTTCTTTTAATAATGCCAATTCCTGACTCATAATTTTATTTTTGTCATGGAGTTGAGAAACTACAATGCTTAGGTGAAGTAAATATATTAGTATTGCAAAAATAGCACTGGTAAACACTAAGTTAGGAGCTAAATATACACCAACTATTCTAGCAATAATATCTAAGCCTTCTCTCCAAAATGAAAATACAATTAGAAATATTGTACTTATTACCCAAAATATTACATACTCTTCTCTAAGCTTTCCCTTGATAATAAGTCTACTTATATAGAGTAAGAAACCTAAACTTACTATAATGCTAATTATTTGAATTCTAAATGAATAATAATGTTCCATAATGCTATTTTTTAGTTCGTATATAAGTATAAAAAATCGCTAGACTTACTTTTATCATATAATATAGTTGGTTAAATGCTTGAATAGAAGATTCCCCACCTTGTCGTTCTTTCATTACTACAGGAATTTCTTTAATTTTGAAACCTTTTTTTGCAAACATAATAATTGATTCAGGTTCAGGATATTCGTCAGGGTATGATTTTGATGCCAATTCTAATGCTTTCTTGTCAAAAAGCCTAAAACCGGAAGTGTTATCATAAATAGTTTTGCCGGAAAATAATTTTATCCAATTTCTTAAGAAACTAATTCCTAATCGTCGTATTCCTGAAGACTGAAAGCCTTCTTTCTTAATAAATCTTGAGCCTATAATAATATTATTTTCTTCTTTTAGAGCTTCGTTAACTAATTTTGTTATCTCAGAAGCAGGATGTTGTCCATCGCCATCAACTTGAAGTGCATAGTCAAATCCATTTTTATAAGCATATTTATAGCCGGTTTGTACAGCTCCACCTATGCCTAAATTTACCGGTAGGTCTAATAATACACAGTCCAATTCTTTTACAATATTAGCAGTTTCGTCATTTGAACAGTCATTAACAACAATTGGAATTAGTTGAATATTAGGGGTTTTTAATGCTTGAATGTTTTTTAAAACCATAGCAATACTCTCCTGTTCATTATAAGCAGGAATCACTATTGCAAGTTTTTTAATATTCTTTATCATATTCTACAAAAGTAAACTTATTCGTTATATCTTTGGCACTATGATTAAAAAACATAAAATAGTTGTTGCAGTAACAGGTGCTAGTGGCTCTATTTATGCTAAAAGATTGCTGATGCACCTTGAGTCTCTACAAAATCAGCTTGATAGGGTAGATATTGTATTTTCTTCAAATGCGAAACAAGTATGGGAGCATGAAATTGGTGATAAATCATATAATGACACTAGTTTTAATACTTATGATAAGATGGATTTTAACGCTCCTTTTGCTAGTGGTTCTGCTGCATATACTAGTATGATTATTATACCTGCATCGATGGGGACAATTGGCAGAATAGCAAATGGTATTTCAGATAATCTGATTAATCGTGCTGCTGATGTAATGCTTAAAGAAAGAGCACAATTAGTTGTTGTGGCAAGGGAAACTCCTTTTAATCTGATTCAACTTCGAAATATGACTCAACTTACTGAAGCTGGAGCTGTAGTTTTACCTGCAAGCCCTTCTTTCTATAGTCGTCCCACAAGTGTTGAGGAGGCTGTAGATACTGTTGTTTATAGAGTTTTAAAAATTATCGGATTCGAGTTTGATGCTTATACGTGGGGCGATAAATGATTGAAAAAGAATATATTAGTAAAATAAATAATTAATTTTTATAAATAAATATACATATGCATAAATTAAAAAGTTTACTTGGAGTTACATTTTTATTATTAAGTTTAGTAGTGGTTTCTTCCTTTGGAATAAATAGTTCTAAAACCGACTATATTGTTACTATTTCTACTAGCTTTGGAGAAATGAAACTTATATTGTTTGATGATACTCCGATTCATAAAAATAATTTTGTGAAACTTGCAGAGGAAGGGAAATACAATGGAACTACTTTTCATAGAGTGATAAATAATTTTATGATACAAGGCGGAAATTTAGATCATAGCAATGACCCTTCATGGGATACCACAAGTTTTATAAATAAGACTTTACCCAATGAAATACGATCAAATCATAAACATATTTTTGGAGCTTTAGCGGCTGCAAGAACGGAGAATCCCGAAAAACGATCCGATATTAGTCAGTTTTATATTGTACAGAATCATAATGGGACACCATTTTTGGATAATAACTATACTGTTTTTGGACAATTAATTATTGGTTATGATGTATTAGATAAGATAGCACAACAGCAGGTAGTATCATCAGTTCCTGTTAAAGATTGTGTAATGCAAGTCAAGGTTGAAAAGGTAAAAAGAACTGATATTCTTAAATTCTATGGTGATATTTATACAAAATATAATGTAAAAAGCCTTTAAACAGCGTATCAATAGAAGCTTAATTACGTTAAAAGAACATTAAGATTTAATTATCTTTGTGCTCGGTTATTATTTTTATTAGCATTGAAAAAACTCGATAAATTTCTTTTAAAATCATATATTGGGCCTTTTGTCCTAACATTCTTTATATCACTTTTTGTCCTATTGATGCAATTTCTTTGGAAATATGTTGATGATTTTGTGGGAAAAGGGTTTGATTTTTATATTATTGCTGAGTTAATGTTCTATGCTTCCGCTACTTTTGTGCCTATGGCGTTACCTTTAGCAGTATTATTATCATCCCTAATGACATTTGGAAATCTTGGTGAGAATTACGAATTAGTAGCCATTAAATCTGCTGGAATATCTTTGCAAAAAGTGATGCGACCTTTAATTATTTTTATCTTTTTTGTTAGTATCGGAGCATTTTACTTTTCCAATTATGTGCTACCAAAGGCTAATCTGGAGTTCTTTTCTTTGCTTAGTGACGTTCGTAAGAAGAAGCCTGCAGTAAGTATTGAGGAAGGTGTTTTTAATTCAGATATAGGTAATTATGTTATTAAAATTGGACATAAAGATCCTGATGGGGTAGGTATTAGGGATGTCATTATTTATGATCATTCTAAGAAAGATGGAAATAAAAATGTTACCCGTGCTCGTACTGGTAGAATGGAAATGAGTGAGGATCGACATTTTCTTATTCTTACTCTTAATAATGGTGTTAATTATAATGAGAGTGTACAGGAAAATAATAGAGGAACATATTTCCCAATCCAAATAACTCGTTTTTCTAAAGAGATTCAAAGAATTGACCTTTCAGAGTTTAACTTTAAGAAATCAGATAAAAGCCTTAGGAAAAACAATTATCAAATGTTGAATGTTAGGCAGTTGCAGTATTTTGAAGACTCATTAACTCGACAAAATGATAGTTCTATTAGGGAGTTCGTTAGTTATTCCCTTGAAAATATATCATTCTATAATAAGTTTATTGGTAATCATTATGGAAAGGTTGATTCATTGATAAATTCACCCGTACAAACACCTAAAGTTAAAGCTACTTTATCAGAAACTACTAAAAAGGAAATATCCAATAAAGATAAAGAGGCTGAGAAACAAATAATAGTTCATTCTCCCAAAGTTATTATCGGTAGACATAATAAGAAAAAATTAGATAGTTTATTGATAAATATTGATAAAGCTGTGGTTGAAAATAAGTATATATCAGATTCTAATAAAATTGACTCTTTATTTTTATTTTCACCTGATATATTGAGCCATTTTGATAGTTTAGAACAAGTTAGAATAGTTGTTGGGGCATTGTCATTTGCGCGAAATGCTTCATATCAAGCCTCAAATATCAAAAAACGCAACGAGAATAGGATGTTATACATTGCAAAATATAAAGTTGAATGGCATCGTAAGTTCACACTCTCTATTGCTTGTCTTATCTTGTTCTTTATTGGAGCTCCATTGGGAGCAATAATTAGAAAAGGAGGCATAGGTATGCCTTTGGTAATCTCTATTTTGATGTTTGTAATGTATCATGTATTTACTATTATTGGAGAGAAATCAGTAAAGTCTGAAGTAATGGAACCATGGCTAGGCATGTGGATGGCAAGCTTAATATATTTGCCTTTAGGAATTTTCTTTACATGGAAAGCCACAACAGACGCTCCTCTATTGGACGCTGAAGCCTGGCATAAAGCTTTTTCTAAGGTAGATTTTATTACTCCTATTATCAATAAATTGAAATCAAACAGTAAGGGTGAGTAAACAACTACGAATATTGCAGTTTTGTAACAAACCACCTTTCCCTCCAAAAGATGGTGGTGCAATCGGTATGCATAATGTCAGCCAAGGAATTATTGATTTTGGGCATTATCTAAAAATTTTAAGTATTAGTTCAGATAAACATAGTGTAAATATCAATGAATTGCCTTCTGGCTATATTGCTAATACTGATTTTGAAGCAGTTTTTGTCGATTTATCGATAAAATTAGGCGCTGCTGCTTTTAATCTATTCTATACAAATAGATCTTATAATATAACACGTTTCTACAATCAACAACTATCAAAAAAATTAATAGAAATTCTACAAAAACAAGAGTTTGATATTGTACAAGTAGAAAGTATTTTTCTAAAGGATTATTTGCCAATTATTAGAGAGCATTCTAATGCAAAAGTAGTTCTTAGAGCTCCAAATGTAGAGTTTGTAATATGGCAACGATTGGCAAGTATAGAGAAGAATCCTGTTAAAAAGATGTATCTTAATATTCTCGCAAAACGTTTGAGAAAGGAAGAGCTGGAAGCTTATAATAAATTTGATGCTATTTACACAGTTACAGAGCGAGATCTTGAACTGATGCGAACTCTTGGTGCCAAGTCTATGATGACATATATCCCAACGGGTATTGACGTTACGAAAAATATAGATGTTGCTGATGTAAAACTTGATTATCCGTCTTTGTTTCATCTTGGAGCTTTAGATTGGATGCCTAATCAGGAGGCTGTAAAATGGCTGCTTGATAAAGTATGGCCTGGTCTTCATCGTAAGTATCCTTCATTGAAATTTTATATTGCCGGACGTAGGCCGCCAGAATGGTTGAGTAAGTTAAATATGGATGGTGTAGAGGTAATAGGAGAGGTGAAAGATGCCGCAGCTTTTATGAAATCTAAAGCTATTATGCCTGTGCCTTTGTTTTCGGGTAGTGGAATGAGAGTGAAAATAGTGGAGGCAATGATGCTTTCTAAAGCTGTTGTTTCAACAGATATCGGTATCGAAGGTATTATTCATCAAAACGGGAAAGATGTTTTGATTGCAAATAAAGCTCAGGACTTTATCGACTCAATTAGCTTACTTATTGATGATAAATCTACTTTTGAAAATATATGTAATAATGCACATCTAAGTGCAATAAAGAACTATTCACATAAAAGCCTTTCGCAAAAGTTAAATGATTTTTTAATGGAAATATAATTTTCTTTTTTTTGGCCTGTATTTTATTTACTTGTTCTTCTAACCTTTGTTCTCCAAAATCATATAGTCATTTTTCTCTTCAGAGATCATTATACGCTCTGTACATATTAACCTGCGTTATTCATATAATGTGGGTTAACTTAAATTCCATATCTGTAGTTACTTTTTCTATCGTCAGACTGTCTAAAAAGCCCAATTTCTGCGTTATGCTACTTTTTGTAAATGCTCATATACCTTAGTATACTGCGCTTTACAAAAAAGCAGCAAGCCTTGAACTTGAACTTTTAA
>Ga0256842_1001724_pt1 | contig 17017 bp, 19 predicted proteins | sample 4559240metaG_FD_185973 | JGI IMG/M metagenome (GOLD analysis project Ga0256842, IMG submission 185973) | Hydrothermal vent microbial communities from Guaymas Basin, Mexico - 4559-240 | ecosystem: Environmental > Aquatic > Marine > Hydrothermal vents | place: Mexico: Guaymas Basin | collected...
TTGATTTCTAAAGATAATTCTCGCGAAATAATTTCGTTTAAAGCTTTTTCCAATACTGTCTTCATAAAATCTTCTAATTTTATATTTGACAAAATTTCCCCTAATTCTAAATTTTCTTTCTTATTAGTCATTTGTAACTCCTTTATTTTTTTTCTTTTTACATTGAGTTAACAAATGGCTTTTTTGCCAATTTTTTTACACCAAATTTTGGGACGTTATCTCAGCTTGTTCTACGTACGAGGTTTGGAATACCGGGGCGATTTATATTCATAACAATAGATAATTATGTTCGGGAGATGATTTTTTTTTGTCCGTTTGTGAAAGTTCGTGGTTAGTTTTTTATTTGGAAACGGATGCGATTAATATTTGATGCGAAAAGAAATTCGTGTTAATTTGTTTGTCTTTATTAGTGAAATTTGTGGTTTTCTTAGTTCGGGTTAAGTTGAAAGTTGTTCGCGAAATAGGAATGTTTGAGAATTTATTCACAAACCGGAAGATTATTCAAAAAAAAAGCAAAAAAAAGACCTGCATTGCAGGTCTTAATAATTTACTTATTTTACTTTATGTAGAGACATATAAACTTCTTTTCCGTTAATATCCCATTTTTTCATATCATCTTTCGGATAATTGATTCGGGAAATCACGTCTGTCAAAGTTTCCGATTTTATATAGTCGGCTTTATCATTAAATATTTTTTCAATATGGTCATCGGCAACATAATAGATATTGATTCTGTCCATAATTTCGAAATTATTTTCTCTTCTTGTAAATTGAATTTTATTAACCAACTCTCTGGCAAGTCCTTCGTCAAGTAATTCGTCGGTTAGATTAGTGTCGAGGGCAACAAATAAATCGTTATTGCTTTCAAACACAAAACCTTCTTTCTCGGAAATGGAAATAAGCAAATCTTCTTCTGTAATTCCAAAAGTAGAGCCGTCAACTTCAATATAAACAATGCCTTTTTCTCTTAAATCAGCTACAAAATTATTAGCATTAACTCCATTGATAGCGTTAGAAATATTTCTCATATGTTTACCATATTTAGGACCCATTACTTTGAAGTTTGGTTTAACGGAATAATTAACGAAATTAGATTGGGCTTTAATATATTTAATTTCCACAATATTAACTTCTTCTTTAATTAATTCGCTCATTCTATCGACCAAAGGTTTCATTATTTCCGGTAAATATAATGCTTGAAGTGTTTGACGTACTTTGATTTGGCATTTATTTCTGGCAGCTCTTCCAAGAGAAACCGAGGCAACAATCATCTTCATTTCTTCTTCAAGAGATTTAATAATTAATGATTCCTCAGCTTTAGGGAATTCTGTTAAATGCACTGATTCTTCACCGGTTAATTTGACATATAAATCATCAGAAACAAATGGAGCAAAAGGTGCTGTCATTTTCAAGAAAGTTGTCATAACTCTATGAAGTGTGAGGTAAGCGTCAATTTTATCTTCAGTTAATTCAAACGACCAGAATCTTCTCCTACTTCTTCTTACATACCAATTACTTACATCGTCTAAAATAAATGATTGAAGAAGTCGAACCGTTTTGGTGAAATCGTAATCATTGTTATATTGCGTAACTTCTTTTACAACAGTGTTTAAGCGTGATAAAATCCATTTATCAATCTCGGAAGTCATTTCTTTATTAACATCATATTTTTTTGCATCAAAATTATCGATATTTGCGTAAGTTGCGTAGAAAGAATATACATTTTTCAAAGTAACTAAGAATTTACTTGTTGTTTCTTTCAAACCGTCAACAGCGAATTTTGTCGGTGTCCAGGGTGGGCTTACATAAAGCATATACCAGCGAATTACATCCGAACCGAAATCATTCATAAGTTTGATAGGATCAAGAGTATTCCCCTTTGATTTGGCCATTTTATGACCTTTTTCATCCAAGATCAGATCGTTAACCAAAACGTTTTTGTAGGGTGATTTTCCTTTCAAAATAGTTGAAATTGCTAATAAAGTATAGAACCAACCGCGAGTTTGATCAATACCTTCCGAAATAAAATCAGCGGGGAAATTTTCTTCAAAAGCTTCTTTATTTTCAAACGGATAATGAAGTTGAGCAAATGGCATTGAACCGCTATCAAACCAGCAATCAAGAACTTCTTCGGTTCTGTGCATTTTTCCGCCGCATTTTGGGCAAGTCATTTCAATATCATCAACGTACGGTCTGTGAAGTTCAATATTTTCAGGGACCGGATCGCCATTTTTCATCCTACCTTTTTCTTTTAATTCTTTGATAGATCCGATACTGATTTTTTCATCGCAATGTTTATCATCGCAAACCCAAATATTTAAAGGTGTTCCCCAAAATCTATTTCTGCTAATAGCCCAATCCACGTTATTTTCCAACCATTCACCAAAGCGTTTTTCTCCCACAAAAGAAGGATGCCAGTTTACGGTTTTATTGTTTTCTAACATTTCTTGTTTATATTGACTTGTTTTTACAAACCAAGTTGATTTTGCATAATAAATCAAAGGTGAATGGCATCTCCAGCAGAATGGATAAGTATGTTTAATTTGTTCTCTTCGGAAAAGAACGTTCATTTCTTTCATTTTTTTTATGATGGATTTGTCGGCATCTTTAACAAAAATTCCTGCCCAATCTGTAATTTCATCTGTAAACTTTCCGGCATCATCAACAGGATTAATTACCGGCAGATTATATTGGCGACCTAATTGATAATCATCTTGTCCAAAAGCCGGAGCTGTATGAACAACACCGGTTCCGTCATCCATTGTTACATAATCTGCACAAGCGACATAAAAGCCTTTTTTAACAGGTTTAATGTAGGAGAATAATTGTTTGTATTCTTTAAATTCCAAATCTTTTCCGACATATTCTTCAACAACTTCATATTCGTCATTAATAATTTCGAGACGGGCTTTAGCCAAGATTAAGAATTCATCATTAAGTTTTATTTTAACATATTTTTCTAAGGGATTAACTACTAAAGCAACATTTGAGATTAAAGTCCAGGGAGTTGTTGTCCAAGCTAAGAAATAAGTGTTGGAATCTTCAACGGTTTGGAATTTAACAAATACGGAAGGGTCTTCGGTTTCTTTATATCCTTGAGCTAATTCATGACTGGATAGCGGAGTTCCGCAACTTGGGCAATAAGGTATAATTTTGTGTCCTTTATAGATAATTCCTTTTTTATAAAACTCACTTAATATCCACCAAACAGATTCGATGTATTCATTGTCTAAAGTAACATACGGATGATCCAAATCGATCCAATAACCCATTTGTTTAGTCATTTCACGCCACAATTTTTCATAAGAGAAAACAGAATTTTTACATTGAATACAGAATTTTTCCATTCCATAATCCAAGATAGATTTTTTATCGTGGAGATCTAATTTTTTCTCAACTTCAATTTCTACCGGCAAACCGTGTGTATCCCAACCGGCTTTTCGTTTAACTTGAAATCCTTGCATGGTTTTATAACGACAAACAGAATCTTTCAAAGTTCTAGCCATTACGTGATGAATCCCCGGTTTTCCGTTTGCGGTTGGAGGTCCTTCATAAAAAACAAATTTTTCCGCACCTTCTCTGAAAGAAATACTTTTTTCGGGAATTCCGTTTTCTTCCCATCTTTTTGTAACTCTTTTGTCTAAGTCTGCGGATTTTTCTTTCATATTTAATACTTGATACATTATTTACTCCTGATTTTCTTTATTATCTTCTTCAAATAATGATTGGAAGTGTTCCATTAATTCAGGAACTGTTTTTACATAATCTTTCCAATCTTTCATTGATTTGTCCAAATCAACACATTTATGGCAAATAACGAGGAGATTTTCTTCGGTAGTTCCGATATATCCTCGATCGTAGCAGACTTTACAATTCTTTTTTATACGATTTTTTTGAGCAATTTCGATAGCTTTTTGTAGGTGTTCTTCTGGTAATTTATACATATTTTTCTCCATTTATTTTAATATTGACGGTTTAAAAACTTCAATTTTTATATCTAATGTTTCGTTTTTTTGGATAGGTCTGGAAAATTTTTCAACCGATCTTACGAATTTTGTTTTCTTAAATTTTTGTAATTCCACATCGGTTAATTTACTGGCAATTAAAACATCATCTTTATCATAAACTCCGATCAATACTTTTTCAAGACCGGTTCGATTGCTGTTATTCATCATTTCAAAAGATACATAAAGAGAGGATAAATCAATTTTTTGATAAGTTATATTGCTGAATTTAATATATTTATCTTTTGATTTCATAGAGCAATTTCTTAAATAAAATCCAAAAACAACAGCCAATAATAGGATGAATTTTAATATTGGCGGTGCATTATATTTTCCATATCCCGGCCTTTGCAATTCGCTCATTTGTTTTCCTCAATTAAAATATTTCCGGTCATTTCAGTCGGAATGTCAATATTCATCAGTTTTAAAATTGTAGGTGAAACATCTGCTAATTTCCCTTCATTAACTGAAAAAGAATTATAATTTTTTGATGAAATAATTACCGGTACTTGATTTGTGGTATGAGCGGTAAAAGGTTTACCGTCTTTCTCTTTCATTTTTTCGGCATTTCCATGATCGGCAATTAACACAATGCTATAATTATGTTTTTCAGCTAAACCCCATACTCGACCAACACATTTATCAATTGCTTCAACAGCTTGAATTGCGGCTTTTAAATTTCCCGTGTGTCCAACCATATCGCAATTTGCATAATTCACAACAATTAAGTCATATTTTTCGGTGGGAATTTGTTCTTCGAGATTTTTTGTAACAATATAAGCACTCATTTCCGGCTGTAAATCGTACGATGGAATTCTTGGAGACGGAATTAAAATTCGGTCTTCACCCTCAAAAGGTTTTTCAACTCCACCATTGAAAAAGAAAGTAACGTGAGCATATTTTTCTGTTTCGGCAATTCTCAATTGTTTCAAATTATTTTTAGAAACAACTTCGCCTAAAATATTTTTCAACTTTTCATTATGAAAAGCTACCGATACAAAATCATTAAAATGAATATCATATTCTGTCAAAGATACATAAACCAAATTCTTGAAATTTTTGACAGGGAATTCTTTAAATTCAGGAATCTTGAAAGCTCTTGTAATTTCTCTGGCACGATCGGCTCTGAAATTGAAAAATATAACACTGTCGTTCTCTTTAATTGTCGCAACCGGTTTGTTATTTTCCGTTAAAACGGTCGGTTCAATAAATTCATCGGTAATTTCTTTATCATAACTTTTTTGAATAGCTTCAATTGGATCAGACGCAAAATTACCTTTCCCGTAAACCATTGCATCATAAGCTTTTTGAATTCTATCCCATCTTGTGTCTCGATCCATTGCATAATATCTGCCCATAATCGAGGCGGTTTTGCCAATTCCCGTTTCTTTTGAATAAGATAACCATTCCTGCATAAAATTTATACCTGAAGTAGGTGATGAATCTCTGCCGTCCATAAAAGCATGAAGGTAAACACGATCTAAATTTTCCTGCTTGCAATACTTGATAATCGCTTTTAAATGCTTCAATTTACTATGAACGCCGGTATTGGAAAGAAGACCGAAAATATGCAAATTACTTTGATTGTCTTTGGCATTTTTTATTGCTTTTCCAATAGCGTTGTTTCTGTAAAATTCGTTCGTATCTATTTTTTTGTCGATAAGAGAAATCATTTGATAAACAATTCTGCCTGCTCCAATATTAAGATGTCCAACTTCCGAATTTCCCATAACTCCTTTTGGAAGTCCGACAGCTTCTCCGGAGGCGGAAAGGCGATTGTTGGGATATTTGCTAAAAAGCTGATCAATATTGGGAGTCTTAGCCAATTTGACTGCATTATTATCTTTCTCTTGAGAAATACCAAAACCATCTAAGATTATCAAAAAGGCTTTTTTATTCATTGTAAACTTCCTTAATTATTATTGATTTCAAACTTTTATGAACAAACAATTTGTCAAGAAAAGTCATTTTCCATTTATAGTGAAAGGTTTTGGGAATAGGGATTAACTGCAAAAGCGGACGGTTTTTCACTTATGATAAAGGTTTAAGATTATTGAAATGAAGAGCTTGGTTATTGTTTTTTTACAATTAAAAAGTTATTGAAAAATCAGGAAGATAATATTTTCGCGATCAATTTCTTTTCAATCGATTTTTTACCGATTTAAAATTAACGTAGATTTCTATCAATTTTTCTACTAATCATAATTATTTTTGTAAGCAACAATCATACCGGATTTTCCGAGATTCTTGATTCCTAATCTTAAAGTTTTTTCTGCCTTATAATACGTAATTTAATTGTTTTGAATAAAAAAATATTCTTTGATATAACGTGCAATTTCTATTCTAACAGCTTCTAAACATAATGCTAAAACAATTTATAATACAAGTTGTTAAGCTAATGTCTTGACACTAAAACCCCTTCATAAATATTTTGTTCTGAATAAGTTTAAAAGGAAGGATAAGTATGAAAACTTTAATACCTAAAGCCGATCAGATCGACCGGAAATGGTACCTGATTGATGCCAACGATGTGGTATTGGGTAGATTATCCACTGAAGTTGCTTCTATTCTCAGAGGAAAAAAGAAGCCTTATTTCGCTCCAAATGTTGATACCGGAGATTTTGTTGTCGTTATTAATGCTGAAAAAGTAAGAGTAACCGGAAACAAAGAACTTCAAAAAGTTTATCAACGTTATAGTGGCTATAACAGTGGACTTAAAACAATCTCATATCGTCGTATGATTAGTGAAAAACCTGAAGAAATCATTCTTCACGCTGTAAAAGGAATGTTACCTAAAAATATTTTAGGAAGACAGATTTTTAGAAAATTGCATGTTTATGCAGGTGAAAATCATCCTCATACAGCTCAAAAACCAATGAAAATATCCTTAAGTTAGGAGGAATTTGAATGCAGTATTTTGATGCAGTCGGGAGAAGAAAAACTTCCATAGCAAGAGTACGACTTACACCGGGAACCGGTAAAAGAATAGTTAACTCAAAACCATTAAGCAAGTATTTAGCACGCGACGTACTTACCATGGTTGTTGAACAACCTTTCAAAATATCAAATTTATCAGATAAATTTGATTTACACGTAAATGTAATCGGTGGTGGTTTAACCGGACAAGCCGGTGCAATCAGATTAGGAATTGCTCGTGCTTTGCTTAAATATGATGAATCACTAAGAAGCCTTCTTAAAAAAGAAGGATTTTTAACCAGAGATCCAAGAATGGTTGAGAGAAAGAAAAGTGGCCAACCTAAGGCTCGTAAACGTTTCCAATTCTCAAAACGTTAATAATCTGTTTGATTTTTTGGATGTGGAAATGCAAGGCGGTGTCGATTTTTCGATTGAATTGTTACAATCCATGTTCATATAATAACCGTAAAAAAGGAGTTAATTGATGTCAGTAGTAACAATGAAACAGTTACTCGAATCCGGGGTTCATTTTGGTCATCAGACTTTTAAATGGAATCCAAAGATGAAAAAGTACATTTTCATCAAGCGTAACGGAATTCATATTATTGATTTAAAGCAAACCGTTGACGCAATTCATAATGCATATATGTTTATGAAAGATGTAGCTGCAAAAGGTGAATATATCCTTTTTGTGGGCACAAAAAAACAAGCTACGGAAGCAATTGAAGTTGCTGCAAAAAAATGTGGTGCGTCATATGTTAATCATAGATGGTATGGCGGAATGCTTACAAATATGCCTACAATTAGAAGAAGTATTGAAAAAATGGAATACTTTGAACAAATTACAGAAGATGGAACTATTAGTAGTTTTACCAAACTTGAAGCTACTAAAATGCAACGTAAATACGATAAAATTAATCAATCTCTCGGTGGAATCCGCGGGATGGATAAAATTCCGGGTGCAATTTTTATAGTTGATACTCAAAAAGAAGATATTGCTGTTCGTGAAGCTAAAAAATTAAATATACCTATTGTTGGTATGGTTGATACTAATTGTGATCCGGATGATATCGATTATGTTATTCCGGCCAATGATGATGCAATCAGAGCAATTCATCTTATTTCTGATATTATGGCTAATGCTGTAATCGAAGGAAGACAATCTGTTTCGGAAGGAAAAGATGTTGTAGAAGAACAAACTGATGGCAAAGAAGAAATTGAAAATAATACTGAAGAAACTACCGTAGAAAAAAGCGAAGAAACTGTTTCTTAAGAATATACAAATTAGGAGAGGAGTAATCCTCTCCGCTTATAAAATACAATTATGAAGATATTAGGAGATATTTATGGAAATCACAGCTAAAATGGTTATGGACCTTCGTAAATCTAGTGGTGTGGGAATGATGGATTGTAAAAAAGCTTTGAAAGAATGCAATGGCGATATGGAAGCTTCAATCAAATATCTTAGAGAAAAAGGAATGAGCAAGGCTGCCAAAAAATCCGACCGAGAAACTAAAGAAGGCAGAATTTATGCATATATTCACGGAGCCGGAAATATCGGTGCAATGGTTGAATTAAATTGTGAAACTGATTTTGTTGCAAGAACAGATGGTTTTATAGCACTTTGTAAAAATGTCGCAATGCATGTTGCTGCCTCAAATCCTTTAGCTATTAGTTCTGATGATCTAGATCAAGAAGTTATTGAAAAAGAACGTGAAATTTATCGAGCTCGTGCTTTAAATGAAGGTAAACCTGAAAAAATCATTGATAAAATTGTTGATGGTCAAATTGCCAAATTTAAAAGACAAAGCTGCTTGTTGGATCAAGAATTTATCAAAGATCCTGATAAAACCGTTAAAGATATCCTTAACGAAGCAATCAGCCAAATGGGAGAGAATATCAAAATCGCAAGATTTTCGAGATTCAGCTTAGGTGAATAACATGAATGTGTACCATCCGGAAAGAATTCATAAAGTTATTGTTAAATTAAGCGGTGAAATTCTATCAGGTGGAAGAGGATTCGGATACGATTTAGACACCGTTAACAATTTAATTAATGAATTAATTACTTTAAAAAAACTTGGATATTCGGTCGGTGTAGTAATTGGCGGAGGTAATCTTTTCCGTGGATCAATCGGAGAAGCTGCCGGAATTTCTCGGGTTGTTGGCGATAATATTGGAATGCTTGCAACAGTTCAAAATGCTCTTTTATTAGCAGATTGTATGAATAAGAGAAATTATGTGGCAGAAGTTTATTCTTCAATCCAAATTGAAAAGTTCAGTAAATTCTATACTCCTGCCAGAGGAATTAGATCTTTGGATGAAGGAAAAACTTGTTTTTTCTGCGCCGGAACCGGTAATCCGTATTTCACAACAGATAGTGCTGCTGTTTTAAGAGCTTTGGAATTAAATGCCGATCTAATTATCAAAGGTACAAAAGTTGATGGTATTTATACTGCTGATCCAATGAAAGATAAAACGGCTACATTAATTAAATCTATCTCATTTGATGAAGTCTTGGCTAAAAAATTGAATGTTATGGATATGACGGCATTTTCTTTGGCACGCGACAATAATATGCCGATCAAAATTATTAATATAGACAAACCCGGAATGCTTAAACGTGCTATCAGCGAAAAAGATACCGGCTCGTTTATTCATCCTTAGAAAAAGGAGAAATTATGGAAGATTTGAAAAAGAAAATTGATTCCAAAATGAAAAAAAGCTTTGATTCTCTATTGCATAACTTTCAAAAGATAAGAACAGGTGTTGCTAATACCGGATTGTTGGACGATATTAAAATTAATTATTATGGTGCTCCAACTCCTGTTAAACAACTCTGTAACGTAACAGTACCTGAACCAAGATTGATTATTGTTCAACCTTGGGACAAAACAGCAATGGGAGATATTGAAAAAGCTATTTTGGCTGCAAATCTTGGTATTACTCCCGTAAATGACGGTAATGTTATTAGATTACCTTTCCAAGGTTTAACCGAAGATAAGAGAAAAGATATTGTAAAAGATATTAAAAAATTATCTGAAGAAGCTAAAATTAATATAAGAAATATTCGTAGAGACGGTAACGATTCCGCGAAAAAAATGAAGAAAGATTCTCTTATTACTGAAGATGAAGAAAAGAAAGTTCTCCAAGAAATTCAAAATCTTACAGATAGTTGGATCAACAAAATTTCTGAAGCTTCAAAAACTAAAGAAAAAGAAATTATGAAAGTCTGAGGTAAAAATATGAAATTTGTGATTACATCCGAATGTGTTTCTTGTGGGATATGCGTAGAAGTTTGCCCGGTATCAGCAATTATAGATGATGAAGGTAAAATGGAAATCACAGATTCATGCATATCATGTGGTGCCTGTAAAGAAGTTTGCCCAATAGATGCTATTAGGGGAAAAAAGAAATAAGGTGGAGTTTATCCACCTTTTTTTATTATGAAAAAAGGAATTAGCTTACTACTTTTAACCGCTTCTTTAATAATCTCTTCCTGTTCTAAAAACTCAACTTATCATACTAAAAAACAATTAAAATTATCCAAACGAAATCATTATTACAGCACAAAACCCTTCAAAAAAGTAAAATCAAACAAAAGCATTCCGAAAAAAACTGTTTCAACAAAAACAAATAAAACAAATTTACATTCAGCCACGAATTCATCAAAAAAATGTTTTTATATGGTTTGTTCTTATTATGGAAAAAAATTTCAAGGAAAGATTACTTCTAATGGGGAAGTTTATGATATGAATAAATTTACTTGTGCTAATAAAACATTGCCTTTTGGAACAATTTTGAAAGTAACTGATGAAGAATCAGGCTTAAGTGTTAATGTTAGAGTAAACGATAGAGGACCTTTTGTAGATGGTAGAGATTTAGATTTATCTAAATCTGCTGCAGAGAAAATCGGATTAGTTAAATATGGTGTAAAAAAACTTAAAGTTGAAATAATCGCTTTCGGAGATTAAGGAGGTTCGAATGAATAGTGTTACTGAAAAAGTATTAGGTATTTTTACCGAAATATCTAATGTCCCCAGATGTTCTAAGAATGAAGAGAAAATTGGAAAATGGCTTCAAAATTGGGCGGCTGAAAGAGACTTGGAATATAAAACTGATAAAGCAGGAAATGTTTTGATAAAGGTTCCCGGTAAAAACGGTTTGGAAAAATCTCAACCGATTGCTTTGCAAGGTCATATGGATATGGTTTGTGAAAAAACACCGGATTCCACACATGATTTTTCTAAAGATCCAATTAAATTAATGGAAATTGACGGTTGGTTAACTGCCGATAAAACTACTCTTGGGGCTGATAATGGCATTGCGTTGGCAATTTCTCTTGCTTTAGCAGATTCAAAAGATATTAAACATCCACCTTTGGAATTGCTCTTTACTGTTGATGAAGAAACTGGATTAACCGGAGCAAATTTCATTGAACCCGGTTTTATAGATTCTAAAATTCTTTTAAATATTGATTCTGAAGATGAAGGAGTTCTAACAATTGGATGTGCCGGCGGAAGAGATACAAAAATCGAATTACCGCTCAATTATATTGATGCCAATTCTTTTGTTTCCAATTTTAAGATTTCATTAACCGGTTTAAAAGGTGGTCATTCCGGTGTTGATATTATCAAAAATAGAGCGAATGCAATCAAAATAATGGCAAGATTGTTAAATCGAATAAATAATAAGTTCGGATTAAATATCATCGATTTTAATGGAGGGTCCGCTCACAATGCAATTCCACGTTATTGTGTTTGTGATGTTGCAATTGAGGAAAATGATTTGGTAGAGCTGGAAAATGAATTAGCTGAATTTCAGAAAATTGTTTCCAATGAATTTAAAAATGAAGACAAGATTAATTTCAAAATAGAAAAAATAGACTTTGTGGAAAAAATAATCGATTCCGTAAGTTCAGAAAAAATGATAGATTTGTTAATTGCTTTACCAAATGGCATTTTTTCAATGTCGGAAGAAATTGAAAATTTAGTGGAAACATCTAACAATGAAGCGACTGCAAATATTATTGATGGAAAATTACATATTTTATCAAGTCAAAGAAGTTCAGTGGTGTCAAAGTTGGATAATCTAACAAATAAAATAGAAGCTGTTTGCCGTTTAGCAAATGCTGATTATGAATCGGGAAATGGTTATCCGGCTTGGGAACCTAATTGGGATTCTAAATTGCTTGCAAAATGCAAACAAACTTATTTCGATTTATTCAAAAAAGAACCTGTTGTTGAAGTAATTCACGCCGGATTGGAATGTGGAATAATCGGTTCAAAATTCGAAAATATGGATATGATTTCTATTGGTCCAACTATAGAAAATCCACATTCACCGGATGAAAGAATGAAAATTTCCGATATAGAAAAAATATGGAATTTTTTAATCGGACTTTTCCAAACATTATAGAAGTTAAATTTAGTTGTCTATTGCACTTTGAGTTAAGATATTCTTAATGAATCAATTGCAATATTTTCTTAAAATATTAGGCAAAAAATATATTTTCTATTTGACAAGGTTGAACGTAAAAAAATATATTAATAAAAAACAATAAAGGAGATGTTTATGGCAAGAATGACAGTGGATAAAAATTATTGTAAAGGTTGTGGTCTTTGTATCACAGCATGCCCAAAACACATAATTAGGTTTTCTGAAAACATTAATGATAAGGGTTATCATTATGCAGAATGTTTTGATCAAGATAGTTGTATCGCATGCAAAATGTGTTATACTATTTGCCCTGATGCCGCAATAACAATCGAAAAATAATGGAGGAAAAATGTCAGAAAAAATTTTGATGAAAGGAAATGAAGCAGTTGCAGAAGCAGCTATAAGAGCTGGATGTAGATTATATTTTGCTTATCCTATCACTCCCCAAAGTGAATTAATAGAATATATGGCAAAAACTTTGCCAAAAGTAAATGGAACTTTTTTGCAAGCTGAATCAGAAGTAGCAGCAATTAATATGGTTTATGGTGCTGCAGGAACAGGTAAAAGGGTTATGACTTCCTCATCATCACCGGGAATCTCTTTAAAAATGGAAGGAATATCTTACATTGCCGGTGCAAATCTTCCGGCTGTAATTATTAATGTTCAAAGAGGTGGTCCAGGATTAGGAGATATTCAACCTGCTCAAGGTGATTATTTCCAAGCTACTAAAGGTGGCGGACACGGTGATTATCGTTTAATCGTTATTGCTCCAAGCAGTGTACAAGAATTTGCAGATTCAGCTTCTTTAGCTTTTGATTTAGCTGATAAATATCTTAATCCCGTAATGATTCTTTCAGATGGTCTTTTAGGTCAAATGATGGAACCTGTTGAATTCAAACCGAGAGTTTCCGATGAAGAAATAGAAAAACACAGCGAAATGCATTATGACTGGTGTATGCGTCCAAATGAAGATGGTCCAAATCATCATCATCATGAAATTAATTCTTTAGAAATTGATCCTGAAGTTTTGGAAACACATGTTAATAAATTAGCTGAAAAATACAAAAAAATCGAAGAAAATGAAATCAGATATGAAGCATACAATATCAATGAAAATAATGAAATGGTATGTTGTGCTTTCGGTACGGCAGCAAGAATTGTTAAATCTGCTATCGATACATTAAATTCCGAAGGGCATAATATAGGTTTAATCAGACCTATCACAGTTTGGCCTTTCCCAACTCAAGCTATTGCCGATTCAATTCATGATAAAGTAAAAAACGTTATGACTTTTGAACTTAATTTGGGCCAAATGGTTGAAGATGTTAAACTTGCTGTGAACGGAAAAGTTCCTGTAGGATTTTACGGTAAAGTCGGAGGAGTTGTATTTACTCCGGAAGAAATTATCGAAAAAATTAAAGAAAATTTAGGAGGCAAATAATGAAAGTTATAGCATCAAGACCTAAAGCTTTAACCGATGCCCAATTTACCTATTGTCCCGGTTGTTTACACGGAGTGGCACATAGATTAATTGCTGAAGCTATCGATGAACTTGGAATTCAAAATAACACAATGGGTGTTGCACCTGTTGGCTGTTCTGTTTTTGCTTATAAATTTTTTGATATAGATATGGCGGAAGCTGCTCACGGTAGAGCTCCAGCCGTTGCGACAGGTATGAAAAGAGCTCGTCCGGATATGAATGTTTTCACTTATCAAGGTGATGGCGATTTAGCTGCAATTGGTACTGCTGAAATAATTCATGCTGCTAATCGTGGCGAAAATATCTCGGTTTTCTTTGTAAATAACGCAATTTACGGAATGACCGGCGGACAAATGGCTCCTACCAGTTTACCTGATATGAAAACGACTACTTCACCTTATGGTAGAAAAACTAGTGATGTTGGTTATCCAATCCAAGTTTGTGAATTACTTTCATCTTTAATTGCTCCCTATTATATTGAAAGAGTTTCATTATTATCTCCAACAGATATAATAAAAGCCAAAAAGGCTGTTTTAAAAGCCATGAAATTTAACACGGAAAAAAGAGGTTTTACTTTTGTGGAATTTGTATCTACTTGTCCTACTAACTGGGGAATTAATCCTGTCGATTCATTAAAATGGGCAAAAGATAATATGATACCATTCTTTAAACCTGGTGTTTACCGTGATAAATCAGTTGAGGAGGCTAAATAATGAAAGTAGAAATTATGAGCTCGGGATTTGGTGGACAAGGTGCTTTGACAATTGCAAAATTTCTTACGAAAGCGGCAATGAAAGAAGGAAAACATGTTACTTGGTTGCCTGCATACGGACCTGAAATGAGAGGTGGTACAGCTAATGCTACTGCAGTTATTTCCGATGAAGAAATTGCTTCCCCTATTATTGGTCAGTCCGACATTTTATTTGCATTAAATCAACCGTCTTTGGATAAATTCGGACCAAGTGTCCGTCCCGGTGGATTGATGATTGTAAATAGTGATATGTGTCCTAATCCTTTGGGTCGTGATGATGTAGAAGTGGTTAATATTCCATTGAACACATTAGCTAAAGAAATTGGAAATACAAAAGTTTTAAATATGATTGCTATTGGGGTTGTAATTGAAAAACGTCAAATAATCAAATTTGAAACCATTGTTAGTGATTTAACAAAATTTTTAGAAAAGAAAAATCCTGCTCTTTTAGAATTGAATATTAAAGCAATTCGAAAGGGTATGGAATTTGTAAAATAAATAACTATATTTAAGCGGGTAGATTATTACCCGCTTTTTTTGGGAAACAATATGCTATTTTATGATTGTCCTGAGGCATACGATCTTTTTTATAATGAAAATTATCGTAATGCGACCAAAGATTTTTTTAAGATTCTTTTTAAAAATAAACCTGTCAAATCGATATTAGATTGCACAGCCGGTACAGGTCAAACAGCAATGCCCTTAACGCAATTAGGGTATGATTTAACTTTGAGTGATATCAATAAAAATATGCTAAAAAAGGCGAAAGTAAATTTTGCCGAAGCTGAGTTAATGGCTAACTTTGTAAATTCAGATATTCTGAATATATCAAACAAAATCAAACGAAAATTTGATGTTGTTATGTCATCAGGAAATTCTTTAGCTCATGTAAAGAATATAGATTTAACAGCTGCAATCGGTCAAATGGATTCAGTTTTGAATTCCGGAGGTTATCTTTATTTTGATACTCGGAATTGGGATTTAATTTTAAAGAGAAAGCAGAGATTTTATCTTTTCAATCCTATAATTAGAGATAAAGGAAGAGTGAATTATATTCAAGTTTGGGACTATAATCGTGATGGCTCAATGACCTTTAATTTTCTTATCTTTGAAGAAATCGAAAATAAAATTGTTAGTAAACGTCAATTCTATGTAATCTATCATCCTTTCACCGTAGATTTTATATCTTCGATATTAAGAGATACTTATCATTATCAAGATATTAAAATATTTAAGATGGGAAATCCGCGTGATACCGATATTTCCGAATCAAATTGGTATTCAGTTTTTGCCCGTAAACCATTTAATGAAGAATTGGAAAATTTAAAAAAATAGGAGAGATTTATGTTAAAGAGTAGTTTTAAATTAGTTGTATTATTAATTGTTGCCGGATTGGGGTTGTTTTCATGTGCGAATAATCGAACTGTTTCTAGAATTTCTGCTGATCAGAGAATCGATTTAAGTGGAAGATGGAATGATACGGATGCACAACTTGTCGCTCGAAATATGATTCAAGACCTTACTTCCAGACCTTGGATTGCAGAATTCAAATCGGAAAATGATAGAAAACCGGTTGTAATTACCGGAGATGTTAAAAATCAAACTTCGGAGCATATCGCAACATCATCATTTATGAATGATATTCAACGTGAATTGATTAATAGCGGTAAAGTGAAATTTGTTGCAAATAAAAACGATAGAAAAGAAATTCGTCAGGAAAGATTGGAACAGCAACAATATTCTTCAGAAGAAACAGCTAAACGTCTCGCAGCTGAAACCGGTGCCGATTTTATTCTTAAAGGAAAAATTACTTCCACAATGGATTCTTATGAAGGTAAACAAGTAAAATATTATCAAGTTGATTTGGAACTTATAAATGTAGAATCTAATGATACCATTTGGATGGGTACAAAGAAAATTAAGAAATTTGTAGAAACAAAAAAATACAAGTTCTAATTATGAAAAAGCTATACATCAGTTTATTATTAGTCATTATTTTAGGAGCATTTGGTTGCTCCTCGATGATGACTGTTACCAATTACAAAACGATAGAAGAAAAAGTAGATAAAAATCAATTTTCATTAGCCATTCAAGAATTGGAAAAATCCAAAAAACAATATAAACCCAAAGATAAAGTTCTGTATTTTTTAGATTACGGAATGCTCTCTCACTGTGCCGGGAATTATTCTCAAAGCACGACATCTTTACAGAAAGCGGATTTTTCTATGGAAGAAGCTTATACAAAAAGCGTAGCAAAAGCCGGACAATCAATGTTGTTGAATGATAATAGTTTAGCTTACTCCGGAGAAGATTATGAGAATATTTACACAAATGTTTTCAATGCTCTAAATTATTTACAACAGGGAAAATCATCTGACGGTTTTGTTGAAATTCGAAGAATGAATGAAAAATTGAACGCTTTGGAAG
>Ga0256842_1001725_pt1 | contig 17012 bp, 17 predicted proteins | sample 4559240metaG_FD_185973 | JGI IMG/M metagenome (GOLD analysis project Ga0256842, IMG submission 185973) | Hydrothermal vent microbial communities from Guaymas Basin, Mexico - 4559-240 | ecosystem: Environmental > Aquatic > Marine > Hydrothermal vents | place: Mexico: Guaymas Basin | collected...
GAGTTTGAGAACCGTCTAATTCAGTTCCCAAACATTCTGTTTTATGGGTATAGCTACCTGCAATTTTACTAGGAGGATTACATGATATTATCAACATTGACGATAATATGGTGCTAAATAGTATTATTCTTTTTATATTCATAATTATTATTTTTTAAAATCCTGATGCTAAACCTTTAAGTATTCCCGCTGCTTCCAAATCTTTTCTTAAAGCATCTTTTTGAACAGAAACAACAACTCCTACTTTATACAATTTTTTACTTACTTTTAATACATCACCAGCGCCTACAGAAGCGTCTGTAGAAGAGCTAACAAACTTCATGTATCGACCACCGTCTTTAAAGAATTCTTTAAAGAAATCGGCATGGTCAAATTCTAAGCTAGGGGTTCTTGCTAAGGCTTTTTGAGAAGTACATCCCTGACCACCACCGGAGAAACCTTTAAATATTATTCCATGAATAGCATTTTTTTTAGCTTGTTCGATGGCTATTTTAGGCTTCTTAGAATAAGACCAAACTTTAACTAAGTAGGTCCCTTGTGATCCCGTTCCTGCACATTCAATTTCGTATTTCCATTTTTCAGTGTCTTTATTTGCTTTTCTTTTTTGTGCATTTACTGTTAGTGAAAAGCTCAAGATAGCTAGAATTAGCAATACACTTTTTGTCATTACTTTTTTCATGTTTTAATTTTTAAGTTACTTTATTATTTTAATTGTCTGATTAACATTCCTGAATAGAATTTCTTTCCGCCTTTAAAAGTTGTAACGGTAATAGGTTTCCCGTCTTTATCTAAGACAGGATTTTTTGGAGACTCGCCTGCATTATATCTATTATCCCAGATTAATTTTTTGTCCACTTTAATTACACCTTTATTTTTGTACACTGTTAAACCTGTTTTTTTATCTATCATTTGCTCGAGTACTTCGAATTTCTCGCCGCCCTCTAGACCCTCTTTCATTCCGATTTTTGCCGTAATAGGATAGCCTGTATATAGGGGTGTTTTGGTTTTAAATACATCGTATTTTTTCTGAAGTTTAGCATATACTGCATCAATATTCCTGATAGTTGCTAATTCGATAACTTGTTCGTCGGTTCTATTTCCTTCCCCTTTTTTAAGCGAAAATGTAACAAGGCTACTTGCTTTCTCAGATCCAACAAAATTGAGAGAAAATAAATCTGAATTATCAAAAAGTTCTTTTTTAGTAGGGTTAATGCTAGATTTATCCATCCACATATTGTTATAGAATACGGCTGCTATAGAATCGTTCCAATTGAGCTGATATAAATACGCTGTAGTCCATACGGAATAACCTTCTTTGGTTTTTTCGTATATTTTGTTTGCAGCTATGATTGCAGCTTGTCGTATCATTTCGTTTTTAATTTGATTGGCAGCTTCAAGCGAAACTTCACGTATTCCTGCAGCCACAGTTTCGTTGCTGACAAATTTTAATTTAGTAACGACAACAAAAGTGTTTTTAATAAGTTCTTCTCCTGCATCAGCTAGCGAAGCTGTTCCTCTAGCTGTTCCTTGTGCAATTTTAGCTGCCATATCAGAAGCATTGTACATGCCTCGTTCTCCAATTAGATTCATATCAAAAGCTCCTAATGAGTCTCTGTCAAACCATTTTGCAATCATTTTGTTTGCAATTTTATTTTTATCGAAATAGTTTTCTATAATTAATGGCATTTCAGGGAGTTTCCCGTTTTCTATATCTTTTTGGTTTTTTTTTATTCCAGCCGCTTTAATAGCTTCATCAGAAACAAGGTATTGTTTTGGATCGAATGATTTTTCACCTATGGTGTGATTGTTATATTTGTCAGGGAAAGGAGCTTCTTTATATGCCTTCATCACAACTTCTTTGTTAGGGAAGTCACTTGTTTCAATTAACATAGTATGTAACGAACTTCTTCTGTATTTTATATCTTCCATTTTATCGTTTTTTTGTGCGGATAAGTCAGAAAATAAGCTGATTACGGTAAATATCAACAATAGTAGTAGAGTTTTTTTCATTTTTTGAATTTTGTTATTTATTAAGATTTTTTAGTAAAGTAATTATTAAACGAAGATATGAATAATGCGTATATATTACAAAAGTAATTATTGATAATTAATAGGTGAAAGTCTGATTTATTATTTTCTATTAACTAAGGGATTTCTCGTTTAACTATAAAAACAAAAAAGAGAGCAGTTGCTCTAATACATAAAATTTTGTTTCTGAATAGATAATATACGTGAAGGGTATTGATAATATAAAAAATATATTGTACTTTAACGCGCTGAAAAAATACATAAAAATACATAATATGATAGATTTATCTTTAACAAGTAGGCATCAAGAAATTATTGAAAAATATAGGGATTTTACTGCAAAGTATATTATTCCTGTTGCACGAGAAAACGATGCAAAAGCTGAATTTCCTTGGGATGTTGTTAAGAAAGCATATGATGAAGGCATTATGAATGGTTTAATGCCAAAAGAATATGGAGGAAATGGCTATAATCTTTTTGAGGGAACATTAACTTCAGAGGAATTAGGTTTTGGTTGTATCGGAACAGGAATTAGTATCGATGCTAATACACTGGCACTTACGCCTTTGTATGTGGCTGCTTCTGAGGAGCTTAAAAAAGAATGGTTTGGTCGTTTAGTAGAGGAGAAAGCTGTTGCTGGTTATTGTTTAACAGAGCCTAATGCGGGTTCCGATGTTCAAGGAATTAAAACTACAGCTATTCGCAAAGGCGATAAGTATGTTATTAATGGTCATAAAAGATTTATTACAAATGCAGAGGCTTCTACAGTATTAACAGTGTTTGCATTGACTGATCCAGAAAGAGGATCTCGTAGTTTATCTGCTATTATGGTTCCAACCAATACTCCTGGAGTAGAGATAAAGCCTAGAATGCAAAAAATGGGTCAAAAAGCATCAGTACAAAATGAAATTATTTTTACAGATGTTGAAGTTCCTGTTACAAATTTAGTTGGAAAAGAAGGTTTAGGTTTTGTTATCGCTATGAAAACTTTTGATAGAACTAGAACAGGTGTAGCTTCATTAGCTGTAGGCGCTTCTCGTAGAGCTTTTGAAACTGCTAGAGACTGGTCAAAACAACGTATTCAGTTTGGGAAACCAATTGCAGCACAACAAGCTATTGCTTTTATGTTAGCTGAAATGGCTACAAAATTAGATTCTGCTAGATTAATGACTTGGAGAGCTGCTTGGGAGTATGATTCAGGTGTTAAAAACCCAGGGTTAAGTTCTGCTATGGCTAAGTATTGGGCTACTGATATAGGAATGGAAATTGCTACGGATGCTGTTCAAATTATGGCGGGAGATGGTTATTCTTATGATTACGATGTTGAGAAAATTATGCGTGATGTGAAATTAACTCAGATTTATGAAGGAACAAATCAAGTTCAAAGGTTAGTAATATCTAAGAGCATTTTAAAATAAAAAGAAATATTTTTCTTAAATATGGAATTAATCCCTTTAGCTTTTGCTTTAGGGATTTTTTATTGAATGATTTTCAATATCTTTGGTATTTTATAATAAAAAAGGTATCATATGATAATAATTGCAGATAGCGGGTCGACTAAAACGGATTGGATAATAATAGATGGAAGGAATCAAGTAAACTTTGAAACAAAAGGTATAAATCCTTTCTTCTTGGATGAGCAATTTGTGATTGAAGAAATAAAAAGTAACTTTCCAAAGGGGTATTCTTTAAATCAAATAGAAGAAGTATACTTCTACGGACCAGGTTGCAGTACCGAAGAAAGATGCAATATTGTTAATCACCCTATTAAAGCCGTTTTTAATAATGCGAAGATTAGTATAGAATCGGATTTGTTAGCAGCTGCTAGAGCTGTTTTTCAGAAAAAGCGGGGGATAGTTTGTATTTTAGGAACAGGTTCTAATTCAGGTTTGTATAATGGCTCTGTGATCGTCGATAATATTAGGTCAACAGGATATATTCTTGGTGATGAAGGTAGTGGTGCTAATTTAGGTCTGACTTTAATTAAACAATTTCTTAATCAACAATTAAGTAAGAACGTTGAAGATTTATTTATTAGTAACTTCAATCTAACAGTGGATCAGATAATAGATAAAATATATCGACAAGATTATCCAAATAGATTTTTAGCGAGTTTGGCTCCGTTTTTAAAACAAAATATCCATATTCCTGAAATTAATCGTATAGTAGAAAAGAGTTTCCTAGAATTTTTTGATTGGCATGTGTTACCTTATCAGAATGTAAAGAATGAATCTATTGTTTTTGTTGGGAGTATATCGGTTGAATTTAAGGATCAGATTGAATTTATAGCAAAAAGTAAGGGGTTAAGAATCTTAAAATATTTAAAGAATCCAATCCAGGAATTGGCTTATTATCATCAGATGTAGAATATCAATAAAAAAGCTGCTCCAAAAGGAACAGCTTAATAATTAATTATAGCTCATAAATATTTGAGCATATTACATTTTTATATTTTCTTAAAAGTGGAAGATAATATTAATATTTCCAGTAAGACCTAACCAACCGTTAGTTTCGAAAAAGCCTTGTGTAGCTCCAGTAGAACCGATAATAAATTGATTGTCTTGTCCACCATTTTTTTCTGTAATAGTTTTAACAGTATTAGATACTGCATCCCATTCTTCAGTTGTTTCAGAACCATCGAAGCCTATTTGGTAAGCAGCACCCCAACCAAGTTCACCTCCTAAAGAGATTTTTGGAGCAATAAAATATTCAACTCCAACAAAGCCTCTTAAGCCTAATCCTAATGAACTACCAGCATTTATTTCTGTAGTTCTTTTTCCTGTAGCAAATTCACCTCCATTAACGAAGTCTGTTGAAACAGGAGTTGTATTACTTGGTCCAAAAGCATTTCCGTATGTAGCAGTTAAATTTGTATTTCCGACAGAACCATTTGCATATTGAAAGAAGAAATCAGCACCATAGTATCCTTGTAAGCGACTATTACCTCTTCTTTTTTCAAAACCAACAGATACGGCTATTTTAGAATAACAGAAAGTTCCTTTATCTTCGACTACATCGTTTTCTGTAGCACCTAAAACTGTTTGGTCTAACACATAATTGTTTTCTGTTGATGAAATTCTATTCATGGCAAATTTAACTCTATAGGCCATATTTGCATTTGCATAATACTTGCCGAAAATACTAAGGTTATCACCAAAACTCATTTTAGGTCCAGTACTTGTTCCACCCATAAAATTTAAAGTATTAATAAAAGGAGCAACATCTACACCTATTGCAATATCACCTGCTTCAGGTAAAATTTTAAAACCTTTTTTCGAAACTAGTTCATCGTCTTGTGCTTGTACATTAACAATGATAAAAGTTAATGTCACAAATAAGAGTGTTAATTTTTTCATTATTTTCTATTTAATTAATTAATTTTTACTTGTTTATTTTATACAAATATAAAATTTTAATCATTAAATTCGGATTTTTTAATAAAATATATATAAAATGCTTTTTTCTGGAAACTTAATCAAACTAAATAGTCAATACTTAGTACCTGTAAAATATATATTGAAGTCGAGTAATCAGAGTTTAATAATAAACGATTTAATAGGACAAAGAGTTAAAATATCGTTTAACGGAACTATTAATTGTATCCATTGTGCACGTAAAATGAGAAAGTCCTATGGTCAAGGTTATTGTTTTTCTTGTTTTCAAACTGTGCCTCAAGCATCTCCTTCTATTGTTAGGCCTGAGCTAGATCAGTCTCATCTTGGAATATCTAGAGATATGGAATGGGCAAAGAAAAATAGTTTGGTGGATCATTATGTTTATTTAGCCATTAGTAGTTCTTTAAAGGTTGGGATAACCCGTTATACACAAATACCAACACGTTGGATAGATCAAGGGGCATCTAAAGCAATTAGAATTGCTAAAGTTCCTTATCGCCAAATATCGGGTTTGCTAGAGGTTGAATTGAAAAAGAATTTTGCTGATAAAACGAATTGGAGAAAAATGTTATCTAATAACATAGATAATGGTATTAACTTGCTTGATGAACGTGATAAAGCGCATAAGTTGCTCAAAAAAGCAAACTTTTCAGATTATCTAATCGATGACCAAGTTACAGAAATTACTTATCCTATTTTGAATTATCCTGAGAAGGTAAGTAGTGTGAATTTAGATAAAACACCAGAAATTGAGGCTAGATTAGAAGGTGTGAAGGGACAGTATTTAATTTTTGAAGGTGGACAAGTGTTAAACATTAGGAAGCATAATGGATATTATGTTGATATTTCTGTAGTAAAATAATCCTGTTAAAGAATATCATTTAAGAAGAAGAAAACAATTAACTTAGCAAGTCAGATTGAACTTATATAATAATAATTAAATAATAAAAGTAATGAAGCAAAGATTGATGATTGCAATAGTTTTAGCAAGTGTAAGCGGCTTGTTTGCTCAAAATAAAGATAAAGGAACCTTTCAGGTATATGATAAGGGGGAGAGTTATTATTACAGTACTATTTTAAAAGATATTAATGCAGTAGAGGCAACGAAGCATCATAGCAAGGTTTATAAGCGTTTTAAAGCTGATGCAGCAGGACATAACTATCCTGCTAAAGTAAGTTTATACACTAGCCAATGGCACAATCCAACTCTTTCGCAAGGGAGTACAGGAACTTGCTGGGACTTCTCTACCACATCGTTTTACGAAAGTGAAGTTAAGCGAATGTATAATAAGGAAGTAAAGATTTCGGAAGCTTTTACTTTTTATAACGAATATTTATTAAAAGCAGAAGGATTTGTAGATAGTAGAGGAGTAACTATTTTTGAAGAAGGGTCGGAGGGCAATGCTGTGGCGCGTGTTTATAAAAGGTTTGGAGCTATGCCTTGGAGTATTTTTAATGGTTTAAATGGACAAAAATTTCATTCGCACGATAAAATGTACGCTGAAATGAACAATTACTTAAAATCTGTAAAAAAGAATAGCGCTTGGGATAAATCAGTTGTTTTAGCTACTATTAAATCTATTATGAATCACTACGTGGGGACTCCTCCAGAAATGTTTAAAGTGGATGGTAAAGAGTATACTCCGATTACTTATTTGAAAGATTATTTAAAAATTAATCCTGATGATTATGTAGAAATTTTATCTTATAAACAAGCACCATATTATAAGCAGTGTTCTTACGATGTGCCAGATAATTGGTGGAATTCTAAAGAGTATTATAATATACCACTAGACGAATTTATGGATGTAATGAAAAGGGCTATAAAAGAAGGATATACCATGAGTATTGGAGGTGATGTGTCGGAAGCAGGATTCTTAAACTCCAAAGGAGAGCCAAATGTAGCAATTATTCCAGATTTTGATATTCCATCCAAATATATCAACGAAGACGCTAGGCAATTTCGTTTTTCGAATAAAACAACGACCGACGATCACGGAATGCACTTAGTTGGTTATTATGAGAAAGATGGTAAGACTTGGTTTTTGATAAAAGATAGTAGTTCGGGTTCTCGAAATAATGATGTAAATGCTAAAGAATTTGGATATTATTTTTTCTCAGAAGATTATATGAAACTTAAAATGATGGGCTTTACTATTCACAAAGATGCTGTGAAAGATGTATTAAAGAAATTTAAGTAGATTTCTAAACTACAAAAAAGGCTTACTTAATAATTTTAAGTAAGCCCTTTTTTATGGTTCAATAATATTATGCTTCGTGAAAAATAATTTCACTTTCTACAGGCATTACTTTTTTGTATACCACACTAACGCCACAATAACGTTCTTCAGATAAGTTAATGGCTTTTTCGATTTTGGCTCTTGAAGCTTCTAAATCGTTACCCCAAAATTCATAAGTAACTATCATTTTAATAAAATGTTTTGGATGCTCATCTGTTAATTCGCCATCTACAGAAACCTTAAAGTCATTTAATTCTACTCGCATTTTTTTAAGGATAGAAATAACATCCATAGCTGTGCAACCTGCCAAAGCAGTTAGCATTAAAGGTTTAGGGGTTGGCCCTTTGTCTTCTCCACCAACGGCTGCTCCTGCATCTATCATGAATTTTTGATCTGCAATATTAGCTTCGAAAGCCATATTTCCTTTCCAACTTACACTTGAATTTTCTTTACCCATATTATTTATTTTTTATAAAAGTAATTAGTTTATTATTATTATCAGAATTGATATTTGAAATATTAATTATTTATTAATTCTTTGGCATTGTTTATGGCAGCATTACTGATGCTCTCACCGCTAAGTAGCTGTGCAATTTCTATAATTCGATTTTTTTCGTTAAGTTTTATAACTTTACTTACTGTTATCTTCTTAGTATCGTCTTTTAATACTTTAAAATGAACATCGCCTTTTGCTGCTATTTGAGGTAAATGTGTGATAACAATAAGTTGTCGGTTTTTCGACATTTTTTGCATTAATTTCCCCATTTTATTAGCCACTTCTCCAGAAACACCTGTATCAATTTCGTCTAAGATAAGTGTTGATAAACCAGTAGTCTTAGATAGTAATTGCTTGAGCGATAGCATAAGTCTAGAAACTTCGCCACCCGAAGCAATTTTATTTAGGTCGTCTAATTCTGTGCCTTTATTCGCAGAAAAGAAGAATCGGATTTCATCTTGTCCTTCTGGTTCGAAAGACTCTGTTATTTTGTGTTTTAAAGAAAACCTTGCGTTAGGGATTCCTATGTAATTTATAGACTTTATGGTTTCCTTTTCAATAAATTTAAAAGAAGATTTTCTTTTCTCACTTAAGAGATTTGCGGATTCTTGCAAGTCAGATTTTAGCTTTAAAAGTTGTTTTTGTTTTTCTTCAATTTCTATTTTCGAATGACTAAAATTTGAAAGTTGATTGTCTAAACTATCTCTAATCTCAATCAATGCATCTACAGATTCTACTCTATGTTTCTGCTGAAGGGTGTTGAGTAGATTGAGCTTATCGTTGATAAATTCTATTTTTTCGGGCAGATATTCAATATCCTCAGCAGCCGTTTCGATATCAGGAGCCATATCCTGAAGGTCTATAATGTTAGATTTTATTCTTTTTAAGTAATCTCTCGAATCTTTAAAATAAGGACTTATCTTTTGAAGTTCCTGTTCTACAAAATTAAGAAGAGATAATATGGAGTTGTCATCTCCAGTAATTAAATTATTTGCAATATTTAATGCTTGTTTTATTTCCTCGGCATGCTTTAGTTCTTCAATTTCAGCTTCCAATAAATCTTGTTCTTGAGATTCTAGATTAGCCTCGTTAAGTTGTTGGTATTGGAATTCGATGAACTCTAATTCGTTTTGGAACTTTTTATTGGCAGCAATAATTTTATTAACCTCGGTTTCTAAAGAGCGATGTTCTTTTAGTATATTTTGGTAGTGGGTTAATTCTTTTGTTGACTTAGCAACTGTGTCGACAAATTGTAAGCGGAATGAATCGTCTTTAAGCAAAATATTTTGATCTTGAGTATGAATATCAAAAACAAAACGACTTAATTTTTCAAGTGTTTTAAGAACAACAGGACTATCGTTGATAAATGCCCTAGATTTCCCATTAATATTTATTTCACGACGGATGATGGTTTCGTTTTCAAAATCTAAATCATGATTAGAAAAGAAAGTTTTTAAATTATCATTTTGTAATGTGATTTCAGCTTCGATAATACATTTTTTTTCTTTGTCTTTCAAAACTAATGGATCAGTTCTTTGTCCTGAAATGAGGGCTAGAGCACCAAGCAAAATAGATTTTCCTGAACCTGTTTCGCCTGTAATAACATTGAATCCATTCGAAAAATTAATTTCGACGTTATCAATCAATATATAGTTGTGGATTTTAAGCTTACGAAACATTTTAGAGAAATATATTTCTGATTATTAATGAATAAGAATGATTTTTTTAGTGTTCTTTCATTTTCTTATACTTACTTAGATTTGCAGGGTTTATTTCTGTTAAAATATTATACACTCGGTTAATCTCATCTGGAGGACCTTCGCTAAAAATATTTACGAATTCGTCAGCCTTGGCATCGAAAATTAATTGTAAATAAGGCATATATGGATTGGGCTTTTCGCGATAAACCTTTTGTAATAATTTAAAACTGTCTGCAATTTTTGACCTTCCAATAGTTACTTTTTCTCCCATTTTATCTAAACCTAGACGGTGATATTGGTACATGAAATCGCGTATACCAGAATATTTTGAATCATTAATATTTTGAATTATCCAGTATCTATTTTTTTGTCCCTCGAAAGCTTTCCATCCTTTTTCTTGTGCATTCTGGGCATTATTTACTACGGTCTCAGCTTTTGTGAAGAATTCGGAGCCTCCTTTGGGTGAGAATGAGTCGTAATCCATACCTAAGATAATATATGACCAATATGCAATTATGTCTGTAAGATTATTTCCATGAGTTGTTTCGTTAAATTCTAACGCATCGTGTTCAACATATTGAAATTGAATATCGACATCACGATGGTTTACTAAAACAGTATTCAGGTTAGTACCAAAAACGGGACGATTAGCTTGTATTTGCATGGTACCTTTATAATTATCGGAAGAAACTAGTTCTGAAATATTGATTTGAAAGGTACATTCAATTCGTTCTTCGGGAGCATATATATTATTAGTCCATTGTCTATTATTAATAAATTCGAAAAGCGATTTTTGGAGGGTTCTAAAAACTTCTTTGTTGGTGCTACCTTGAATTTGTTGTGCTGAAATTTGGACACGAGCATTCAGCTCCTGTGAAAATGCTTGACTCAGTGTTGCAGAAATAAGTAGAACCAAAAATAAATGTCTCATAATGATTATTTGCTTTTAGAAATATCGATAATTTTGCTTACAATATCTAAAGATACTTCCTTTTTAGTCTTTAACTCAAATTTTTCAACATTATTGTTAGTGTCAATTATTGTAATTTTATTTGTGTTGTGACCAAAACCAGAATGGCTGTCGTTTAAAGAATTTAGAACAATGAAATCGAGTTTCTTTTTTTGTAGTTTTTTTTGAGCATTTTCTTCTTCGTTGTTAGTTTCGAGAGCAAAACCAACTAAAATTTGTGTATTGGTTTTAGAGGCTCCAAGTTCAGCTGCAATATCGGGGTTGGCAATTAAGTTGAGATTAAATTTCGAGTTGTTGCGTTTGATTTTCTTATCAGAAATATTTTCAGGAGCATAATCTGCAACAGCAGCAGTCATCACAGCTCCGTCAGAAATAGCAAAAAGTTCTACGGCCTTTTTGTGCATTTCTTTAGCCGAAAGAACCGAGAAAGTTGTTATGTTTGGGTGTTGAGCTTTGATATTGACAGGGCCAGAAATAAGAGAAACTTTTGCCCCTGATTCGGCTAAACTTTCAGCAATTGCAAATCCCATTTTACCAGTCGAAAAATTTCCAATAAAGCGAACAGGGTCTATCTTTTCGTAGGTCGGTCCGGCTGTTACAATAAAATGTTTATGTTTTAGTTTATTTTGGAGTTTTTTTTTTGATATGAAAAGGTTACTCACTTTTTCAAGAATCTTTTCAGGATCTTCCATTCGACCTTTGCCCTCGAGTCCACTTGCCAACTCGCCAGAAGTAGGTTCAATGAGAATATTACCGTAAGATTTTAAAACATCCATGTTTTTCGTTGTTGAAGGATGTTTAAACATATCTAAATCCATAGCGGGAGCCAGCATTACTGGAGCTTTGCACGATAAGTAGGTTGTAATAAGTAGATTGTCAGCTATTCCGTTGGCCATTTTCCCAATACTCGATGCTGTTGCAGGAGCTATGAGCATTAAATCTGCCCAAAGACCTAAATCAACGTGACTGTTCCAAGAACCATCATCGTGTTTAAAGAAATCGATAAGAACTGTGTTTTTAGATAAGGTGGCCAAGGTAACAGGAGTAATAAATTCCGTAGCATTTGGTGTCATAACCACTTTTACATTAGCTCCTTCTTTAATAAGCAGGCGACAAAGAAAAGCGGCTTTATAGGCTGCTATTCCTCCTGTTATTCCTAAAATAATATTCTTATCTTTAAGTTGCATAAAGATGATTATGAACCTAGATTAAATCTTGGTCAGCATTTCTATAATTAATTTTCTTATCTAAAAATTCTTGCAAAGCAATAAGTGTAGGCTTTGGTAATTTTTCGTAGAATTTAGAAATTTCAATCTGTTCTCTATTTTCGAAAATTTCTTCTAAATTATCGCTATAACTAGCAAACTCATCTAATTTTTGTCTCAATTCTTCTTTCAATTCTTGAGCAATCTGATTAGATCTTGTCGATACAACAACTAATGATTCATAGATATTTCCATTGTCTTTGTCAAAATTGTTAAGATCGCGAGTTTGTGTTGTTGACGGTGCGTTTGTCTTTTTGTAATCCATAGATTATGAACTTATTGTTTATTTAAAAATTGTCTTGATTTATTATATATTTTTTCAGTTTCCGAAATCTTTTTAGAGTTAGGAAATTCGTCTGCAAAAATGTAGTATTCGTCTATCGTGTTTTGGTAACGTTCATTTTGTTTTTTACGGATGCTTTTTTCAGCCAAAATAAAAGATGATTTTACAATTAGATAAAGTGCTTCCTCTCTATATTTTGTGTCAGGATAATCGGATAGAACATTTTTTAAGGCTATTACTGCTGCTTTATAATCGGATACTTTGTAATACAATTTCGCATTATTAAAAGCTTTGTCTTCTAACCGAACTCGTAACTCATCAATTAATAAATTGCATTCTGTAACCCTTTCGCTTTTGGGGTACTTATCTATGAATAGTTGGAGAGCCTGAATTCCTTCTTTTGTATAACTAGCGTCTAATGACGATGGACTTGCATTTAAATATGCACAGTAAGCACTTTTGTAATACGCTTCTTCTGTATATTCACTATTTGGGTAAGTTCTGGCAAAAACACCATAATGGTAACCTGCTAAAATGTATTCTTTTTTTCCGAAATGACTACCGGCTAAATAAAAATAGACTTTCTCGGCTCTTTTTGTTCCTTTGTATATGCCATGAAGCTCTTCAAGCAAGTTATATGCACGTGTGTAGTCACCTTTTTCGTAATACATAACGCCCATTTTGTATTTCATTTCGTAATCAGAACTTTTTAATAACTTCTGATATTTACTGCACGAGCTGAATATCAATATTATAACAACAATATAGCCTAATTTTTTAAACATTTTGCAAAGATACGTATTTTACAATTATATACTACAAAAAATATTTATTATTGTGTGCCAAGTCTTACCATTTAAAAATATAATAAGTTTTAGTTAATATTAACGATTACTTTTTAAAAGTATATGTTGCTCGATAATTATGGCTTTCACCGCTTGGCTGCTCTACCCAATAAGACCATTCTATTTTTTGATGGTCAGAAGAAATTGTTCCACTTCCTCGAATAGTATAATCTCTTAAGGTTATTTCGTCTATGGTGATATTTAGACCGTCAACAGATGCTGGGATATAATAGTCTTGAGCAATATCGAAAAAGTTATAAATGTATACCTCGTCGGCAAATACCTCGGAGCGTGTAATATAGGCTTCGTAGGCGAGGTTGATATTTCTTATTTGGATAGATGCGTTAGTGGGTTCATAAATATCTTCGAGAACATCCCATGCTCCTACAATAGCGTCTCTATTTGCTGTTTGTTCTTCTTGTTTCTGGCAAGAACTTGTCAGAATAATAAAAAAAAAGAAGAGTGAAAAATATGGGTAATGGTATAATTTATTGCTAAACATTTTACTTTGATTGTATTAAAACTTGTTGCAAGTTAATAAAAAAATATGCCGCAGCCGATATTTTGTGATAAAATATTGTTGATACTTAAGTATTCAGGGAGTTTGAGATATGTTATTTTTTTAGTTAGTTGTTGACATTAATCATCTATATTTTAGAACATAATTAACATTAAAATATCTGACGATTTTTAATTAACTTTGTAATTCAGTAAAAGATTGAATATTTTAAGATTAATTTTTTAAATTCAAGAGTATGAAAGATATAAATTGGGGAGAACTTTCCTTCGGTTATGTAAAGACAGATTATAATGTTCGTTGCTATTATAGAGACGGAAAATGGGGTGAATTAGAAGTGTCTTCTGATGAAAATGTTAATTTGCATATTGCTGCTACAGCTTTGCACTATGGTCAGGAATCGTTTGAGGGTTTAAAGGCTTTTAAAGGAAAAGATGGAAATGTAAGATTATTTCGTTGGGAAGAAAATGCTAAGCGTATGCGTAATTCTGCAAAAGGAATTAGAATGGCAGAAGTTCCAGACGAGATTTTTATTGCAGCGGTTAAGAAAGTAATTAAATTGAATGACAGGTTTGTCCCTCCTTATGGTTCGGGGGCGTCTTTATATTTACGGCCATTATTAATAGGGTCGGGTCCTCAGGTTGGGGTTAAACCCGCAGAAGAGTATATGTTTATGATTTTTGTTACTCCTGTTGGACCTTATTTTAAAGAAGGATTTAAGCCTGTAAAAATAAAAATTGAAAGAAATTATGATCGTGCAGCGCCTTTGGGAACGGGAAATATAAAAGTTGGTGGAAATTATGCCGCTAGTTTAAATGCTTTGTACGATGCTCACGAGGAGGGATATGCGTCTTCTTTATTTTTAGATGCTTGTGAAAAGAAGTATATCGACGAAGCGGGTCCTGCTAATTTCTTTGGAATAAAGAACAATACTTATATTACACCAAAATCAACCTCTATTTTGCCTTCTATTACTAATATGAGTTTAATAGAAATTGCAAAAGATATGGGTATGAACGTTGAGCGTAGAGCGATTGAGGTTGAGGAGTTATCTACTTTTGAAGAAGCAGGAGCTTGCGGAACTGCAGCTGTAATTAGTCCAATTGGTCAAATTGACGATGTGGCAAATGATAAATCGTATGTTTACACAACAGGTGAAGCAGGAAAAATATCGACAGAATTGTATAAACGATTACAAGGTATCCAAATGGGAGATGTTGAAGATAAATTTGGTTGGGTAGAATTAGTCTAAATTTATAGAAATTTATTTAGAAGATCGATACTTTTATTGAGTGTCGGTCTTTTTTGTTTAATCAATCTTGTTGAAATAGAGTTTGCAATTATTAAAGCAACACCAAATTAATTGTAATTATTTATTTTGTTAATCTGTTTCTATGCAAATAGATACAAATTATCGTTATATTGATTAATCCCAACGGGTTAATAACGATATAGAATATGTAATAAGTCAATGTAAGCATCAAAGAAATAATTATCCTGAATGAGATTAAAAATATATCTTTGCTGAAGATTTTTATTAGAAATGGAAAAAGAATATTTAACTGCAGATATTAAAGAACGGGCTGTATTGGTAGGAATAGTCAGCCAGAGTCAGAGCGATTTACAAACAAAAGAATATTTAGATGAACTCGAGTTTTTGGTTAATACAGCAGGGGCTAATTCTATAAAAACTTTTACGCAACGAGTAGATAAACCAAATCCTAAAACTTTTGTTGGAACAGGAAAAATTAATGAAATACATAAATTCGTCAAAGAAAACGATATAGATATTGTTATTTTTGATGATGAATTATCTCCTTCTCAGTTAAGAAATATTGAACGTATTTTAGAAATACGGATTCTTGATAGAACTAATCTAATTTTAGATATTTTTGCTTCTAGAGCGCAAACAGCACATGCTAAAGTTCAGGTAGAGTTGGCTCAATATCAGTACCTTATGCCTAGATTGACTCGTATGTGGTCTCACTTACAGAAGCAAAAAGGAGGAATGGGGATGCGTGGGCCAGGAGAGACTGAGATTGAAACAGACCGAAGAATTATCCGAGATAAAATATCGAAATTAAAAGAGCAGCTTAAAAAAATTGATAAGCAGATGGCTACTCAACGCAAAAATAGGGGACAAATGATTCGGGTTGCTTTGGTTGGGTATACCAATGTAGGGAAGTCTACGATTATGAATATGCTTAGCAAGTCAGATGTTTTTGCGGAGAATAAATTGTTTGCAACTTTAGACACTACAGTTAGGAAAGTAGTTATTGATAATCTTCCGTTTTTGCTTTCGGATACCGTAGGGTTTATAAGAAAATTGCCCACAAGTTTAGTGGAATCTTTTAAATCGACTTTAGACGAAGTTAGAGAAGCCGATATATTAATTCATGTTGTAGATGTATCGCATCCTAATTTTGAGGAACAAATAGAAATTGTTAATCAAACTCTTTCAGATATTGATAATAGCCAAAAGCCAACCTATATAGTATTCAATAAAATAGATCAGTTTTCGTTTGTTAAAAAAGATGAAGATGATTTAACACCGTTGAAGCGCGAAAATTATAGTTTAGAGGATTTAAGAAATACTTGGATGTCGAAAACAAATGTTCATTCTATTTTTATTTCGGCGTTTAAAAAACAAAATATTGCAGAGTTTAAGCAATTGATTTACGACAAAGTAAAAGAAATTCACATTAAGCGGTATCCTTATAATAATCTTCTATATTAATAAAGAATAATTGTTTATTCCGTAGCGTTTTCGTCAGAACTACCGTTAATAGATTTAAATTGGTATTGCTCATTATTAAAGTTAATCCCTCTTTCTTTTTCTACAAAAACAAAGTCGACAACAATGCGTTTGATACCATTAAAATCTACTGTGTATTCTGACTTTTCTAAGGAGAAATTATCTCCTAATACTTCGTTCATCGAAATTTTATAATGACCAGCCTGTGGTATACTTAATATGAATCCTCCTTTAGAATCACTCAATACCGAGTAGTTGTCTCCTTGTTCCGATTGAGCTGAGATTCTAATGTTTGAAAGGTCTATTTTACCCTCGTTACTATTTGGATCTCTTTTTAACTTTATTTGCCCGATTACCTTATAGCTTTCTGTAAGAGGAATATAATAGGTTTTATCTCCGCTTACGGTAATATTCTGATCTTTTCCATTCAGGATATATAAATCTTCAAGATTATCGAGCGATTTTAAGCTGGTTTTATACTGTCCCTCAGGTAAATTTTTGTAAGATATTTTTCCTTC
>Ga0256842_1001726_pt1 | contig 17004 bp, 25 predicted proteins | sample 4559240metaG_FD_185973 | JGI IMG/M metagenome (GOLD analysis project Ga0256842, IMG submission 185973) | Hydrothermal vent microbial communities from Guaymas Basin, Mexico - 4559-240 | ecosystem: Environmental > Aquatic > Marine > Hydrothermal vents | place: Mexico: Guaymas Basin | collected...
CATAGTTGAACAAGATATTGGTGTTGAGTATGCTCCTAGTGATGATGTTTTACTAAGTGCAGTTTACATCATAGATGACAACAAAGAAGATGCAACAAGTACAGATTTTAACAGTAAAAACTTTAGAGTTTTAGCTTCATATAATTTTTAATTAGGAAAACAAATATGCAAACAATTATAGATGTTGAAAAAAATAAAAAGTATGTTGTTCGTAAACTACATACTTCAGGAGTTTTGAGACAAAGATTAATCTCTTTTGGTATTATTAAAGGGATAAAAATAGAACTTTTAAATCATACGAATTTGAAAAATACTTATGAAGTTAAAGTTGGAAAAATGACGATAGCTCTGAGAAAAGAAGAAGCTCAAAAAATTGAGGTGGAGTAAAAAATGAAAAAATATATAAGAATTGCTCTTGTTGGACAGCCAAATGTTGGTAAAAGTATGCTTACTAATTCTATCGGTAATGCAAAACTACATGTTGGAAATTTTACAGGTGTAACCGTAGAAAAAAAAGAAATAGAATTTACTTATAAAGATTACACAATCAGTATGATAGATTTACCTGGTACTTATATGTTAAGTGAATATTCACTTGAAGAAAAAGTGACAAGTAAATTTTTAAAAAATGAAGAATATGACATTATTTTAAATGTTGTAGATTCTACAAATCTTGAGAGGAACCTTCAACTTACAAGTGAACTTTTTACTTTAGATAAAAAGATGATAATCGCTTTAAATATGATAGATGAAGCAAAAAAAGAAGGCATAGATATTAATGCAAACTATATTTGTGAATTACTTAATATTGATAGTATTAAAGTTTCTGCATTAACAAAAAAGGGGATTGATCATCTTTTAGCAACGATAGTAAAAACATATAATCTACCAAGAAAAGAGCCAAAACTTATATTTTCAGAAGCCGTTGAAGAAGAAATTTTAAAAATAATTCTTTTTTTGCAAGAGCATAATTTTGAAACTTTTGTTTCTCATCGTACATTAGCAATCAATCTTTTAAAAGAAGATAAAGAGATTTATAAGGCTATTCATAACGAACCTATTTGGATAGAGTTACAATCAATAGTTCAAAAAGCTATTGAGCATATAAAACTTCATCATAATGAAGAACTTGTAAGTGATGCAATGGCAGAAGAATTTATGGCTTTTAATCAAGGTATTATTGCTGAAACAGTAAAAACAACAAAAGAGGATAAAGAAAGAATACCATTAACACAAAAGATAGATAATATTTTTATACATCCAATTTTAGGTATTCCTATATTTTTATTTTTAATGTGGGGATTATTTCAATTTACATTTGAAATAGGTTCTATTCCTATGGATTGGATAGATGGTTTTTTTGGTTGGCTTGGCGATAGTATTGGTAGCATGATAACAAATGATGATTTTCGCTCTTTAGTAGTAGATGGGCTTATTGCTGGAGTTGGTGCAGTTGTAATGTTTATACCAAATATTATAATTCTATTTATAGGTATTGCTTTACTTGAAAGTACTGGTTATATGAGTAGAGTTGCTTATTTACTCGATGGTATTTTTCATAAATTTGGACTGCATGGTCAATCTTTTATCCCACTTATTACAGGTTTTGGTTGTTCTATACCTGCTTATATGAGTGCAAGAATTATTAAAAATGATAGAGATAGAATGATAACACTCTTTATCATTGGATTTATGAGTTGTGGAGCTAGACTTCCTGTTTATGTTCTCTTTGTTGGTGCATTCTTTTCTCCAGAAGTTCAAGGGAATGTAATGTTTGCTATCTATATGGGTGGTGCATTTTTGGGACTTATTTTTGCAAAAATCTTAAGACTTACAGCATTTAAAGGTGAGAGTGAGCCTTTTGTTATGGAGATGCCAAAATATAGAATGCCTACTATAAAACTTATATGGCATACAATTTATATAAAAACACTTATGTATCTTAAAAAAGCAGGAACTTTTATTGCAGTAGCATCATTGTTGGTTTGGTTTGCAAGTAATTATCCTAAAAATATTGACCTTTCAAATACATATACAAAAAAGATAGAAGTAGCAATATCTAAAAATAAAAAAATTGCTTTAGAAAATGAATTAAATGAGAAACTTTTAGAACAAAGTTATTTAGGTAAAGCTGGAAAGTTTATGGAACCTATATTTAAACCTCTTGGTATGGATTGGAAAATGGGTGTAGCACTTCAAGCAGGACTTGCAGCAAAGGAAGTGGTAGTTTCTACTCTTGGTGTTTTATACTCTTTAGGTGGAGATGTGGATGAAGAAAATAATTCTTTAATGAAAAGATTACAAGAACATATTTCTTTTGCTTCAGCAATAGCCTTTTTAATTATTATGATGACTTATCTACCTTGTTTAGCTGCAACTATTGTGTTTGCACGAGAAGCAGGAGGTTGGAAATATGCAGGTTATTTATTTGTTGGAACATCTATTATAGCTTATATTTTAGCTTTCATAGGGTATCACTTAGCTTTATAAAGCTAAGTGATTTATAATATAAATATATCACTTTATACCTCTTAAAAACTTCTATACGAATAGAGTTATTTAACTGTTTTAAATCTTTCTCTACAAGTGGATGATATTTTATGATATACATAGTTTAAATCTTATCTAAATCTATATCAAATTTTTTAGCCATATCTTCCATAGATATATATTCAGATAGATTTGTATCTTTTCTTTCTTGAATTAGATTATAGATTTGAGTATATTCTGTTAGTTCAACTCTCTCCTCTATCTCTTTTAATCTTTCATATTCATCAGTAGAGATAACAACTGCTTCAAGTTTGTTATTTTTAAGAATACCTATTTTTTTCAAAAGAGTTTTCTTTTATATCTTTGATCACACTTCCTATCTGTTTAGTAAAATCTGTGATTGAAAAAAGTTCATTTTTTGCATATCTAACCATAGTTAATTTCCTAGTTAATTTGTATGTTAATATTATAGTCTATTTACAGTTTTTTTACCTTAATCTGAAAAAGTTGTCTCTCTGGTTCTACTAAATTTAGTTTACCTTTGTAAGTTGTAAGAGATAGTGAGAATATTTCGTATTTTATACTATTTTCATTTAATATGTTTATCATTAGTGATAGATGTTTTAGTGTTATCGCATTTATTAGCATCACACCATTTTCATCTAGTCTTTCATAGATAGCTGGTAGTTTTGCTATCACTTTTTCACCACCACCACCAACGAAGATTCTTTGTGGATTCTCTTCACATTTTTGGAAAAGTTCCTCAGCATCACCCTCTAAAAGTTGTGTATCTAGCACTTTGTGATTTTTGAGATTTTCCTTTATAAACTCTATCCTTTGAACCTGTTTTTCAAAAAATATAGTTCTTACTTTATACCGTTTATAAGCTTCGATTCCACAGCTACCACTCCCAGCACCTATATCCCATAAAAGTTGGTTTGGTTCTAGGTCTAGGTTTTGGAGAGATAGGTGTCTTTTGTATTGTTTTGTAATCATCCCTCTCTCAGTTTCAAAATCACTATCGGCACTTACTGCTGGTTTTTTGATAAATAACCTTTTTATCATTAACACATAAGGTTCACTCATATCAAAGGCTCTGTAACTAGAATCAAACAGATTTATCTGCTCTATCACTTCATCTTTGTAGCCTAGTTTGTACCCTATGGTTACCTCTATATCTTCAGTTTTTAGGTATTTTATAGCCTCTTTAACCTTAGTAATACTAAATTTATCACAAACGATAAGAGTGTACTTATTTGTTAAAAACTTAGTTAAATCTATATTTGGTTTTCCGTGGATAGTGAGTGTGTCAATATCGTTATCATTTATAAATAATCGCTCTTGCATATAAGTTTTACAAGAGGTGTTATTTATGATTCGCACATACTCATTTGGGAGCTTTTTAGCAACTAGAATCCCTGCACTAAAGAAAAAAGGGCTACCAGTCACCACATAAAGAATCTTCTCTTTTTGGTAGTTTTCTAAGATATAATCTTTAGCAAAACTATATGAGCCTTTTAAAATATACCCACCATCTTCTATAAAATTTTTATCACATATAATCTTGTCAAACTTTGTTAAATCTAAATCGATATTTGAAAAGTTATACTCTCCCATACCGTTACCTATAATTGTTACCATCTTTTACCTCTTGATATTTTATATGTTTTGTTGTATAATTTGTCTACAATTATCCTTCGGGACGACCCGTCTTTTAGACGGGGTAAAATCACTTCAATAATTCAAGATATTTTTCTTTTAACTTCTCATAATTTTCTTTGTCAATTGTTCCTATCTTGTTTAGTAACCTTTTAGAACTAAATAATCTTGCTTGTATAAGTATAGCTACACTTAATTTATTTGGTATAAAATTGAAATTGTAAAAGAAACTACCATCTCTTTTAGTAGTCGTTAGTGGTATCCCAATAAACATATCTTTTGTTAATTTTTTATAAATTAAAACAGGTCTAACAAAATCTTTCCCTTTCCCATTTTGTTCAAAACCAATATTTTGACCTATTTTCATATTAAAAATATCTCTAGTTTTAAAACCAACAAAATAGTTTTCTTCTGCTATCTCTTTTTTTACAACATTCCATTCATCATACTTTTTCATCCAAACCCCTATTTAACCAAAACCACTTCTATCTCTCTATCAAACCACTTTTCAAGTCTAATCATAGTTTTTTCATAAACCATATCATCAAACATATCACACTCATCACCTAATAATTCTCTGATTCCCTTTATGGTTATAGAATCATCTAAATCTTTACCTAGCCAACTAGATATATCTTTAAAATCTATACCACCAAAACGGTTGTGGGTATTTTTACAACCTTGTGCCACTTTTACAGCTTTTGCTACACCTATCCATAACACTATATTTTTAAATTTTCGCTCAACTGCTAGGGTGATCCCATCATAGATAAAATTTCCTATCTCTATGATATAACCATCTTTACTCTCTTGTGTAGCTTTCTTATATGAACTGTTTCCAAGTGTAAAGTGAACTGTGTTATAACTGTTTACTAAAGCGAAGTTTAACTCCTCTTTTATGCTGTCTATATATGATGTTGCACTTATCGGTTTTACGATTCCTGTTGTTCCTAGTATAGATATACCACCTAAGATTCCAACCTTAGCATTTGCTGTTTGCTTGGCTAACTGCTCACCATCACTAACACTAACACAACAAACTAAATCTATATCTGTTTTATATTTTTCAAATACTTTTTTTATAGAATCTAAAGGGGTTGGATTTATTGCTGGGTAACCTTTTAGTGGTTTGAGTCCATCTTTTGTGACAACACCAACACCTACACCAGCATAGATGAAGCATTTAGAATCTTTAGATTCTAAAACATAAGGTTTATGTATTATCTCATTTAACTCTAAATCATCTATATTTTGTGAGATAGTTACAACAATTTCACACCCTTTAGTAACATCTAAGTCATCATTATCCATCTTGTTTGTTTTAGATATGGTTTTTTTGTTAGTGGCTAAAAACCCCTCTAAGGCTGATTTAAAAGCAAATGAGGTGTGAACACCTGTTGTGTAGCCAGTTCGTAGTTTTTTCATTTAAACTTAAAAAACTTTCATCTCTATCTGCTCAAAAGAATCTAAATCTTTTCCATCTTTTATGGCAAAAAGTAGCTCTATCCATTTGAGTCTATCATAGGTGTGAGTTTGCTTTAGCCAGATATTGTTATGTTTTTCTAATCCGTTTTGTTGAGTATTTGAAAAGATATTTGCCACTTGACCATGTCTACAAGCACCTTGACAAAATGTTCTAGTTACTTTGATTCTATCTTTGCCTTTTACTAATTCACACTCTTTTATGAGTTCTCTTAAATCATCAGCTTTTTTAGCACTTCCATTACTAGAACATCTTTTATCTACACAAACATTGATGATATTTTTGTAGTGCATCATGGGTTTGTTCACATCAAGATTTTTGGGTTTACACTCAAAGCCCTCGACAACTTCACTCCCCATAATGTTGATTTTATTTTCCATTGTATTTTGTTACACCATCATAATCTTTTATCAGCTTATATGTAGCATGGAGTGTTGCAACTGTCATAGTAGAACTTCCAAATCTCCCCTCCATAATCACAGCAGGGATATTAAACTCTTCACAAAATCTTTTACCATAATCTTTAGATTCTACAACATTTACAAAACCAACAGGGAAAAGTATAAAAGCAACATTATCTAAGTTTATACCCTCATCTAGTAGAGTATTTATCGCAGCATATATAAAGGTTGGAGCATTTCCACAAGCTAGAATCAACGGCTCATCTTTGTGCATCTTTATAGCTTCTACCACAGCAGCATAACTTCTTGTAGTTTTATTTTTCTCAGCCATCTCGTAAGTGAAAGGTTCATTTATATAACAAACTACATCATTCCCATAAGTGTCTAGGTAAAATTGACTAAGTCCAACTTTTATCATATTTACATCAACTATGATTTTAGCTTTATTTTTTAGAAGTTTTTGCATCCTTGGAATCGCATCTTTTGTGAAGAAGATGTTTTCTAAAACTTGCTCAAAACAAGTTGAAGTATGAATCAAACGGCTGATAACCTCTATCTCATTTTTATCAAACTCTTTTGCTTTTTCATAATCTTTTAACTCATCTTCTATCATCTCAAAAGATTTTACAGATATATCTGCCCCAATATTTATAGGTGGTTGTTCTTGTTTGAAACTCATATTTTCCTCTTTTTATTTTTTAAGTTAAATTATCAATAACTAATTTATCTAACTCTTTATCAGATATATTTTCTAAATCACTTTTATCGTATATATACAACAAATTTAATCTACCATCAGATATTTCTACATAAGATATAAGTCTATATCCACCACTTTTTCCTGAAGATTTATCACTATTTTTGATTCTTACTTTATATATATTTTTATGTAGATTTATACCTAAATCATCTAATTTTCCCACTTCATTTGTAAAAAAATTATTAACATCATTATCGATATTTCTAAATCTTTTTTTAAGTTTTTTAGCAGATTTTAAATATGAAGGAAGTTCAATTAGCTCAAATTTTTTTATATTCATATCTCAATTTCTACAAATTTACCAGTATGGTTACCCTTTTTATGTTTGAGTTCATAAAAAGCTTGTTTTATATCATCTTCAAACTCTTCTTTTGTGATTTTATTATTTGTAGTTATATCTTTTACTAAAACACCATCATCTTTAAAAACATTTAAAATAGATAGTATTTTATTTGCTATGCTGTCATCTTCTATTTGTAATTGTATAGTGTACATTTTATATCCTTTACTTATCTTTTTCAAAAAAATCTATAAAAAGTGTCATATACTTTTTAGTCTTTGTTATCTTGTTATCTGTTATAGTTTCACCAGCATAGTTTAGATTTTCAAATGTATATATCTGCCCATTTTCTTGAATCTCTTTTGTATCCATCCCTATTTTTGGTCGCATATATACTGTTGTATTTGGAACTTTTTTATCTAGTAAAGGAACTATGCTAAATGAACTATCACCTATACATAGTGGTTTTTTTACTTTAGCACTTGCTTGTGAAAATGAGGTTACACCTGCTATCACTTCGCTGTTTTCATATAGTTTTTTATCTTGTTTTTTTATAATATCTAGTAGATAGTAAACAGTGCTATAAACGGCACTATCACCTAGTGTAACAAACGAGATAGTTTGGTTTGTTTTAAGTGTGTTAGTTAAAATATCTACTTGGTACTGCCAATCTTCTTGTTTAAAGTGCATCGGTGTATAAACAGGTATAACTTCTTTTTCAAAGTTATACCCATCCATCAGTTGTTTTACTATCTTATATGTTAGAGATTTCTCAAAACTATGATTCTCACTTTTAGTTGGTACACAGATAACATCACTATTTTGTAAAGCTTTTAGTGCTTTTATAGTTATGAGGTCTATATCTCCCGGTCCTAGTGAAACCATATAAAGCTTTTTATCCAAGTTTCACAATCTCCTCTTTTATGTTGTTGATTATGATGTTTGTAGATGATTCTAACTCTAAAAGGTTAAATCTAGCACCTTTAGTTTTTTGCTCAACGATAGAACTCTCAAAAAACTCTGCTAATTCATCTTTTATCTCAACCATATCTTTTATGTAATGATTTCCACTAACAAGAAGCATAGGGATGATTTGTACTTTTTTCACACCATCAGAAACCATTTTTTTAACAAGTTGCTCTTTGACAGCATAAAAAGGGAAACTTCCCTCTAGTGAACAGGTGTAGTTAGCTGAGCCTATCATCTCTAGTAGGTTCGCACTATAACTTATAGATTCTATACCACCAAGTTCAAGTGCTGGTGTTCCATGAATCACATAAAGGTTAGCTATATCATCTTTTGTTACTAAATCATCTAAGCTTTTTAGGTAGAGTGTTGTCTCTTTTGTTTTTGTTAGAATCGCATTTGTGTATCTGATGTTTGATAGTGAAAAGTTGTTAAAACCATCTACTATTTTTTTAACCACATCATGCTCATCCGTTGGGAAAAGGTTTATAGATGAAACTATAATATTTTTGTACCCCAACATATCAACATCAGCTAAAACTTGAGGAAGATTCTTATAACTCATATCTCTTTTATGTAGATCTTTTAAAACCATACGGGATGAGAAAGATAAAAAAACATCAACATCACTAAACTCTTTTTCTACTAACTCTTTTAAATCTAAATATTTGTCTTGTTCGATAACTGAACCAAAACAAGATAAAATTATCGCTTTATTTTTACTGTAATGACGGTATCTTTTCATAATCTAACCCTATGATTTTTATTTTTGGAAGTATAACAAAGTATAGTTAAGTGATAGAATAAGAATCTATAAAATAGTATAGATTCTTTTCACTAAAGTTATGAAAGAAGTTTATTAATGTTATTTTTGTTTCATTATTTAAGAGATTAAACAACTACCTTGGATATAACATGCTATAGCATAACCATGATTTAACCCTAGTGCTATACTTCCACCACTCTCTTGAGTTATATCACCAGCCACAAAAAGACCCTCTATATTTGTTTCATAGTTTTCATCGTGAACAGGTTTTCCATCACACTCTTTGATTCCAGAACTTGCTAAAAATGCACTTGGTGTTGTTCCACCTATCGCATATATAACTCTATCAAACACTTCATCTTCTGCACCCTTAAAGATAACCTTAACCTTACCATCAACATCCTCTAAAGCCTCTATATTTATCCCTAATATAGCTCTAACTTTTTCATCTTCTATAACTTTAGTTATATTTACTTGATTTGTAGGGTTTGCTCTTCTAAAAGTCTCTCTTCTATAACAGATAGCCACCTCATTTTTTTCACATAAATCGACAGCATACTCAACAGCACTATCTCCACCACCAACAACTAAAATCTTTTCACCATCACTACAACCATCAAGAGTGTAAGCTATTTTTTTTCTTATAGTTGTTGGAACTTTATAACTTGGTTTATTTGGTTTTCCCATTCTACCTATAGTTACAACAACCTTTTTAGCTAGTATAGTTTTTCCAGCCATATTTACTTCAAAATAATCATCTTTTTTCTCTATAGATTGAACCTCAACATGAGTTTGTAACTCAACCGAATGATGTTCTAAAATCTCATCAAAAAAATCAAGTGTTGTCTCTTTTGTACCATCCACAAAGTAGATACGACCATCAAGTTCAACTTTTTGACCTTTCCAATCTTTATCTACCCGTTTATTATCTTTGTAATATTTTCTAATAGTAGAGTTGTGATTTACATCTTTTTCAAGTAAAACAATATCTCTAATACCTTGTAGATACCCCTCAACTGCCGTTGCTATACCAGCAGGACCAGCTCCAATAATCGCTAAGTTATAAATATGTTTCATAATTTTTTCCTATATTAAAGTTATGAAGTTTATCATAAATAAGTATAATTGTTGTACAATTACACTATGTACTATATAATTAAAAGACAATACGATACACCTCCAACCTATTTTGTAGGTTTTGCTGTTCCAAAATATATAACATCTAAAAATACTACAAATATTATTCTTGAATTTATTAAAGATGGAAAGCCACTTAGAAAATGGATTAAAAAAGATGATGTTGTTCTACTTACTAATGATAAAAAATATTTCTTAGAAACTATGGAAAAGTTTAAAGCTGTTCAGTGTGAACAACAAAAACTTGTAGATGAAGCTCAAGCAAATTTAACTAAAACTATGGAAACATTTACAGAAACCATAAATGCAGAATTAGATAATTTTGAAGAGTTAAAATCTATAAAAGATATACCTTGTTTTACTAAAAATTCGTGATTTAACCTAAAACTTCTGGATATTCACCCATAAACTTTTTAAGCTTAGGAGCTATAACAGCTTGACAATAACCTTGTATAGAGTTTAATCTATAATAATTTTGATGATAATCTTCAGCTTTAAAAACCTTCGGTAACTCACTAACCTCTGTAACTATTTTAGATACAAAGTTTTCTTGTTGTTTCCCTATAACTTTTAAAATCAACTCTTTATCTTGCTCATTTTCATAATATATAACTGAACGATATTGTGTCCCTTTATCTGCATCTTGTTGATTAAGAGTTGTTGGATTATGAATCGAAAAAAATATATTTAAAAGTTCCTCTCTTGATATAATATCACTATCAAACTCTATATCTACAACCTCAGCATGACCACTAACACCTGTACATATCTGCTCATAAGTTGGATTCTCTCTAGCACCACCAGCATAAGAACTAATAGCACTAAAAACACCTTTTATGTTGTTATAAACAGCTTCAATACACCAAAAACAACCACCACCTAAAACTAATCTCTTTTTTTTCATAACTAATCCTAATATTAAATATATATTTTAGTAAATTTTGATAGAATTCACCAAGAAGACCTTATCATAATTGTTTAAATTTGGTAAAACTATAACATTTTACATCTTGTGAAAGGCTTTTAAAATTATATTTAACTTATTGTTAAGTAAGGAGATTCGATGAAAAAGTTTATAAGTGTGACAGTAGCATCATTAATATTAGTAGGTACATTAAATGCAGACACAACTTGTGATGCTGTATCAACAGTAAATACAAGCATAGAGGCTTTAGATTCAACTGTAAAAGATCAACAAAAGTTAGTATCAAGATTATCTGACGATATAGGTCTTATGGCTGATAGAATCGGTCTTATGGCTGATAAAATTGTTGAAACAGAAAAACTATTGGCAGATACCCTTATAGTTCTAACTGGAAATGCAGATTTAGGAAGTTCTAGTTCAACAACTGGTGTAGCTCTTACAAAACCTTTAGATGATTTTATTGCTTCAAAAACAACTGCTCCAACTATAGAGATGAGTACAGCTTCAACTAAATACTTACTTTATGCTTCAACAGAACCAACATTTGATGATTCTTCAACTATTTCACTTTATATAGAATCTGATACAGGTTTAAACACTTCATGGAAACAAGTTGTAGATTTTGCAGGAAGCAATAACATAGTATATATAGCTGTTAAAAGTATAGATTCAAACAACAAAATTTCAAGCCTTTCTAATGGAGTAAAGCTTACTTTACAATAAGGAAAAGTTATGAAATATAAAGATATAAAATCGGTTTTACTTGTTTTCTTATTAGTATTTTTCTCAGCATGTCAATCTAGCGATAGTGAAAGTGCTACAGATAGTGATGTAGATAATGTAAGTACAACAAACGATGACACGATTTTAAGAGCAGCAGTAAACATTGATAATGAAGTTGTAAAAGTACACGATAACACTTTTAAAACTACAAGTGATTACTACACAAGTACAGGTAGAATGTTATCTGATTTTACTAGAATGAGTCAAAGTGTTACAGATAGAATGAGTGCAGAGATGGAGTTACTAAATAAATTAGCACAACCTTTTGGGATTGCTAGTGATTACACATCATTTTTTAGTGTAAACAATAAGTATACAGCCACAACACCTGCATTTGTGATAAACAAAGCATTAACAAATAACTACTTTTTAGTTTCATCTGAAAGTAAGTTTTATCTACAAGGTAAAACGATAAAAACTTTTTTTAGAGATCCTACAAGTTTAGCTAAAGCTTGGTCAAGAGCAATTATAAATGCTAACAAAACAAAAGATCTTTATCTCTGTTTACTAGAGATAGATTCTAATGGTAAAGTTACACAAGTAACAAACAGCTTTTTAATCAAAAGTGCAACATTAGAAACTTACTAAAATTAAGTGGGAATTTACTCCCACTTAACCCCTTTTAGAATCTAAACTCTCATACATTTTTTTCATTAGTGGTGTATCAACACCAAGTTTTTTACCCTCATCTACTACATATTTAGTCAAACTATCTAACTCTACCCTTTTATGATTTTTAAAATCTAAATACATAGAGGTTGATGAATCGTAAGGTACTTTTGAAGCAGTATCTAAAGATTTTTCTATTTCAGATTCTATATCTAACCCTTTAGCCTTTGCGACATCTGCTATCTCCTCTAAAAGAGTTGTTACCTCATCTTTGTGATTCTCATAAATATCACCTATCGTTGTATCGTAGTAAGATGTGATGGTAGCAAATGCTGATATAAATATATACTTTTTCCAGATGGCTGTTTTTATATCGTTAGATGTCTTGTACCTCAATGAAGCATCTTCAAATATTTGAGATAACTTTTGTGTAGCTTCTTCATCACCACCAAAAACTCCAGCAAAAACTTTACCTTTTTTTCTGATAACTCCAGCTTTTTCAACATGGGAAAGTATATATATACAACCATCTAAAACATTAGAATCACTCATACTTCTTAAAATATCACCATTATTTACACCGTTTGAAAAACTGATGATTGTTGTTTTAAAATCTATATTTTTAGAGATTTTTTCATAAGCATCTTTTAAATCGTAACTTTTAACACAAAAAAGTACCACATCAAAATAACCACTAAAATCACCCAACTCTTTAGCATCAATCTTAACATTCCAACTTATAGAATCTTCAACTATCTCTAAACCATTTTTTTTTATTTCGTTTAGATGTTCACCCCTAGCAAACCCAACAACTTCATATTCTGTTTTAGCCAAAGAGGCACAAATATACCCACCAACACCACCAAGACCAACCACTGCTATTTTCATATTTACCACTCCTTAAAACAACTATTATACAATACACTTAACAAAAGGGGAAATAATGCCACGAATAGATAGTGAAAAGTTTTATACATCAGCGATAGAGGTTCACGGAACAACAGCTAAAGGTTTAAATTGGAACTCTAAACAAACTCAAAATATTAGGTTTGATATTATTTTGAGTTTGTTACCAAAAGATTTAAAAGATTTTTCTATTGCAGATGCTGGTTGTGGTTTTGGAGATTTTTACTTTTATATGATAAAAAAGAAAAGATCTCCAAAAGAGTATATAGGTATAGATTCTCTACTAGATATGTACTCCATAGCAAGTGAAAAAACAGGTTGTGAAATCATAATGGCAGATATATGTACCGATGAACTCCCAAAAGCATCATACTATATGTGTAGTGGAGCGATGAATGTACTAGATGATTTTGAAACCCACCTTTTTATAAGTAACTGCTATGAATCTAGTGAAGTAGGTTTCATTTTCAACATTTTACATGGCGACAAAGAATCTGATACTTACAACTACTTAACAAAAAAAGATATTAAAAAGATAGCTGATAATTTAGGTGTAAAAGAAGTTGTTTTTAAAGATGGTTATTTAGATGAAGATATAACTGTTGGGTTTTTTAAATGAAAATGTTAAGATTTTCTTAGTGATTTTTTTAATTCCATATGTTATAAATGCCTAGTTAAAAAAATCTAGTAGTAAAATTTAAGTTAAATACTGATATATTATTATAATAAATTTTAATAATGTAAAGGTGTTTAAATGTCTATTTCAAGAAGAGATGCTCTAAAAATTTCAGGTGCTGTTATAGCAGCTACAACTATCTCTGGTTGTAATGCTATTGCTGAACCAGCAAAAAAAGTTTCTATAGATGAAACTAAACAAACTCCTACCCCAGAAACTATAAATTTCAAAGCTCCGATTCCAGATACAAAAAAACCTAGAGTTGTTGTAGTTGGTGGTGGTTGGTCAGGTCTTTCTGTAGCTAAAAATGTAAAACTTTTAGCACCAGATTCTGATGTGATTTTAGTTGAACAACGAACTCAATTTGTATCTTGCCCTATGAGTAATTTATGGTTAGTTGATAGAGTTGATTTGGAATTTTTAACTCACGATTACCTAAAAGCTTCAAGAGAACATAACTATACTTATTTTCATGCCACTGCTGTTGGTTTAGATAAAAAAAGTCGTATTTTAAAAACAAGTAATGGTGATATATCTTACGATTATATAGTTTTTGCACCAGGGATTGAGTATGATTACTCATTTTGGACTGATGATATAACACTTGAAACTAGGTTAAGAACAGAGTATCCAGCTGGATTTATCGCTGGTTCAGAACACCAAACATTAAAAGAAAAAATCAAAAACTTTAAAGGTGGTAACTTTATATTTACTGTTCCTGCTGGTAATTATAGATGTCTTCCAGCACCTTATGAAAGAGCTTGTATGGTTGCTGATTATTTTAAAGAGAAAGGTTTAGAAGCTAAAGTTTTAATTTTAGATGAAAATAATGATATAACGATTAAAGAGCATGGTTTTCATACTGCCATAGATGAACTTTATAAAGGTTATATAGAGTACTACCCTAATTCAAAAATTGAAAATATAGATTTAAATAATAAACTGGTTGAGACTGAATTTGAAGAGTTTGAGTTTGAAGATGCTTCATTTTACCCACATGTTAGAGGTGGTAAGATTTTAGAGATTGTTGGAATCGCTAAAGATACTATTTATAATAAAATGGAGGGTGATATAGACCCTGTAACTTATGAAGTTCATGGCGAGAAAAATATCTTTATCAGTGGTGATGCAAGACCTATGGGCTTCTCAAAATCTGGTAATACATCAAATACAGAGGGTCAATATGTAGCTAAAATCATAGCAAATAAGATCAACAAAAAACCAGCTATAAAATGGATTTCACCTGTAACTATATGTTTTTCTGCTGTTTCTATAAACCCTGAAAGAGCGATATATATACATTCAGAATATGCTTATGATAAAAAGAAAAAAGTATTTGGATTTGCTACACCTATAAGTAGTGAAAACTGGGGAAGTAAAGATGGTTTAGATAATGCTAAAGCACTTTATGACTGGGCAGGTTCACTTTATATAGATATGTTTGGAGAGTAGTTAAAGTTTAGTATATTTAAGAGAGATTAATTATCTGTTTTTAACCTTAAACCAGATGAGTTTGATCTCTCTATATCAACAATAGTGCTATCAATAGATTCTTCTAACAGAGTTGTAAACCACTCTATCCATTTAGTGATATTTTGAGAGGTTTGGTTAGTGATTTATAGTTTATCTTAACATCTAATTCTATAGTGCTTCGTTTAAAAGTCTATCTAATTGTAAAATGTCTATGTCATCTTCCCAAATCCACTTCTTTTTATTTTGATATGTTTCCATACTCTAATCGTATCATTTTTTGATATATTAATGGGACTTGAAGTCCATATATGTATAAATAAAATTTAATTTTTAAGTAAAAGTGAAATTTAATTGAGATTTAATGATTTTTTAAAGTAAATGATTTAGATATTTGAAGTGGTGGACCCTCAGGGAACAACGAATAACTTAATATAGGACTCTGTAGCCTATATTGAAAATAGCTATCCCTATATCTATCCCTAAAAAATGGTGTGTGAAATATATTTACTTTGTTTTTCGTTAAGGTAAATTATTTTTACTTTTTATTAATATCTACAATTATTTGGTTGATAGTTATTAGCAATTCAACTATCTCATCATTACAGATGTCAAAAATAACAACTGCATCCAAATCAAAATAGTGGTGTGACAAAATATCTCTAATACCTTTAATCTCTTTCCATTTAATATGTGGATATTGTGCAAGTAGTTTTTTATCTGTTAGTTTGTCTATATTCTTTAAACTCTCTCCAACAGCGATAAGTTTCATACAGATACTATCAAGCTTTTCTTGCCCCTCTTCAGTATCACAAAAATCATCAGCTTCTTTGGCATATGAACATCTTTTTTCAACAACAACTAAGGCATCCCTAATCTGTTCTAGTGTATCAAGAACTAATTCTTTATCATATTGCATAGATACCATCTCGTAAAATTCGTTTTTTTAGGTAGGGGTTCATTTTATCTCTTAATCTAACAATATCTACTTTTAGATGAAGGTCTTCTTCTATAAGTTGCTTGATTGCTATCATATCTAAAAGTTTAGGGTGCATTTGTACAAATATATCTATATCGCTATCTTTAGTAGCTTCATCTCTTGCATAGCTTCCAAATAGACCAATCTTTTCAACATTATATTTACTATGAAATTCTTGAAAGTGTTCTTTAAGATAGTTTAGTACATCATATTTTGTCATAATAAACCTATTGCTAATTTTTAGTTACTGATATTATAGCATTTTCAATTAGAGTTATTGTTTTTTTAGAGTTACTTCAAGCTTTCTTAGAAAATTTGTAAACTCATCTTTAGTCTGCTCATTAAATTCAAATGCTCGTATTGCTTGAAAACTTTGTGAGTCTACTAACTCAACTATATTAGGACTTCTGCTATGACTTGTTATTCTAATCCCATTTATTTCTTTTTTAAGTTCTTTGGAAACTTTTTCTTTCATCTTATGAAATTCTTCTAAACAGTATGAGCTATTATCAGACCAATATTGTGCAAAATTATCTCCAACTTCTAAAGCAAACAGACTATTGTCTTCATAGCCAAATAACATGATGTGATGTGGCTACACTAATTCATACAAAGAATAAAAGCTATTCTAAGTTAAAATAAGAAGAATAAGTGAGGCTAAGATGGCAAACCGTAAATATACAAAAGAGTTTAAAGATTCAACAATTCAATTAG
>Ga0256842_1001727_pt1 | contig 17004 bp, 19 predicted proteins | sample 4559240metaG_FD_185973 | JGI IMG/M metagenome (GOLD analysis project Ga0256842, IMG submission 185973) | Hydrothermal vent microbial communities from Guaymas Basin, Mexico - 4559-240 | ecosystem: Environmental > Aquatic > Marine > Hydrothermal vents | place: Mexico: Guaymas Basin | collected...
AAGTATATTTTAACATCATCTAGTCTATAATATAGGCTAAATTTTATTTAAAGGAAAGATATATGAGAAAAGGTTTTACTCTTATTGAGTTAATTTTCGTAATCGTTATTATTGGTGTTCTTGCAGCTGTTGCAGTTCCAAAGTTTAAAAGTTTAAAGCAAAATGCTGAGGCTTCTGGTGTTCTAAAAATTGCTAATGATTCTTATGCTTCTATTCCATCGGCATTTGTTAATATTGTTGATTTAGAGGGTGATTATAATGCTTCAGGTACTAATGGAGTTAAATTAAGTAACCTTATTAATATCTCAGGTAAAGATTGGAATGCTACTTTTGATGATACTGTAAACGGTACTGATGATAATATTACAAAAGCTATATTTAATGTAAAAAATGATGCAGAAGCTGATAGTGTTGTTGTTTTAACACTTGATGGTAATGCAAGAAATATTGAGTTAAATATTACTTGTAGTAACTTTGTTGATTCTTTAACAAAAACAAAATGTGAAAAACTTCTTGGTTCTTCTACATCAAGTTCAAATGTTACTTTCTAAGTTCTAAACTATGAAAAAAGCTTTCACACTAATTGAACTAATTTTTGCAATTGTTATTATTGGTGTGTTGGCATCTTTTGCTATCCCTAAGTTCTCTGGACTTAGTGATAACGCTAAGATATCTGCTGAGCTATCTACTGCTGCTTCTGTTCAAGTTGCTCTTGATTCTTGTCATGGTGAGTGGATTATAAATGAGGGTTCTTTTACTTGTGGTGGTTCTATTGAATCTTCAGACTTAAATGAATATGGCTATCCAAAAGATGGTGAACTAGGTAGTTCTGATTCTACACCTCTTGATGCTATCTTAAAAAATGCTAGTGCAATTGCTTGGGAAAGAGATTCTACAAACTCTAATGAATATCGTGGACCTGCTTCAAATAGTGCTACTGGTACTTCTAAATGTAAAACTGGTAAACCTTGTAAAGGTAAATACTGGGATTATAACTCTACTTCTGGAACTTTTACTTTAACAGAATAATAAACTATTTCTATGAAAGTCATTTGTTATAAATGACTCTATTTTTTTATCTCTTCTTCTATTTTAAATCTCATTTATTTTATTGACAATCCAAAGTGTAAATCCAAGTAGTAAAGTCGATATTATAGCGATAGATATAGTTCCAGCTTCATGTTCCATTTTAGTTATTTCCTTGTTTTGTTTTATATTTGGGACTAAAGTCTTAGCCCTGAATTTAAGTTTTTTGTTTATACACCCATCGCATCAGCCATAGACCACATAGGTAAAAATATACCGAGAGCTAGAACTAAAACGAATCCTGCAATAGCAGCTATAAGGATAGGCTCTATCATAGAAGAAACACTATCTATAATATGGTCGTATCTATCGTTATAGTATTTTGTTATTTTCTTCAACATCTTATTTAAAGCACCAGAATCTTCACCAGCTTTTAACATTTGAAGAATCATACTCTCAAAATACTCAGATGCTTCAAAGCCATCATAAAGTGAACGACCCTCTTCAATGGCTTTACCAATCTCTTGAAATTTAATTTTCATATATTTGTTATCAACAACATCAACAGCAGCATGAAGAGCATTTACAATGGGAATCCCAGCATCTACTAGAATATCAAAAATATAGATAAATCGCCCAATCATAGCATACTTAGTAACAGGTCCAATTATGTAAGTTTTTAAAAGTAATTGGTCTGTTTTTAGGGCAACTTTTTCATTGCTCTTATAAAGCTTAGTAAACATTACAGAAAGCATAATAGCAACAACTACAATATAAACCCCATAAGTTGTTATGGCATGTTCTAGCCATATTAAAACAAGGGTAGGGAAGGGTAATTCTGTCTTCATCTCAGCAAAAACACTTTGAAACTGTGGAACAACAAATGTAATAACAACAGTAAAGGCAATAGACATAGCGATTATAATTGTAATTGGGTATCTTGTTGCTTTTTTTAGTTTCATACGGTTGTCGTGAATCTTTTGTAAAATCTCTGCTAATCTTTCTATTGATTCTGCTAAAGAACCAGATTGTTCACCGAGGTTTATCATAGAGATAGAAAGATTACCTAATTGACGGGCATAAGGTCTAAAAGATTCTGTTAAACTTTGTCCACTCTCTATGTCATCAGATACACTTTTAAGTATAGCATTCATCATAGGTTCTTCAGTTGCTTTTAGAGTTTCTCTTAGGCATATATTGATTGGCATACCAGCATCGAGCATAACAGATAGTTGTCTAAGAGCAGATATAAAACTCTCTATATCTATTCTTTTGTCTTTTATTGGGCTTTTATAGTTATCTATTTTTTTCTGAAATTTAAGGTTCAGAGGTTCATTTATTTCTCTTACTTTAACAATAACACCAAGTTCCATATTTTGAAATTTTTTCATGGCATCCATTTTAGTTGGAGTTTCTAAAACAGTTTTACCTCTTTTTTTACCATAACGGTAGATAATTTCAAAATATTTCATCTTTAACCTCTAGTAACTCTTGCTACCTCTTCAAGAGGGATAGTTCCATTTAGTGCTTTTTTAATACCATCTGTTATAATTGGGTTAAATAATCCCTCCTCTTTAGCAAGTTTAGCAATCTCAAATTTGTTGGCATTATTAGATATAAGTTGTGAAATTTTGTCATTTACTTTTAAAATTTCAACTAACATTATACGACCATCATAGCCACTCATTCCACATCTTTGACACCCTTTACCTTTGTGAAAAATAGGATTCTCAGGTAGATACTCTTCAACATGAGATATAAGTTTCTTATGTGGTTTATACTCCTCTTTACAGTATTGGCAATTTTTTCTAACAAGTCTTTGTGCAACAATTGCTAGTAAAGAATCGGCAATTAAGTAAGGTTCTAGTCCCATTTGTACCATTCTACTTATGGCACTTGGGGCATCATTTGTATGTAGAGTAGAAAATACCATATGCCCTGTAAGTGAAGCTTGAACAGCAGAGTTTAGAGTTTCAATATCACGAATCTCCCCAACCATAATAACATCAGGGTCTTGTCTTAGAAATGACTTTAGAGCAGAGAAGAAAGTAAAACCAACCTTTTCGTTTACTTGTACTTGTTGAACAAGTGGAAGTTGGTACTCAATAGGGTCTTCAACTGTTAAAACTTTGTTTTTAATACTTTTAATCTCATTTAGGGCAGCATAAAGAGTTGTTGTTTTACCACTACCTGTTGGACCAGTAATTAAAACAATTCCATAAGGTGAGTTAATAATATTTTCAAATAAAGATAGATTCTCATCTGCTAAACCTAAGTCATTTAGTTTGAGTAGAATCTTTTGTTGGTCAAGAATCCTCATAACAATAGATTCCCCAAAAAATGTTGGTGTTGTAGATAAACGGAAATCATATTTTGAATTATTTAAATCCATCGAGAAACGACCATCTTGTGCTTTTCTTCTTTCTGAAATATCTAAGTTACCAAGAATCTTAATTCTTGAAGAGATAGCATTATAAACAGCTAAATCAAAAACAAAAATCTCTTGAAGAATACCGTCAATACGACATCGAACACTTACCTCATGCCCATCAGGCTCAATGTGAACATCACTAGCCCCTCTAATAACAGCATCTTTTAGAATTGTAGTAATTAGACGAAGCACAGCACTCTCTTCGTTATCACTTTGGTAATTATCTTGAGATGTCTCTTTTATAACCTCTTGGGCAATACTTTTTGTACTTTGAATAATGTGAATACGCTGAAAGATATGGCGAACATCTTCATCTAAAGATAAATATAGTTTTATAGGTTTTGAGACAATAACATTTTCAAGAATTTCTAGTGCATCATTATTTAGTGGGTCTGATGTAGCAACATGGATATATTCTTCATCTTCTTTAAGTGGAATTGCTTCAGCATTTTGTAAAATATGTGGAGGGTATCTATCAATAAGCTTAAAATCAAGTTCATAACCAAAAATATCAATAAACTCTATTTTTAGAAGTGTCGATAACTCTCTTGCTATCTCTTTATGTGTAGTATAACCCTCTTGTATAAGAATCTCACCAAGTTTTTTAGAATAATCTGAAGCTTTTTGTAATGAAAGAGCCTTCATTAATTGATCATATGTGATAATCCCTTTTTCAATTAGATAATCACCTAGTCTTACTGTTTTTTTAATCATTATAAATACCTATGTTTTTTGATGTTATTGTTAGAATCTTTTACCTCTATGGTGATTCTTCCTCTATCTTTTTTATTTATATATACTTTATATTGCTTATTATCTTTTGTAAATCCAATAGTTTTTGGAGATGAAGAAATTAGTTTGAAATTTTTATCTCTTATAGCTACAAATGTATTTGATAATGGATGCTCACTAATTGGTAGAGCTAAAGTAGATATATCACTATCATCATACATAAATTGATAGATTAATCTTTTTTGTAATACCAATGATGAAAATATAACTGCATTTTGTCTAGTATCTTTTGATTCTCTTTGTTTACTTTGAAGAATTGCTAAAGTATCTATATAATCAGCCTTCATACAAGCATAACCAATAATAGATATAAACTTTTCATCTTTTTCATTATCAGCAAATATTTTTTTTCCAGTTACACATGCATTTCTATAATCTTTTTTATCAAGATATTTAGAAAATTTATGATACATATCAGCCTGCGCACCAATTGCCATAATAGCTAATATTAGAGATAGTTTAAGTATGTTCATCTATTTTCCTTGTGTCCATGTAATTAGTAAAGCTTCACCAGCTTTTGAATTGGCATTTGCTAGGTATAAATTTAGTATATCAATTGCTCTTGTATTGTTTCCTCTAGCATATTCAGACTTAGCATATAGTATCCATGCACTATCTGCTTTTCTATTCAATACATTTGCTTTTTTAGTCCAAAGGATAGCTAAAGAGTATTTTTTAGAATCATAATACCTTTGTGCTATTTTTAAAGCTATATCATAATTATTATCTTTATTGAACTGTGTTATTAAATCTTTTGTTGATTTTAACTCTTTTACAGAGATAGAAAAGTTTTTTGTTTTTTTATCTATACTTGGAGTTTTTTCAGGAATATCTAAAGGTTCAATAGTTTTTATTTTTTTTTCAACTATTATTTTCCTTTTTATAGTTGGAGTTTTTTTATTTGGCATATAGTTGCTATTTATATTTAATTTATATTCTACATCTTTGATAATATTTTTTTGTTCAATTATTTTTGTTGGTTTTATAATCTTTATCTCTTTTACTTTCTCAGCAATAATTGGTTTTTTTAGAATTATCTTTTTTGGAATCTCTTTAATAATAATTTGTTCAATTTCTTTAGTTTTAGTAATCTCTTTATTTACTATATTTTCATTATCAAATAAAAATATATAAGTAAAAATAGTTATAAGTAAAAGTAAAATTAAAATAGGAAAAGCAATTTTAATTTTTTGCTTTAGATGATAACTTTTACATTTTTTTTGTAAAGTTTCAAAATCATTATGCATTGATGATTCCTAAATCTATTCCTGCCATAGTTATTACACACTTATTTGGTGTTACATAATTAAAATGACCATTTGTTTTAGCATAGTCCATTATTAAAAAAGTATGCTTAAGTAGTTGTTTTGTAATTCTAAAGTTTCCTTTTGATAGTTTTAAAAGTAGATTTACTTGCTTCTTATCAAATAGTGAACTGATGTCACCTAGACCGTGTTTTAATAGTTGTGATTCTATATATTTTTTTATCTCATTCATTTTTAAGATTCCTAAAACAATAACACGATGATTTCGAGATAAAAAATGAGTTCTTTTTACAATCTCATCACCCTCTTGTTTATGCATAGATAAGAGAAAATTAAAATATCCTGTATCTGAAAGAGTACGGATAAATTCTAAAACTACATTATTTAATAGTTGAGCTTCATCTATGATGATTATGTGATTTAGATTTTTAAATTTATTGATTGCTTCAGTTTTTAGCTCTGATATTGTTATTCTTTTATCAAATATAGTATCTTGAAGAAGAAAATATAAGAAAGATTCTGGAGATGAAAATGGTTCAGAAGTAAAAAAGACTTTTTTATCTAAACTAAAATTTTTTTGTAAAATATTTAGCATATAAGTTTTACCAACACCAGGCTCACCAAGTAAAAATATTATAGGTATATTACTAGAATTTATAGCTTTTAATAGGGATGTTTTTGTGTATTCAGCACTTAGGCTTTCAAAATATAAATCAGAATTAAAACTTGTGTCAAATATATTTGATGCTTTTAAAAAGCTACTCATCTAATGAACCATTAAGTATTTTTTCAATTTTATCAATTGAAGGAAAATTGTCATTGCTAATTATTTTAGGCGTTATAACTATAATTAATTCTTTTTTAGATTTCGTTTTTGTTTTATTTTTAAATGCCCATCCTAGAATTGGAATATCTCCTAATCCATCAACTTTATTTATAGTATTTTCATCTGTTGTTGAGATAAGCCCACCAACAACTACACGATTCCCATCTTTGGCTTTAATAATAGAAGACAATTGCTTAATCCTAATATCTGGTGGCATATTACGAACACCACTAGCATCTACACTATCTTCTGCATCTATCTGTTCACTTACAACAGGATTTATTCTTAAAATAATAAAACCATCATCTGTAATCTCTGGAACTATATTTAGAGTAAGTCCTATAAATACAGATTCCATAGTATATGTTGATGATGCTGATGTTGTTGTATCACTTGTACTAAAAGTTCCATCTTGATAACGGTAGTTTATTTGTTGACCTACATTTATAACTGCTGGTTGATTATTTAGTGTTAAAATTTTTGGAGTAGATAGAACATTTACATTACCATGTTGGCTAAGGAAATCCATCAATCCATTCATTGATAAATTATATGTAGCATTTTGTGTTGAAATACCTTGTTTAAGTACATTATCCCAACTTCTTCCTAAATCACCTGCAATTGACAAATCAAATTTTGTCCAGTCTATACCTTTACTATCTTTGTTTGTATAAGTTAATTCAAATAGCTTAGTCTCTAACATAACTTGTTTATGCAAACGATCTTTAATTTTAATTAGATAGTTACTAATTCTACTAATTTGATTTTTAGTTCCTGTTATGGTAACAACACCAGTTTCACGATTTATAATTGATTTACTTTTAATTTTCATTTTATCACCATCTCTTGAGAGAATAGTGTCTATCTCATTGTTTAGTGTATCCCAAAAACTGAATTTAGATTTAGTAGTAACAGTAGTGTTATCTGAATTTCCACCACTTGAACCTGAATCATCATCTCCACTAGTAGAACTAGCACCAACTGATATGGTTTTTGTAGATTCTGTTGTATGTTCACTTAAGTTCACATAGTCGATTACAAATGAACGAGTTTCCAAGTAAGAGATAGTTAGCACTTTATTTAATTCATCATATTTAAAAAACATATTATTTTGAGTAAGTAAAAAATCAAATATATTCTCTAGTGTATAATCTTTTACATGAACAATATAAAGATTCTCTTTGATTATTCTTTCAGCTTCATTATCTTTTATCTTTACAGAAAATTGACACTCATATGCCATATTTTCTATTATGTCGATTGTTCTAACATCGCTACCTGCATTTATGTCAAAAGTAAAAAGTTTATTTTCACAATTAGAGTTTGCATTAAGTGTATAGAAGGTTAAAAATATTATAAGTATAAATTTCATTGTATAATTTCCTTAGTTTTAATTATGCTTTTATTAGATTTTATAGTTAGTAAAGTTTTTTTCTTATTTCTTAAAACTACAATATATTTTTGATTAATCTGTTTTATAACACTGCCTTGAACAGTATCTCCAGTTTTATGCCATTTACCGTTAATAAGCACTTTATTATTTAATATTGTTTGGACAATAATTGGAAGAATTATTATTGGCTCAATCTCTTCTATTTTTTTTGATTCACTAATAATTGGTTTTGCACTTGCGAATGGGTCGTAAACATTATAATCTATCTTTGAAGATATCTCTTTTTGTTTATTAATTATATCTATTCTTTTAGAAATATTGTCAATATTTAGGGCATTAACTAGTGTAAATATTGGAGTTAATATTGCTAATATAATTAATTTTTTCATAATTCAACTCCATATAGTAAAATATTTATAGTGAAGTTTGTATTTTGTTCTTCATCAATATCTACTGTTATCTCTTTTATTCTAAGTAAAGTTTTAAAACTATCAATATATTGAATTAGCCCCATTATACTTTTAAAAGAACCTGAACCAGTAATAGCAATTTGCTCTTTTTCAACAATATGAACACTATAAGCAATATGTTTTTTTTCTGATTCTATATATCCTATATTGATTCCATAACTAAGAGAACTTTTAAGGATATGGTCTAATACTTTTGCTATCCCCATTGAGTTGTAAAACATAAAGTCCATAGAATCTAGTTTACTTCTTATGAATTGGTCTTTGTATGTTTGAATACTAATCTGTTCTTTTATAGTTAAAATCTCTTTTTTTGTTTTTTTAATATTTCTTTCAATAGACTTTATGCTATTTTTTTGTAGTTTAGATTCTAGTTGATGGATAGAGTCTATCTCTGTTTCTATCTCCAAATTCAAATCCTCACCAAAATAGTTCCAGCTCCCAAATACTAAGGCAACAACAAGAAATAGATAAATACCTAATCTTTTTGCAGGTGGCATCTCTGCTAATTGAAACTCTAATTGCTCTATCTGTTCATTCATAGCCCAATCTCCACAAAACTTTCATAGTAGTTTTCATTTCTTTCAACTTTTTTTGTTTGTGCATTTGAATAACCTAAAGATATTAACTCTTTTATAAACATAGCAATATCGTCTCGTTTTTCATATTTTGTAATTACTTGTATTTTCATAAGTTTTGCATTTTTAAACTCTAAAAGTTTAGAGGATAATGAATATTTTTTCATAGCTTTATTTATATCTTTCATCATTTTTTGACGATATGAAGTCTCTTTCTCAAAATCTTCAATAGTATTTAACATACGATTATATCCATCTAATCTAGAGATTATTTCAGATTTTTCTCTTTTTAGTGAATCTCTATCAGTTCTCTCTTTTTTTAGAGTAGTTTGTAGTTTCTTTGTTACTTTTTCGAGCTTAGTTACTTGGGCTTGTAAATCATTTTTTTGTACTGCTAATTTATCAAGTTCTAGCATCGCATAAATAGGGTAAGCACCTGCTAATATTAGTGATGCAATTAGCACCATACTAAATTGTCCAGCATGTGTTTTTATAAAAAGAGGTTTTCTCTCATAGATAGTTTGATTTGGTATTTGATACTTTTCTTGAGCAGAGCCTAGAGCATAAAGAGCATTAAGTGCATAATGCTTCATCCCATTTTCAACAGTATCAAAAATATTTAGTATCTCTTTTGTAGATTCTTCATAACCATAATCATTAAACATATTTAAGAGTGCTGGAATATCTGCACCCTCAAAATCTAGGTAGATTCTATCTATATTATCTAGTTTAAATACACCCCTTTTATGTCCAATAGCATGGGAGATTCTCTCAATTATTTTAGTAAATTCCTCTTGGATATTACTCATTTGTAAAAATTCACTATCTTCATATAGATTAGTATCTACACCTTTTGTGTTTAAAATAGTTTTTAACTCTTTTAGTTCAATACCAAGTTTTTGAGATAATTCATTTAGTGTAGGGATAGTTCTAGTTGAGATATATTGACCATCTTTAAATATTACTGCATAAGAATCATCATCCCCAAAGTGTAAAAATAGATCATTTTTTTTATCTAATAGTTCAAAATTATAAAGGGCTATGTAGCTCAATGATGATGGAAATATCACATCTAAATGATGATTTTTTTTAACAATTGGATTGAATTTTTCATCAAGTAGTGAAACTTCACTAGCATAAGATTCTATATAATCATTTTCATCATTTTCTAAAGGGATAATTAAAGATGAGATTTTGAAGTCGGTTTCAGAGTTAAGACCAGCCTCTTCATACATCTTCATTTCAGCTTGAATCTCTAGTTTTTCAGCCGAAGTCCCTTTTAGAATTTTAAATCCGTGAGTACGGATAAAAGATGATGGGATAGTTGCAGCACTATAATAATCTCTTGATTTTTTTAATGGAGCATCACTAAATGTTAATCCATCAAATAATAGTTGTTTATTTTCGTCAATTATAAAAAGAATTTTATCTGTTATCATTTATTATCTCATCAGTTTATTGTTTAATTTATATCGGCAAAAAATATTTTAACTTTAGTAAGTTATTATAGCATAACCTGTTATGGGTTCAATAGTTATATTTCTCTCTTCATTAGAATATTTAAAATTAAATACAATTTCTTCTGTTAACAAAACACCATTAAAATCTTTTTTATGTGGTCTTCCTTTTGAATCAAAGCATATAGTTGTATCACTTGGATTTATATTTACATGAAGTTTATATGAAATTTCTTTAGAATTACTAGTACTCTCTTCTAATGCAGATTTTTCAATTTGAATACATCCAGTAGTATTATAATCACTTATAACAGAACCATCAAAATTCAAATGTTCAAAACCAGTACCTAAAAATTGTGCTTCTTTGATTTTCATCTGAATAAAATTAACATCGTTGATAAGATATTTTGGTTTAAAAGATGTCATACCTACACCAGCCATTACCCCAATAATAATAATAACAAATATAAGTTCAATAAGTGTGAATGCTCTCATGGTTGTTGTAATGTCCTTCTAAGTATTCTACTAACTATTATTCCATCTCCGTTTGTAGCTTTTACCTCTACTTGAAGAAGAGCCATCCCATGACTTATATTGCTACTCTCTTCTATGCCTATTCCTCCCGAAGTATTACAATCGGATAAATCTTGACTACCAATTTGTAGATAGTATTTTGTTATATTTACAACAGCACTATATGTTATATTTCTTTTAGTAATATCTTTAGGCGTATAGCTTTTCAAACAACCATCACTTCTATTATGATCAGAAATTGCTAAAAGTGTTTGTTCAACTATACTTGTTAAATAGAGTTCATTTTGTTCCCTAATAAAACTATTTTGTGTATGTTTTGACGAGATAGAAGCATATTTTAAGACTATAAGCATCATCCCACTGATGATTAGAATCATCATAATAGCTTGAATAAGACCCATTGCATTTCTCATCAAAAAACCACCTTTTGTTTCGATATACGAACAGGAGTAGAGCCACGGATAGAACGGTTCATATCGATATTTATACGGATAGTATCATTTACATATATAGCTTCAAAAGCACTCACATCAGTAGCTAAAATACTAACATTTCCATCTGGTGTTCCAGAACTATCACCACAAAAAGTGTTACCAGCAAATGGTTGATAGGCATAAAAAAGAAAAAGTGTATTTGTAAAGTTTATATCTGGAGGAAAAACATAATTACCATTATCGCAATTATTTTCTAAATCATTTTGAGTTAAATTTTCTCCACGAGTTATAGCATAGGCAGTGTTAGTTAGATAATATTTTTCATAAATATATTCTGGTTGAGAATCATTATCGTCAGTAAGTTTTGTACTATTGTTATCAATACTTACAGAAAAAGAGAGGTTGCTATCTGTATGATGTAGTCCAAAAGCACCTCCACATGCTTTGCTAGATTCCTCAGCACCCTCATCAAAAGCACCAGCAAAGATTAAATTTACATCAGTTGAATTTAAATCTTTACTAATATCTTTTGTAGCTAAAATATGAGAAGTTCTATTGCTATCACCTAAATCAATAAATCCATCATAATCACCTTTGAGTAGTTCATCATCCATAGTTCCTAACCATTCTAAAACTGTATATGTTTTAGTGTCGTCTAGTTCGGTTATGGGATCACAATCACCACTAGTTGAGTCATACCCAATAACACTATTTGGAATACGGTTATAAAGAAAAACACCAATTTGATCTAGAACTATTTGTGAGCGAAGTGTCATATCTGTAACAGCTTTTGCTTTTGCACTTCTAAGATAAAGTGCTTGCATCGCTTTAAAACTACCCATAGCAAGAGTAGCTGATATAACAACAACAAAAATCATTTCTAGTAGTGTAAAGGCATCTTTTTTCATTAATCTTTCCACTGCTCTTTTTTAATTTGAATATGACCTAAATTCGCTGAATGATAAAAGAAACTTGCTTTAAATCCTTTCATTTTTTTGTTATCTTCTCCTGAAAATATTGTTGTATTAATCTCTTTTAAGTCTCTAGTTGTATTTTTACTTTGATTTGTATAATTAGAATCAACATAATTTACTGTTACATTAATATCATAAATATTTTTACTAGCTCCATCTACTGTTTTATTGACATCTATTGTTTCACCATCATAATCATCAATATCATTATAGTCATCACTCCCATTTTCTTGACCAACAGGGGATGATGTATTATCATCATCTATACAGTTTCTAGAACCCACAAATCCACCAATTTTATAATCATCACAAGTTGTATCAGTAGTGTCTAAAATTTTCCCATTGGGGATAGTGTTTTCATCCCAAGTAAGTTTTAGGATTGAACCCATAAGTGAGTAGGCGTTAAAAAGAGCATCCTCTTTCATAGACAACTCCATAGATTTGTTTGATGCAAAAATAATCTTAGGAACAATACTAAATACAATAGCAATAATAACCATTGATAATATTAACTCTATAAGTGTAAGCCCTTTTCTCATCTAATTACCAACTATATTACAGTTATGATAAGAACAAAATAGTTTTTTAATATGAAAGTATGAGTTTTTAGTTAAATTTCTATAACTTTTAAAAATAATAACAAGTCTATTTTTATAAGTTTGTAAATTAGAAAAATAAAATTTACATAAAACTATATCACCCTTTTTTATTTCCATATCTTATCTTCACTTTCATCTTGCCAATCTATTATAGTATCTACACTAGACATAGTCATATAATCTATACTTTTATTATTTGTTGGTGCAGATTTATTTTTATGTAAGTCTGTTATTATCTCTATGTTTTTTTTAGGAATATTATTTAAAAAAAACATAACCTTATCAAAAATCAAATCGCTTATATTTAATTGTATAGTTTTCATAAATCCCCTTTTTATAAAATAATAGCATATATTATCTAAAAACCTTAATCCCTTTTTTAGTGTAATCACCTCTAGCTTTTACACCAATACTTCCACCTTTATACTCTCCTGATGATATGCTTGCGTTATCTTCTTTATCTTGTATGTAAGTATAAGTTGAACAAGGGTGGCTTGAACAAGTAGTCCCAGCAGATGAGTTATAATCTTTGTCTGTCCCATAATTATACCAAAAATATTTAGGGATATTTATATGTATAATAGCATTAGTTGAGTTTTCAGCATCATCATTTCTTGTGATATTAAAATTAACTTGACCACCTTTAATACTATCAAAAACAACATTATGTTCAGGGCTAGGTGTGTGTGATATATTTGTGTCTTCACTAGCTTTAAAATCAGAATCTTTAAATGCAGTGATAGAATCATCATAGTTAAGGTACCATTCCCCCTCTACTGCTTTTTTTGAAGTATCTTTTTTATAGACTAAAATTTTAAAATTATTTGTAATTGTTTCCTCTCCCACACTTACAACAGATAAAGTTTTTATTTTTGAATAGTACCAAGTAAGATTATCATCTAAATTACCAATAGCATTATCAACAATAATATTTTTTTCATCTTCACTATACTCTGTAAGATTAATATCTTTTATTTGAGTTTTTATTGGCTTAAATGCTTCAGTCGTATTTTTATCCATTCTATAAACTAAAGAGAAGTTACTTATGCCCTTGTTAAAAGTTTCTTTACTAGTGTTAAACTCTCCATTTGTTCCAACGATACTAAAGTTATCATCAAACTGTATATACTTACTAAGATTCCCATCTGTTAAATTTCTATCAAATGTGATAGATGTATTTACATCAATAGCATATTCGCTTGTATCAAATTTATTGGTGGTTTCATTCGCTTCATTTTTCGCAGTTAGAGTACCCTCTATTGTATAGTTCATATCATAAGCAAAATCTTGAGCCATATATGCCCAATCTTGTTTAGTAGAAGATTCGTGTTTAGTTATATTTAGATCAAAATGGTGAGGTATTACCATTATAGTAAGATTCCCTTCAATGGTTCTATCTGCTATATTTGTGTCATATTTATCTACATTAGCATAATCAGTATCTATAATTTTTATAATATATTTTCCAACATCACTAATATTAAAATCATTTTTTTTACCTGTTCCAGAATCACTTATATTAAAATCAAAAGTTGTGTTAAAATCTTCCCCACCAGCTTTAGGTATAAAGTATAAAGATACATTTTTATCACTATTAGATTCTGGAAAAAATTGTTCATAAGTGATGATGTTTGAATCATCTGAATTGCTAGCATTTATCTCTAAAGTATAATTTTTTCCTGCTCTTATTTTAGTATTATTAATATCTAAAATAAATTTATCTGGGATAGTCGCAAAAGAATCATTTGATTGAGTTTCATCCGTATCTATATCATCACACTCTTTGTCCTCATTTTCTATCCATTTGAAGAAAAAACTAGCACTTGTTGTTGCAAAACTAGAGTTAGTTTCAACATTTGTAGTGTTAGAATCACGAATATCTACCTTTGTCCAAGTGGTATTGTTATCACTTTTATCATCTGAAATTATATAACATAATGTGCCATTAAAATCAAGAAGTTGAGTTTCATCATCAGAATCGATAGAACTTATAGTAAAGTTGAAATCACTACCAACTCTTTTAGTTGTCATATTGCTATCACTTACATTATTTTCATCATAAGATGTGTAGGCGATGAAGTTAGATACTTCTACTATATCTTTGGCACAAGCATCAGCAAACTCTTCGTGTGGACACTCATCTAGTGGCTCATCATCTTTAAATCCATCTTTATCATATGTAGTATCTATTGGTAAGTATTTCCAAAAGTTTTTAGGAGCATTAAAATCGAATGAACGGCTTATTGCACCAGAATTATCTTTATCTTTTGGGCAAAAACAGCTATTTTCTAGTTCAATCTCTTTACAGTTCCAATCTAATGGATAAGTTCCACCTGTTTTTAAAAGACCAAAACTAGAATTTTTTATAAAAGCAGTATCTGTATCTAACTTATCACAAGTTGATTTTTTGAATGAATAGTCACATTCACCCGAACTAATATGTAAGCCATCAAACATAGGATTCCCATCTTTAAACTCAAATCCACAACCCTTAGATTTTAGTATAACACCAGTTACATTTAAATCACCATCTACATCTAATTCTAAACCTTTACCTTTGGAATTCATAATGATGTTATGAAATTTAGCTTTTTTAATTGACCCCATAATAAGCCCATCAGAATCTCTTGAAATCATAGTTGAGTTATAATCATCATTACCAAAAGAAAATTCAGCATCACTATTTACACTTGGAAAATTAAAAGCTTTTCCTGAACCATTTATGTGGAAATAGTTAAATTTATATTTTGTCCCTTTCAGTTCATCTACTGAAAAAGTATGTTTAGAGTTATCGTTGGAACTATTTTTAAACTCAAAAGCATTAAGCTCAAAATCACCAAGCTCTTTAAATCTAATTCCAGAACTTTTATTCATATCTAAAGAGATACTCTCAAGAGATACATTACAATCACTCTTAACATCATCACCAAAATGAAATCCAAATTGGTCAGTTTTATCTGACATCAGTTTAAAATTCATAGATCTAAAATGAAATTGATCTTTAGAACTATCACACTCTTCGATTTCTATGTGGGAACATTTAGATTCTGCTTTATTAAAACCATAAAAATCGTATTCACCACCAAAATCACTACTGAATTTAAAGTTATTACACTCACTTTGCATCACAGGAATATTACCAATTTTGATTCTTGAAGTGCTACTGTTTTTATTTTTTGTAAATCCAAAAATAGCTTGATTTGAACCACTACCACAGCCATTATTACAAGATGCACTGTTTTCAAATGCTATTCCAAAAAAGTTTATTTTTTCTATATCTGTATGGTTGATATTAACAGTTAAATCTTCATCACTAAAAATTTTTACATCATTCCCTTTTCCTTGTATTGTCAATTTATTAAATTTAGAATTATTTAAATCTAAGCTTTCCTCATAATCACCAGTACAAACTTTGATTTTAAAAGGTCCATTTTCACTTGAATCTCTAATTTTTGTCAATGCTTCATTGATGGTATTGAAGTTAGGATCATCACAGCTAGAATCACTCTTATCTGCATCCGCATTATTATTAGGTTCTACATAAAATGTGGAACTTCCATCATCGTTAGAATCACATTCAGAATCATTACTTTGAAACATTGCCATTATCCCACTATCTTCTTCCACTATCCAGTCACCGTTGACATCAGGATCTCTATGAACATCTCTGTTTGCATCAGTGTTATTTGTGAAAGAAATATCTGTATCATAATCATATTTAAACTTACAATCGTTAATTTTACCCTCAACATCATTATCGTTTATTACTAAATAGTCGATAAAATTCCCATCTGCATCAACTAAACTTATACTCATACCATTGTCAAAATCTAGTTCATCTTTGTCAACTTCAATTGCAGCATATTCATCATCAGAACAATCAGCTACATCATCAAAATAGTAGGTTTTAGTTCCATCATTTGTAGATAATTTAATACCCCAACTACTATTAATATCTGTTCCATCAAGCGAAGCTATCTCAACAAAAGGTTTTGAACCCATACTAAAAATACTACTTTTAGGTTTATAAATTTCATTAATAGTGATACTGTTAATATATTCAGAACACCCAGCAAATAGGTAATTACCTAACATAATAATTAATAATAATTTTTTCATTTTATATCCTATTTATAAATATTTATTTTTTAAGATGAAATCATAACATTAAGTAGTTGAGTATTTAGATAAACTATAACTATCTAAATGTTTTTACACCATCTTTTGT